>Ga0181612_117061_pt1 | contig 12101 bp, 7 predicted proteins | sample HoacroProtozoa21_FD_119630 | JGI IMG/M metagenome (GOLD analysis project Ga0181612, IMG submission 119630) | Hoatzin crop microbial communities from Cojedes, Venezuel. Combined Assembly of Gp0051906, Gp0051904, Gp0051908
CAGTTTGTTTGATCAGGTCACCAGTACGTAATCAGTAGGCTAATAATCACCGTACGTTAATGAAGAAAAGAACAGAAGTGCAGTCGGTATGCTTTCATTTGCAGCAGTGATGGAAACACACACCTTGTAATTTCCATTGACACTGTTTCCAGGAAGTTAAAAGGAAGACAATGTGTGCACCACATCCACAGCACAGGTTCAAGCCCTTTCATTTTGTGGGTTGGGACTTTATTTTTTAAACAAATTTCAGCTTAAAAAAACTCATGACCAATGCTTTCATAGATACATCCTATGTATGAATAGGTATGTAACGTCTCCTAAATTACATGTCCAAGCATTTGAAAACATAAGTGTAAATGTCAAACCCAAACGAGATCAGAGGCATGCATGCATCTGCACCAGGTTTTGCTTTGCATATGCCAACCCACATATAAAAACCAGTGTTGTTTATCCAGTCGCATATGGGCACGCATCAGAGCTTTACGTAACCTTTCACCTCAGGGGCTGACATCAGACGTTGCACTCCAAAAAACAGCATGACTTTTGTTGAAATTGAGGGATGAGTGCATAAATATTTTTCTAGTTCTCAGGCTGGTGCCGCCTTGTCTAATTCATGCATCTACAACCTGATCCTCAGGACAAATTCTGTCTTATTCATGTTGAGTCATCTTTTATTTTTTAAGTGTTCAAATACATTCAGCTCATGCCTAGAGCCATAAACTGATAACTTTAATTTAACTGATAATTTTAACTACAGAGTAAGGCATTGTTCAACATGAGTAAGAGTAGCCCACAAGAATAGCAGCCAAATTAAGTATTTCTTGGTTGCTAGTTTCATATGAACTGAAATATCGATGCCTTATTTCTGCAATTATTTTTAATTATCACTCAAACATGGAGTGGGTTAAAGAAAACAGTAAAATCAAAAGCCACTTAATATTAAGCATAAGCAGATTAAACTCTCTATTCTTGACTACTCCATCTAATTATTTGGACGTAAACAGACAATCAATAAATTTTCAGAATCTCATAATAAAGACTGTATGGAATTACATATTCTTGATTAATGCAAACACATAAAGTTTGCAGGTTTATGTTTGCCTAATTTGGCCACATACTTCCAACAACTTCTTCCTGGTATCAGTAAATCACGTCAGCTAGAGAACTAAGAACTCATCTGGTTCAAAAATGTACAGGTTGGTTTTCAATGTTTACTAGCTCCTTTCTCAAGTGAACAACCTACACAGCATCTACCTAATTTCTTCCCTGATTTAAAATACTTGAAAATACAGAGTCATATAGACAAAAATAAACATGCCTTTAAAAAAAAAGAGTTTCTTTCAACTGTTTTCTCTGATAGTGCTTTTTTTTCCCTAGTTGTTATTATGTTGACATATTGCCTTCAGCAGTCCCAATACAGTTTAATCAGTTACCTTAGTACTATACTTCACTATCTGCATTTAAGTTTTGATTCAATTTAATAGCATTACATTCATTGCTTACACTGATCACGTTATTAAGCACCTATGGCATAACATGTACTATGTCTGCTTTTATTTCAACTGGAACAGGGTCAAGGTCCCATCCCTGTTGCCCTGAAAAATGCTTTTCAATAACTGCTGATCAAGTGTGGCATTACAACCAACAACTGCCATAATGACATAGCAATGCAAATCCAAGTAATTCCTACTGCTGAAATTCATCTGAGTGTCACAGTGATCTGACAGTAAACAGCTCTGAGATATGATTAGACTCTTAAATAAAACAGCAGAATTTAAAACCGAAATGGTTTAAGAATTTATTTGAATAGTTAATTCCAGAGAGATTGCCTACATGTTTGTCTTCTCAGTTCAGCAATTCTTTTCCTATTAGTACTTTGTAAAAGATGTGATGTAATCGAAGGAGAGGTTCAGAAATGCTTCAGATCAGCTACATGATAAACAGTTAATTTCCAAATGCACTAGGCAAAAACTCAATTTCTAATATTCAATGGGGGTATGGAAGGCAAATGAAGTCTCCATTACTTCATTCTAGGTTTTGCATGAAGCCCTGAATAAAACTATCATTTCCTTTACAAAACAAGTAAATACTTGTCTTGTACACAACAGAGGAGATTTTTTTCATTATTCACTTGGTAGTTACTCTATTTCACGAATATTTATTGATATGACCATAAATCTCAAATATTTTTCCAAATAACACAGATAAACAAGAGGAAGTAGAAAACAGCACAATTGGTGACAGCAATGAACGAGTCAATGTGGCAGAAATCCGTATAGCTTAGTGGACACAGCAGTCCACTTTGAGAAATAACCACACATAATTTGATACAAATAACAATATCTACTGAGGAGAGGCTGACGAGTGAGCTGCATGTGCCTTCATGGAGAAAATTATTTCTGATTGAGGCCACTTGGCAGCACAGTGTGGGGAAATCTGAACTGTGCTCCCTAATTTGTACCAGATTTACAGACACTCAAGCACACATTTTTTAGCACTATTAATGTATTAAATGCTAAAAAAAATGAATAAATCTTTCCCAAATGGTCATCTACTTCAATATAAATACAAACGTATAGATACAAACACACAAAGACAGCTAGCTAAGTGGCAATCTACACAACGAGTAACAGATGCTACCTCAACACTTGAAAGGATAGGCCACACTTAGCAAAACAAAACCAACACTGTAAGAATTTTAATAATATGGGAAAGTATGAGAATGAACCATCAAAAAAGCGTTTACGCTCACGTAACAAAAGACGTGTTTGCTACAATAAATACTCCTCTGAACATAAATTTGAGCATCGGACCCCTCGAGTGTGTTAGTCCTGACACAGCAATGCATGACTCCAGTTTTATGGTACTATAACCATAATGAAATAATCGAAATTAAATAACATTAAACCAGGTAAGTTCTGCAATAATTTCTCATAGTCAAATTCATCAGACTTCTCCCTAAATGAAACCACTTAAACGCACGCTCAAGTTAAGCACATGCTTATATGCTTTCAAGTCCAATGCCTTGCGCTTAAAATGTGTGTATCCTACAGTGCGAAAGTATCCTTGAAATAATTATCTCATGAAAATGCTAAGTGGTTAGCTTCCTTACCACCTACCAATATTCTCCTACATTCCCAAAGCAGCAACATAAATCAGTGCTCTTAGCAAATGAAGAATGCTTCAGAAAGCCTACAATACTTGACAGTGAGTGGCTGGGGAGAGGTTAATGAGTATAATTAGTAGTAGTAGCATTAAATAATAACAACTCTGATAAATCAGACAGGCCTGAAATTCACTGGATCAACATCATGCATTTTGCATGTTTGGTGTGATCCATCCAGTATTTCCTAGGAAAACATGCTGCCACACATAGATTACCCTTAGATTACGGTAAAACTGAGGTATGTGATGCTCTCCGATTACAAACAGAGAGAAAAGCTTCAGAAAAATCAGCCCATTTGTCTCCTGTTTCAACAATTTTTTTTCTCCAATTCCAACAATTTTGTTCCAAACACAAACAATTACATAAGAAATCCAGCAGGCAAACACTTTATATTGATTCACTTCTGGAAGACACACAGGGAACTTTTTTCCTAAAAATTCAGTCAGGAACATTAAAAATATAAAAGAGGGTTCAACTTTTTTCCTTCTAAACATGGCAGGGGAGGTGAAGACATCACATGGTAGTTCAAAGTTCGAATCCTTCAGTGAAGATTTCTGTGCAAGACTCCTTAGGTATTTCTTCCGCCTTCCAGTTAGCTCAAAGGCGTGGTTGTTTCCTACCACTGTGCTGTTACAGCAGCTGGAGACAAGTCTAACCGCGATCTGAACAACCCCAACAGAAACAACCTGGCTTCTCCTTCTCTTGGGGAAGAGTTTACAAGACACTACCAAAAATATACTCCCAAATTCCTTGCTGGGAAGCTGTCTTTCTCTTGGGTTTTGTAGAATTTTTTTAAGTGTCCAGGCTCAAATATTTCAGACCCTGTATGTTCAACCAGGGAGAAGACACAGACTGATAAAATACAAGAGATGAATATATGCTGTAGCAGTCAAAATAAATTTTCAGTTTCTGTCGAGCACGAGGACTGCAAGATACTGTTCAATCACTGAGACTTTCAATATTCTCTTCAGAAAGGAGAGCCTCCAACTGGAAACGTCTGGACGAATTACAGAAATGGAAGTACACAACAAGTCTGCAGCTAACGTCATAGATGACAATAAAGGAAAATGGTAATAAAAAGTTTTCCTACTGAACTAGTTGCTCCCCCCACTCCAACAACCTGACCACATGACTGTCCACACTATTCCTCTCTCTGGGCTTTTAGCTAGTAGTGATCCCAGTTTTCAATTTTCTGCCTCTCCTTTCCTCCGTGTGAGAACTGAAAATATTTTAATCACATAAATAGAATAGAATAGACAGAAAAGGCCAAGCAGGGTGCCTAAATATTCTTCTGTTTGACAGGAGATGGCAATACCTAATCTCGACAAACTGACCACTGCAGGAATAGCTTAAATATAAGCACACTATTCGCAGCAGGCGACTGAAGTGCAAATTGGGATATCAGTTTAGAAAAAAACTTAACTATAGTTAGGAAGGTCAATATTTGGCAAACAAACCATTCCCACTTTTAACAAAATCCTTCCCTCTTCAGTCTATTGAGTTTTTATTTAGCTATAATTCCTATTAATTCTTATAGCTATACTCAAGAGACGCAGTGTTACCTGTGCACACTGAGCCTCTCCAGTCTGTTACGTAAATTGGCTGAATTTCAAGTTTTGTCCAGATTGGAAGATTGAACCAATTTGTGAGCGACTCCTCATGCCTTCATTGTGGCACCCAAGCAGAATGAACCATTTCTCACTTTCAGACTGGGAGAAACTTTATGAGCATGATTTAACGACTAACTTAATAGAAAAAGGAATGCAATATAGCTGCTCTTTGGACACTGTAAATCCACACTAACCTGATTTAATTGAGCTTAACAGCAAGAAAAAAGTATAAAAGTGTATTTCCGTAGCCAAAAAAAAAAAAAAAAAAAAAAAAAAAAGAGTTATTTTTAAACATGTAAGTTCTTCCTGCAGCCACTCACTTTTAACGTAAGTTGCATCTGGGGATCTGGTAGGAAGGAAACATTTTTATTAATTTTCCCCTTATCTGTAAGAAGAATGCTGATTTTTTTTTTTTCATTTATGTTCCTTGCCTGCAGGTAGCAGACCAAGAAAATCATATAGCAGAAATTTTTCCTTTTGATTAATTTCTTTCCATGTGTTATGTTATTTCTTATATATAATTGATTTCAGGTTTTGCTCGTAGCTGTACATCTTTTTTATATCTGTACCTACTGCCTTCCTTCAATCAATAAAGTTGAAGGAAATTACCTGAATTTTGTTAAGTTTATTAAAAAAGAGCTCTGAGAATATTTAAATTGAGTTTTGAAATGCTAATACAAGAAAGATATTAGAGAATTTTAATAGTAGGTTCAATTTGACCCACAGACTATTGTAGAAAGGGTCAAATTTTATTCAAATTATTTCTTTACAACAAAAAATATGAACCCTTTGATTTTATAAAAGTAGATTAATATTCTTCACTGCTAGGTCTTTCAGCACTTCAGTGCATGAAAGCATTAACTGTGCTTGTACATAAACTTTTCAAAGACCTTTAAATCTTCCAGTAATTTGGAACTTTACTTTCATTTATCCTCTTGTCTTCTTTTCTCTTACCATTATCCAAGAGGCCACAACAAAACTGACAGTGCCTATAGTCAGTTTGCTCTTAGAGCCAAGGCCAGAATATTTCCAATTCATAAAAATGAAATGATGAAAAAGTGACCATTCAAAACATGCTTAGGGAGACATTAATTTCAAAAAATAGTAAGTAAGTTTACCATTAATGCCAAAGTTTCATTTGCACGGAAAAAAAGAAAAAAGACGTGCAGGGAACAGCAGCTGCAAAGACCCTTGCAGCTAAATGTCAGACCTCAGTTTTCAAGTAGGGGCTGATGCCAAAATACAGATTTAGTCCTCCAACACCCTTATCCATAAAAGAGTCACAGCAGTTCTCTTGCTGTTGCAGCTTTGTTTCACAAGGTGCGCCTTGCTGGGCTCATACAAGGCAAAAAGGATGTATTTATCCTGCAGGTGAACCTGAGGGTTTATCAATTTCACCTCAACATGAGCACAGAGAGAACACCAAAAAAAAAGCGAGTGGTGTGTGGTACTGTTCTTACACAATGTGTATAGGCAGAACTAATCACAAAAGATCATACTCATTTACCAAATGAAGAGTATGATGTTTTGCCAAAGAACTGGAATTGTTTTGAAATAAAAGTGTTATGAAAGTCACTTACAGAATCTTCCTCTCCTCAAATCTTCCCACCTGCTGACAGTCAAAGCACTGCCATGCTATAAAACCCTCAAGGCAGGGGATCTTTCTACGTGTATCTCTAAATGCCACAAGGAACAACTCTTTTAAGATACAATGCACACAGTGACATTACAAGAGATTTAATAGTTGCAACTTCACTCTGGAATTTCCACTCCCAGGAATCAAGGTCAGTGGAATTATTAATAGTGAATTCCTTGGTATGATGATGCCAATGGGACTGCAACAGTGAATGGTCTGAATTCAGAGGCTTCTTAACTGATCCCATGCTACTGTATGAAAATAAAACCTACAAAGTGTGGTTCAATACTCTAAAGAATGAAACAGAAGGTTATCTGGATCTTCTAGAATTAGCAACATTGTTTTGTCTGACGAAAAGTGATAGTAGAAGTTTCATCTTGAGGAGGGCTTTTTTAAAAAGTATTAATTATGATGTATTTATATCATTTGGAAAAATAACAGAAATAACAGTATCTGTTCTTACTCTAGAATAAAGTGGGTAATTGAAATACAGAAAGTGATTTAAACTAGAAAAGGGGGAAGAGGTTTTTGCATTGGGACTTTAATTTAGAACAAGCATTTATATTTTTTTGTATTTTTATATTACAGAGCAAGAAAACAGAAATATTCACAAAAAAACCCCAAACTCCTTTCCCACACAAAAGATTTCAAAAAGAAGTTGATTCCAGTTGAAACCAGGTTTTGGAACCTATTAGCAGGTGCTAGGGATGACAAAAGTAATTTCATAAACTGCACCACTAACTGTTCTAGCTGTGTTCCTCCTTCTACTGTCCCATGTTGATCATCCATCCATTTACCAATTTAACCAGCCACACCTGCAGCCTCTGAGACTGGCAATGGACTCTTCTCTGAAAGCACCCATTGTTAGAAGGTGGCAGCTCCGTCAGTCAAGATTGTAACCTCTTGTATGCTACAGATCATAGTAAAATACATTGGGATGATCAAAATTTCATACAGATCTTGTCGAACACAAAGACATGGAGTGAGAAAAAGACTTGCTGTCTGTTTTAGCTGTCTTAATTCTACCTATAGTCAGAACAGCTTCGCAGCAGATGCTGTTCTGTGTATTTCTGGTGGTATGAGAGGAGGAAGACAAGAACCAAGATGACAGGATGAGTATCCTGACTCAACACTCTACTAATATCACAGCAGCAACACAGAACTACCACTGTACCAGAGGGCACCGATTTTCCTGAAGGAATTATTAACTAAAGCCTACACAGCAAACAGAAGGCTGGACATCAAGCTCTCAGAGATAGATCTGTGATGCTTGTAGATAATTTTCTACATTATGAGTAATTTTGCAATGGTAGTTTATCTGTTATTTTATTAAATGTAACATAAAGAGAACAAGGAAAATGTCCTTTTTGCTTATACAGAAATATTACCCCTGAAGCATTTGTCTCTGCATTATGGTGCTGTTTACAGTTTTTAAACCCATCATTTATTTCTGTGTGATTCATATACGCTGACTTTTACAAAAAAATTTTTGAAACTACTGACAATCTGATTTGAAATACTGGCAATGTAATTTGCCCCATGATACACAGCTAACACTGATGCAAATATTATCCAGTTCCAGCGGATTGTTTCAGCTAGATAAGTATGAAAATAACTAAATTTACAGGCTTAAAAAAAGAAGAAATGGCAGAAAGCACTGTGTGTACAAGAAGACGGCTTCTTAATTCTGTTTCTTCAACTAAAATTATATGTATCTGTGTAATAAAAATTCGAATATTTGATGCTTCATACATCTATGAGAAACGTCATTGATTTTTACATCTATGTAAGGGGATAAAAAAGAAAAAAATGTATGAGATGTTTGGAACTTTTTTGTTTAAATATATGTTCATATTGTTTTCTACAGGTAAGGTATTCTAATTTTTGATAATTCACCTCTCCAACACAGGAAACTCCCTTCTCTTGCATCTTAAACCAATAAAGCACATAAAAATTAAAGGTGCAATTTTAGGAAAATACTCAGACTCCCTTTTGTCTTTGTTTTACTCCTGTAGGTTTTTTTTTTTTACTCAACCTAAAAGAACAAGGAATAGACACATCCACACCAAACAATACCTGTCAAATAACATCCATGGCATGCTGCTCCAAACAGTCCAATGAAATCCTCTGAGGATTCAGGATCCAGCAATTTGCAGTGAATCCTTTCCTCTAGACATAGCAAACTGTGACACTGGTAAGCCACAGAAGCTTCTTTGCATGTCCTCATCTCATCATTCAGGATCTCAAACATGCAGGTAACACACCACCTGCTACTCATGAAGCCTTTCACTACAGCCTGTCCTCTTTACCAAGTACTGCTATAGCAAAGCACTTTCAAACACCATATCCCAAATAGGATGAATTTTATCTTACACATGGTCAAGCCATGCTCAGAGCATAAAGCTTTTCAGAGCAACGAAAGCTGCAAAAGTTCACACTCTACCCGCAACTCCAACGGAGCCCTTACTCCAAACACAACTTCTCTGGCAATCACATGAGTAGTGAGTGACAGATACTGGTATTTCCTAATCACTGTTCTCACTCACCTGCTGGAGGGAAAAATGTGATGCAAGTAGGAGCACTTTGAAGCCACTAATGATGCTGCTGCAGTGTATTTAATGGCCAGCATGTTAGCTATGATGAAAGAGGAACCTCACATCAAGTACATTAAGGGATCAGAGCAATACATGCTCATTACTTGCTATGATTTTACCTTCCCAATTTCAAGACAAAATACTCACATTTTTCTCATACAGCAAAGGCACCCTATACCGCTATAGAAAATTAAGGGGTCTTGTTTCTTCTGTTTATTTAATATTTTCTGGTATTGTATGTAGCTGCAGATTATTCTTGTTCGTCTTTTGTTTCTAGCTGCATCTCCTTAGATGGAAGCTGGTCTCTCATCTATGTACGTCATCATCCAACTAAATCAGAAAAGCAGAAAAAAGGAATCTGGACTTTTTAGGTCCAGAAATCAGCAATGAACTCATGACTTCCCTCACAGGTTGCTAATTCTCCTCAAATTATTATTCCTTTTTTCCCCCTGTCTTTTCCAATACAAGCAAAACAGAGAATACTGCAGGAAAATGAGCCCCTGAACAACAGCCCAAATTCGATCTCGAATATGATCAAAGCTACATAGCTTGCATGTAAAATTCAGTGCCAGTTTGGGTGAGACCTCCATAAAAAGTAAGCCCACTTAAACTGATCTGTAACTCAATGGCACAGTTAAAGGAAAAACTTACAGCACGAGATATAACAGACACATAGGAAAAAGACCACCATGCTCAAACTAATTGTTAGTTCTAGAGTAACAGCCAAGGAAAGTTGAGATGTTAGGAATAAGCTAAACCACAAACTTCATGATCTTTGTCTAGCAGATGTGTACTAGGACGAATGGTAATTTAGCTTAGTGAGAGTCTTATAAATCGATAAATATAATAAAAATACTACTTAACACTATGTAAGAGCTATAGAATTATGTAATTAGTTACTTACATTCTTAGAGCTTTGAATTTGAAATAACTACAGGGCATTCATTATTTTTAATCCCATAATGGAATTTATCAATGTGCAGAACAAAACTGAAGGGTCTCAAATTAGAACTAAATCTTTACATCAGATTGTAAGAGAAATGATTAGTGTATATTTTTAATAGAAAACCAAGTAATCTGAAAAAACGTCAGGTGGAGTAAAACTCAGTATTTAGCCACAACAAGCCACAAACTGGGCATCAGCAGTGTCCCGCCAGTGTACAGCAATCCCAATCTGCGAGTCTACTGCAAAGGAATATTAATGTGTAGTTTCTTCTCTGTGGAATTCAGATCTTGTTTTGCCCACTAGATTGTCAGTTAAGATTTGTTACAAAAATAACAGTTGCTGTAGTTTACAATGATGCACCATAAGGATGAAATTTGTTTTGTTTTGCTTTTTTAAGGCCTTCAAATAATAACAGCATTACTGCATTTATTATGTTCACCGAAAACATAATGGACTACTAACCTGTGCTTCATCAGGGTGTACATCTCACAATCACCATGAAAAAAATTAACGTTCATCATCACATCTCAGGAATATGTAATATAATCATACCGCAGTCTAGGTCACATATACAACAAGATTTATTGAAAAACAACATTTATATGTCATTTAGAGTTACATATCTTTATACATACAGGTATATAAACCCCAAAATACTAATAAGCAAACTACACCTTCTAAAATAAACTAGAAGTGCATGTTAAAACTTACTTGCTTTCTTTAATATCCCTGCCTCACTTTTCTGCTACTTTAATTTGCAAGGTTGCACAAAATACATCGCATTTCCCCTAGAGTTGGCGTAACCTGCTGGTTTTCCAAGTTAATCACTAATTAATAATTTGAAAACACAAAGTCATTATGTCATTTCCAGACAATGAGTTTTTAAATGGTGCATGTTATGTCCTAGCCTTTTCAGTAAGAAAAAAAAAGCTTTTTTCCCTCTGGAAACCAGATGGCTGGTAAGTGTTATTATGGGGCTATGTAAATCTCAAAGCAATAAGCATCAAATCAAAACGAGAATTCACTCTCTTCTCCTCTGATCATGATTGTTATTTTGCTGAACCAACTTGTGGAATAATCCAACTCCAACAAATTAAACCACTGGATGCTTTGGCAATGATGAGTTGATAACCCATCTTCTCTTTGTTTTCATAGCAAATAGGAGTTCTGAAAACATTTTTCACCTATACTTTCAACCTTCCTAATATCTTCTTCTACATGCCAAACTTAAATGAGGCAATCTTCTTCCAGACTGAGTCTTCTCAGTAAACTTAATCCTTTGAAAAATCTACTGGCTCCACTACTACTACAACTTGATTCTCACAATACCCTCAACTGGCTTGCATTAGTTTTGGTTTGGCCAAGGTTTTTCCCTATTAGGAAAGAAATCCGGAAGAGTTATTTATTGTTTTCTTCCACTTAAGGAGTAAACACTTGCACCTTCATGGAAGTGCCATTTTCACCCTACAACTAAAACTCCACACTTCAAAGAAGCCTTTCAAATATTCAACTAATACAGCTACATCACTTCGCAGTACTCTGTTTTACAAAACTTGCGGATTACTCCAAATAATCCTGAATTGCTAGGGCTGCCCAAAAAGATAACTAAGAAACTAAATTCCGAACACTGATTGCCAAAGGAAATTAGCTTCTAAATATTTAGAAGTATCTTAACTAACAAAACATACACTTTCAAAAACTTTCTGTGGAGCTAAATATTTTGAAAAGGTCTGGTATTGAAGAAACTATAAAAAAACTATGGATTGGAATGCCATTCTGTATGTCTTAGTTCCACTTTTCATCCTTGTTTTTATGCTTTTCCATGACATATTCACTGCTACTAAATATTAGTATTGAATTTTATCATTTTGTATTTTAAATCCTTACACATGGCATTAAATATTTATGGAAACATCTCAGTATTCTTACATTATAATGTTTCCTGTTTGTATTAACATGTTACAAATAAAACATTTCTAGCAACTATCTGTTGGCGTGGGTTACGGATCCATTGTAACAATGTGACCTCAATATGAGTATGATCGTTCACCTTTATTAGTCAGAAAAAACAAGGTTTATATAGCAAAACTATTACAGCATCTGAATGGTTAAACCCCCAACCCATATATAGGCAAAACTACTGCAACTC
>Ga0181612_101798_pt1 | contig 12100 bp, 9 predicted proteins | sample HoacroProtozoa21_FD_119630 | JGI IMG/M metagenome (GOLD analysis project Ga0181612, IMG submission 119630) | Hoatzin crop microbial communities from Cojedes, Venezuel. Combined Assembly of Gp0051906, Gp0051904, Gp0051908
AAAAGAAAAGAAAAGAAAAGAAAAGAAAAGAAAAGAAAAGAAAAGAAAAGAAAAGAAAAGAAAAGAAAAGAAAAGAAAAGAAAAGAAAAGAAAAGAAAAGAAAAGAAAAGAAAAGAAAAGAAAAGAAAAAAAGAAAAAGAAATTTTAGAACATAAAATAAGAAGAGTGTCTTCCATTCAGATCAATTAAGCGTTTCCCTACTGCAATCTGCATTTCATGGTTAAAAAAGAAAGGAAAAGTAAGAAAGACACTGCTAATTTTCATTTTTTGCATAGAATTTTTGAAAGGACTTATAGATGATTGGTTTGATTTTTTATTGTGTTTCATTGCATTCAAAAAAGAATTTTGTAATTGATTTTAATGGAACTGGCCATCTTCTAACAAGGGTACGTGTAGCATAACCACTTTACTTATATATCCACCTGTAGCAAGGTGTGCAATGACCATCAGGACTTGTCACAATAAAACACAGTATTTTCAAGAGAGAAAGTAGAAAATATCTGCTATTCCAATGTAGGACATATGCTTCAAGCAGAAGCTAGGAAGATATATTTGATTGAGCAAATAGTCAGCACTGTTCTAGATTTTCATCCAAAAGACAAAAGCAGTCTTTTGGCTTTGGCTGACTACTGAGAATCAGACTTTCATAAAGAAGATGTCAAACATTGCATCTTGAATAGCCTGCTTTTTTCTTCAAAATCTGACCATCCTTCTTGTCATCCTGACTCGGCTGTCTAATTTAGTCCATGGATAATACTGTCCTTGCTCTGTACCTGTTTTTTATTTTATTGAAACTCTGGTGAAAGACAGCACATCTGGGAAATATATTGGTTTGATCTGAATGTTTCCTTAACTTTTAAGAAAACTGAGGCACAACTAGTAGACTGTGCTTCAGAAGAGCATCAAATACAAACATACAATCAAAAAATTGAGAAAAGGCCTCTCACTACTACAGGAATATTCCCTAGTTGATTTTATTGTAATTATACTACCATGTTACTGAACTATACCTTCTGTGTTAGTTTCAGATCAATGACTTGTATCACTTACTACATTTGGGAGATTGATCCGTGCAGATTTTATTCTTGGAGCATGTCCCTAGAGATTCGATGTTCATTGGCTTCAATTTATCTCTCTAAAGTAAGCAGCCATTCCCCTCTTTCAAACGTCTCCTGTTTGAAGCGTGTACATATTTATGGTGGCACTGTTTAGAGATATGTCAGCTGCTAATCTGAAAGAAAGGGCTGGAGAGCAGCAAATTAATTCATGATGGAGGAGGACATTTTCCTGTGTTTCAGCCTGAAAAATCCTAGGTGTGAGTGTAGTGAGCCTGGATGGCAGCCATCCGAGCTGGAGTTATTCTTTTGACCAGGTGGCTTAACTTCTAAACACCTAGACAAATGGCCAAAGTCCTTTTTTTTCTGGGATATCTGAAAGACACCCTGGTAAGTGCATACCACTTACCAAGTTTTTATCATGTTATTAGCAGAGAAGTGCCAATATATTCAAGGGAAAAGGACAGTGGAATGCAAATGTGCAAGGAGAGACTGAGTTAGTTACAGAGCAAAGCTTAAAAGATCTGCTGATGTATGTCTTAACCAAAGAAATCAAGGTGCAAAGTGGGATGATATGATAACAAATATTTTGAGTCAGAAGAATTGTACTCTGATGAATTATTACTGGGAGTACAGGAACAAATCTGGCATAGAAATCCTCTGTCTGCATATAAATATTTTCAAAATTTATGAATCTGGAAATATTCTGCAAGGTATTCATGGATGAATAGGCTTTAAAGCTAAAAGAGATTATTAGTACGACATGCTAATATTACTTTTTCCATGTTACAAGTAGAACAACCATAATTTCTACATCATTTCCATGATTTCTCTGCAAAAATACCCCTGCTAGTTTGAGATTTGAATGATTATTATAAATATATTGGATAGTATTATTGTATAGTAGATATTTTTATAAATAATTTCCTAGTAACTCTTTAATTAATACACATATATTGTACGATTATATTAGTATTATGACTTGCTTAATAAAAAAAAATAATTTGAAAGCAGGGCTCTGTAACCTACAAAATCTCTAGCAAAAGTAATTTTTATTGAGGCATTAACAGAAGCGTAGTCTGCTTAATCTAAATGCATTCATCTCTGATTTCATATTTACCTGAGAAGCTTCTCAATGAGCATACTGTGTTCACAATGCCAAAGCATGACCTTGGTAGATGAAAGCAAATTTTACCTGCCTTGATGTAAGCAGTCTTTCAGAGCCATAGATGAGCTTACCCTCTCTGGCTTTCTGAACATTATACATCTTAATTAGTCCAGATTTGTCCATGGCAGTCAATACAGAGAGGTGTTTAAGTCCAAAGACACCTTCATCCTTTCTGAAAACTAGTGCAACAGATCTGCCTGGGGAGATTGCTCTTTCCCTGCTGAGTAGAAGACAGATAGATAGATAAATGATAGAATCATTAAGGTTGAAAAAGACCTCTGAAATAATCAAGTTCAACCATCAACCCATCACCACCATGCCTACTAAAGTAGTAACTAGCCTGAAGGATTAGCAGAGGCAAGACATCTAACTTTTCCTTGGCTAAAGGTAGGATACAAGAATCCTGATGAATGTTAAAATCAAAGGTTTTTTTCCCCATCTAGCCATATTTACTTCAAGATATAAAAAGTTAATGGATTAAATATGAAATTAATTGAAATCATAAGCAAGTTTTCTGTTAACACAGACCGAATTGCTAAAATCAATAGTTGAATTCCATAAAAATAAAAGACACTGCAGAACTTTGTGTGTTCAGTCAAAATTTTACACAAGTTAGAATCATAGAATCAAGTTCATAGAATCAAATCATAGAATGAAAGTTCTTCATATGGATTTTAAGAGAGATATTGTGGAACTCAGAGATGTCTTTGCAATAAGCTTACCACTGTGCTTCACTGGGAAAAAATATTTTTACATAAATTCAAGTGTCAGTGTTGGTGATAGGAGATTCTATTGGTTCTGTTATTTTGTGCTAAGCCATGAGTGAGCTGGAATACAAAAAGAACCTTCTCCTCAGATGCAACTGTCACTATTTCGTTGTTAAAAGTAAGCAGTATTTCAGAAGAGGGGCAGAGATGAAGCATATGGATGTGAGATGGTGAAGGTAAGGGAAGAGATACAGTGAGTGAGGAGGTCCTCAGTAAAGTCCCGATACGCTGCCGTTAACCTTTCTGCAATGCCTCAGACAAAGTCCAGCTCCCTTGTCAGCCCCTGCTTCTCCAGCTCCATCAGCTATCATAAATGTCCTGCATATATCCTTCTACATGTATAGACTGGTACTATACACATGCATATTTGGGCTGACAACTAATAATTATGGGTTTTTTCAATGTTCTGCTTCAAATATCTGGGCCCTTTCAGGACATGGTCTGTCTAGAAATTACTTTCAATATGTTTTGAAGGTAGACTGCAATTAAACCTCGTCTTAGCAGTACATGGTGTTGGTACCTTTAGATGACACTAGTACACACTATAATTTTCCAGCGAATGGAAGACCCTGTGGAGGAAAAAACTATAAAGCCAGATGTGGTGGTTTTGTTGTTGTTTCAACAATTTAATCCTTCAACTGAAAGGGAGACACAACAACAGGAAAAAGCTGAGCACAGAACAAATAAATATAACATTGGCTCATATTCATCACAACACACTGGACAAAAATGAACAGCAACTATCAGCTTTCATGCCCTTCCTTCAAAAATGCCAGTGTTGTGTAACTTGACCAAAAGGGCCACGTATACCACTGCACATGCGCACCCCCAGAAGGGGAATCCAGCAAGCACCAGCAGAAAAACGCCTTCACGGGGAGGTCCTGTTTACTTGGAATATTTATTGCTTTCATCCAAAAATATCAGTCTACCATATCACTGCACATTTTCTCATCTTTCAATTTTCAGCAGAATTTCAATAAATTCATTTTACTACTGAAGGGGAATGATATTAGAAAGCACTCTTCAGACACTTGGGGGGATTGGAAGGAGAAAGAAAGGTCAGTGCAGAAGAAAAGACTTAGATGAATAAAGGTATGTCAGAGCAAATCTTCCCATGAAAGATTATTGAGAATAAAGCTTTTTTTTAAACAAACATAAAAAAACAATATATAAATCAAGAGCACAAAAGCCCTGTTTTATGATTTTTTTTGGTGCTGTTTAATTTCTTTATATATTTTTTTGCCATTGTTACAAAACAGCCAAAACTTCAAAGGCAAGCTGCATGTGTTCTAAATCAGGACTTCAGTGCTGATGTATGACAGCACAAAAATTGAAACTAAATAAATGTGCTGTCTGAACTCCCATATTTCTCAAAAAATTGCTTTAAAGTCTTTAAAAAAATTAGAATTATTACTTGATTTTACTTTACCAACCATAATGTTTTCACCAGAGTAAATGACAAAATACTATATTAAAAAGAGAGAAAGAAAAAAGAGTGTTGTCTGAATATATCTGAACACCTGTATTTGGCTGTCTTGCAGTTTTGTCAGACAGATGAGGGGGAAAATGAAACTTTGCAGTGATTTGTCTGATGATGGATATGGACTGCATAAATTCTCAGCTTACCCACTGTTTTCTGAAAGGCTCCTTGATAGTTAGGGTAAATCAATGAAAACAAGGCAGTATGTCTGTGAAGGAAAGAATAACATTCCTGCTTTATCATATGAAAATGGTCAAAGAATGAAGAGATTCTCATGAAAAATTACTTGTGCAAGTTTTCTACTATTTTCTTTTCAAAATATGAACTTCGTAACAGGTCAAGTTATTATTCCATTTTACTTTGCTGTCTTTGGACATGATGCTCTTTTGTCTCTTTAAGTGAAATGGCATGTCTGACTCTAAAAGTGGCCATAGTACACCAGTTAAATCCGCTCGCAGAAAAAATTGCAGGATTGGGGCCTTTGTGGCGTCCCTTTTCCTCTGGCCTTTGCTTTTACAACGGCCGTTTGCTGTTCTTGTACTGTCGTCTTCATTTGTGTTGGCTCATTTGTTTCATCAGGCTGCAAAAAGGACAAGTGGCCCAGGCAAATAGGAATGCAAATGCTGTTCTTTTTAGTAAACATTTCTTTGACTTTTGAAACTCATTCATCCCATCCCTGCTTGTGTTCCTTTTTCATTTCCTGTAACAAGTAATCACAGGCTCTAATCTATGTTCTTATTTAAATCTGAGGAGTGGTGTTTCTTTGCTGAGATTCCTGGATATTTGCGTGATAAAGAGAAGTGTTTATTGACTACTTATCACTTTATCTTCATTAATCCCTATTCTGTTGTATATAAAGTTTCAATTACACATTAAGACAGCAGATACTATAGGGTATAATTTTATTCCTATTCAGTAGGAAATGGATAATAAAGGTTAGGAAGTCCAAGTAAGCAGTGTGCAGGGAACCTCTAAACTGAATATATTTGGCAAATGCTAACAGATCACTTCACAAACAACTTTATGAACATAGCATCTGGCAAACACTAACATACGTTTACAGACAGTATTATGAACATGAAGCAAAGCTACACTATCTGAATTATTTATTTGTAATTAATACTTCAATCAGTTATATTAATGTATGAAAGGTTTGCCATACTTACATGTAATATAAGGACAGGGATAACCTCCTAGTGAGTTTGAGATGTTCTGGGCTGCCCCAACTTTTAACCACCCAACCTTGGTGTCTGAGTTGAAAACACTGATCCCTTAGATGGCCAATGGAGCCTCCAGAGGCTGACTCAAGAGTACCAGACCTCTCCAGAAGTGGTTAACCAAAAAAACCTGCCAGCCGAAGAGTTCTTCAAATCTTCTCAGGGTTAATTGCAGAGTTTTGGATATTTACTAAGTGCTAAAGTTGCCTCTCCCACATCATCTTGGAGCCAGTTACTTTGAGATTTTTAATGCTCACTACTGATACAGATTACACATTTTCCTTTTCAGTAAATTTTCTAATAAAGGCTTTACGATGTTTAATCAAGGAAAGGGTTTGTCACTGTTTCCGTATAGATGTCACTGAAGCCACACATATCACAGAATCACAGAATCACAGAATGTTCGGGGTTGGAAGGGACCTCTGTGGGTCATCTAGTGATATGTGTGCTTTGTATAATGAACTTTTAAAATGTGGCCTGAAATTTTGTTTATAAAAAAAAGAAATACCAAGACTTTAAGATGTTGGGCAGTTAGAGTGGGAGCAAGCTGAAGTTGCATTTATGTTGCATGTTTTCTCTTCTACCTTCTTCTTAGAGAAGTCCTCAGAAGTTTTTTATTTGCAGCAGTCATTTGATGACTGACAGGGGAATGCTTTCAGGCTGGCAAAGTGTCATTATCTTTTCCTGTTATATTCTCTGCCGTCCAACGACCTGCTAAAACTTATCATTTCTCTTCTTCTCATTTCATTCCTAATCAAGATATCAGCGGCATGTGAAAATAAATAAATGAAAAATTTGAGTCTGGATCCACTGAAAGTAGCATCAATGGAGACTCTTTCCAGAACAAGTTTTCCAGTTTGGCACAAACTTTCATCCAGCTGTAGGATGAATGAGTTGCTCACTTTAGGCTCAGCTGAAATTGTTTACACACTCTTCCTTTGAAACAGTAAATCTAGAAATTGCATATAAAAACTGTGGACAAAGGAATATTATTTGGGTTGTAAGGTCAATTGCTCTGAAGTTAGGCTAAGTGAGATTTATGGTTGCTTGCACAATGGACCCCTTTTGCATATGCTTTAAGATAGAGTTGTTAACTAAATTAACATCTACTATTCTGGACCTTTGCTTTCTCAGTATAGAGAGGGGTGGGATCAGATTATAACTATAAACCAGCAATAAATGTTAGTTTCAAAGTTTCTGCCTAAACCTAAATAACAGAGTTAAATACATGTTCCTCTACCTTTTTTCTGTTATTCTGTTTTCTAGAATGAAAAGTAAGCTTAAACACCACAAGCTCTGTTGTTAGAAGTGGTTGATACACAGTGGAGCTCTAGATTTCTTGTTTCTTTGATCTTAATTTCCGATTAAACATATCTGCTCACTCACATGTGTTTCCACTCTGCAGGTTAAACATGTTGGGTGTCTTCTGGGTCTTACTCTGATTTGTATAGATTTTAGCACTACAGAAATGTATTTCATTAGTAGCTACCACCACCACGCTTTTTGTTTGTGATCTTTGTTAGAAAACCTTCCAGGCCATCTTTGAGCTGTGCCAGGTTGGGCTAGGTATATGCCAGGGATTAACAGGTTGAGATGGAGTCACACATCACCTGGGAAGGAGACAGAAGCCACCCTTTCCACTGCCACCAAGGATTTGTATATACAGAAAGGTAGTTTGAATTTATGTGTAATGACACACTAGAATAAGGCGTAGTCTGGTAAAATATAGAAGTCGCTTAAAGTTTAGAAGGAGCAACTGCTGTTGACTTGTTGAGTCCAGATGAGTTCAGGAAACTGTTGTGCATTCACTGTAAAATCTATGTTCTGGTTGATGAAATGTGGATCTCCAAATATGCATTTGAACTTTAACTTGGATTTCATTCACAATTTCTAAACTTATTTTACTATGGTTAAAAGAAGAGAAACGTTTGCACTTACTTGGCCAAATTTTGGTCACCATTCCAGACATATAAATTCATTGCAGCCATGGGATTACTTCTGATTTTGTCTCTATGACTATATGGTAGTATATCTGAATAAATGGCAAGTGATGTGATTGCTCCCAGGGAGAGCAACTTATTGTCAAATGCCTGCTTATTTATATACCTAATTTGCTATGAGTGTTATCACTGACATTTTTGCCTACACATGCAAACCCGCCAGCTGAAACACACTGTATTTTCAATTCAGTGCCAGCTGCCTTTTTCTGGACCTTGTTTGAGTTAGTAACCTGTCACTGAGGAATTCAGAGTTCACTGCAGACAATGTAAGAATCCTTTTCATGTCATTATAGCTGTGGGACTGCCTCTCCTTTCTCTGTATATAAAGGATACAAAGGTATACACCTGGATAAGTATTCACAGTTGCTCTGCATCCCATTGCAGAAATAAGGTCATAAGTCTTCTCTGCTCTCTTTACTTTCTGACCATTCCTGATGGTTATAGGAAAATCTTATTCCTTGGCAATGTTTAGTTTCATAATCACATTCATTTTTGTTCATGCTCATCTACTCAGTCGTCCAGTAATTTTGTTTGCATGCCTTTATTCTCTTTTAGTCACAAATGTATTATTTGTCATCTTATTTAATGTCTCTTTTATTAACCCAACATACACTTCTATCCTTTTCCCAGTTCTCTCGTGTCTCATTTTTTGTTCTCTTTCATCTTTCTCTCTCATGTGTAATCAATATTAATTAATTAATTAATTCCCTCTAAAATAATGTCCAGCTGTAAAACTCAGGTAAAAACATTGGGAAGATGCTAGAATTTTGGTCTATGACCATTGCTGTTGTGAAATGAAATCAGCACTTCAGCCAAAACTGAGAATGACTAAAAAGTGCATCCTTCTCTGCTAGAGTGACCACCGTATCCTCTGATGAGTGCAACTGTTCTGAATTTGATATTTTTCCTTGATGAGCTTCTCCATTTATCTGTAGTGAGACAGTCAAGCACCATTGCTGTCGAGGGTTTCTAAGTGGCATTGCTATGAAGTTTGGGTGATTTTTACCCAAGCTTTCAGCTGCTGCGGCTCTTTGGCTTTGTCAGAAGGAAGAAGAAGTGGAATCCTGATGTTGCAGTTTGGTGTACATTGTTTGTTAAGTTTCTGGAGCCACTAGGAAGCTTTGAGCTCTGACAGCAGGTTATTTCACTTCTATCTGTTCAAGCTCTGGAGGGGGAAACAGTAGATATTCTGGGAGTAGATTTTCAGTGTCTCCATTTAGAAAAGCCAATATACTGTTTTCCCTTGCAGAAGAACTTACTGACGTTGCTTAAGAAACAGTACCTTAAGACTGAGTGAATGATTTTTGCCCAGTTATGAACTTCCCACTTTTAAGGAGAATGACTAAGATGACTGTAGTATTGCAGCTGCAATAACATCTGGAGTCCTCAAATTACCTTGACACTAGTTAGCTGGATTTAAGTCTGAGTGTAGCACAGAAATGCCGTTGTTTGTCTTGATGTTTCTGTTGCTTGATGAAGATTACCAATTATTTTAGGTTTTCCAGCTTGCCGTAATACTGCTGTCATGCAATGGTAACAGGAGACTGGAGATCCTGCAGAATCAGGTCATTCATGCATGACTCTACTCCTCACTGTGAGAAAACCCAGAAAGTAGTACTCCATGACTGCTCAGCCACCTGAAGGTTTTTTGCACCCAGACCTTGTTACAATGCACCTGCATGCTTATTTCATTGTTTTAAGTTTCTCTAAGAAAACATGGAAAAATACTCAGTGAAGAATTCTGTGAGACTTTCTGGAACTCTAGTTCTCAAGCGGTATTAATGGTTCACAACTTGGCTACAGAAGCTCACAGAAGGGCTCTTTCTGAGCACTGCATGACAGAAGACTGAAAAGACAGGGATGAGATATTCAATATTCTAAGAACATATTTTATTCTCACATGTGGCTCCAGGGGAAAAATTTGTGGGGAAATAAAGAGGCCACTCCTATTCTAATTAACTTGTTCCAGATCACAAGTTATATTGTACATGAAGCCTTCTCGTTCACCCAGCAGCTGAACCGGACCCTAATGTCTACAAAACCAAAAAAAGAAAAACACAGGAACATCTTTCCTCTCATTCTTTAAAAAAAATTACATATCTGTGATGAGCATGGGCCACATATTTCGTTCTCGGAAACAGCCAGTAAGAACGTCTTCTACACATTTCCACCTCCTGTGCAGCAGAACAAAGTGGCGTCAATCCTGCCTTCACCTGAGGCCCAACAATTCCCTCCACCTTATCTTGTCCTCCTAGTAGTGTAAGGCTTTTGCAAATTCTGTTGTGTAATAATATGAATGACAAGGTTCTGACATGACTTCTCCACTCGGGAAGAAAGCTGGATAGAGCCACCTGTGTCATTCAAATGGCAGCCACATTTTCTTTTACTCTGTGGGATTTTACCTGCCATTTCAAGGCATCTGTGTGTTCTTTTAATAGTATGAAAAGGGACAAAGGGGCTGTTGTATGGATTGAAATCACATCCTTTATTCTTACATGTTTTTGTAAAAGAACAGCATAATAGAAAGTTGCTCAATGTATTTTACTTGGAAATTGCAATTAATCAGAAGACTAGAAGTCAGACCCCAAATCTAGTTTCAATACCATTTCCTTTAGTGAGTTTTACACATTACCTTTTCAATAAGTGGTGACAGGCAGTGCATTTCTGGGTGATTATAGCATATGTCAGGTGGGGTTAATGGGCACAAGGCCAGAGGCAAAGTGAGTAACTACTTGAGATGTACAGTGATCCCTTAGAAATGCACAGCCTATTCCCCCCTGATGTTATAAAATGATGTTTATTAAACAATGTGATCCAAATCTTGAGGGGCACTAGACCTCTGATAGTAATACCGAGTTCACCAGGACACTTGGTGCCAAACTGGTCAGGAAATAGAGTATTTACCTCAAGTCTACCCACCTACAAGAACCCATCCATGATAGGGTTATTATATCTATGTGCCTAGTCTTGGAATGATGAATAATCCACATCTGGATGCCAGGTCTTTTGATTTAATGGTATATGCCGATGAACACTGGCTAAGGAACTAGCTCTTAATATAATGTGATATGTTGATGTGGCAGGGTCAATGAATGACTGCAAATAAAGTGAGAGCCTTAATCTGAAGACTCTGAGAAACTGTGTGTGTTGGAAAGGTCAGTTAGTCCATGTTGCTTTTCTTGGCAAAATTTTGTAGACCATCTTCAGAAAATGGCAGTCAGGTCTCAGCTTCTGAGTGATGGGCTTTAAATCCTTTGTGTTAGTCTCTTGGGTCAATTCAAAATTAACTCACTTGGCTTTTCATCAGTTAAAAAAAGAAATAAGACTAGATCTTCCCATCAGATTGTTTTCAATCGTAACTCAGTGCCCACATTTCAGCTATACTCATTTATAACAGCAAAAACTTTGCCCTACGTATTTTAAAAATATGTCAAGTTGATTTTATAGGCAGTAGCGTTATAATAAACTTCTCCAAACTTAATCAAGCTTACTGATTTATTTGGACAGTCAATAGTAGTATCTGATTTTCATTCCAACGTGGATTAGAAACAAATTCTTCATACTTTGAATCATCTTTTTTTGTCAGATATCTTGTTTTCTAGCCAACCCCTTACTGAGTCTGGACTCAGATTTGGAGATACAATCGTCTGTAATTTGTAACATCACATGCATGTATTGTATATCAGTTCAAATCAGGCAACTTGATCAGATTTGGAAGAAGTTGTCATGATAACAGTACTACCACTTACACTATCAGCTTGGCAGATTTCACAATAGGTGGGACAGATTTTCAGTAGATAATTATCAGTCTTATTAGACTACCTCCACAGAATCCCTCTAGAGGGTTTTTTAATTCCCAGGGAAAAAAAAAATTAAAAAAAAGAAAAAAAAAAAACCATGGAGAATGCCCTCACCACACAGATGAAACAACAGCCTTTTCCAGAGAGCTCTGAATCTGAATTTCTGAAATGCCAGCTTTCTGTTTGCAGTTCTACATTTCCCCTCTCAACTCCTGCTTTCTGATGCAGAACAGCTACATGTTCCTGAAAAAAACATTGAAGAACACTGTGGGACAGATAATCTTGCTTCCTGGCCAGCTTTACTTAGTAAAGGATTTAGTAAATAGGAAGCAAAATAAAGAAAAGAGGGGATGGGGGGTGACAGGACAGTGGAGAAATTATTTTTTGGCCCAGGTGCAAGATGAGGTAGAGATGAAGAGAATGTGAGGAAATTGAGAAAAAAAGGAAGGCACTGAGCAAATAGCTAGTAAGAATGGGGCTAAAAACATTCAGTCAGTTTTGGGAATATCCAAAAGTTCCTGCTTTGACTCTGGCAGCTGAAATCTGTTGCTGAATATTTTCGTTCTGAATCTACATAACAGCATTATAACAGCTCTGAAAACATCAGCATTAT
>Ga0181612_114817_pt1 | contig 12100 bp, 9 predicted proteins | sample HoacroProtozoa21_FD_119630 | JGI IMG/M metagenome (GOLD analysis project Ga0181612, IMG submission 119630) | Hoatzin crop microbial communities from Cojedes, Venezuel. Combined Assembly of Gp0051906, Gp0051904, Gp0051908
GGGGGGGGGGCGCGGGCGGCGCGGCGGGGGCGGGGGGGGGGGGGGGTGGGGCCGGGGGCGCCCGGGACGCGCCGGGGGGCGGCTGCGTGTGCGTGGGGTTCAGCGGAGGCGAGGTCCTTCGTGGCGCTTGGCTGTTTCAACAAGTGAGCGCCCGCTCCTGGGGCTGAAAGGACGCGGGAGGGAGGAAGGAGCCTGCCGCAGCGGTGCCGCACGGGGACGGCTGGTCTGTCGCTGCTCCGCGCTGCCGAGGGTCGCGTCTCCAGGCCACGGGCAAACGGCCGAGGGCGATGCACCTGCTGCAGGGGCTTGGGTGGGAGAGAGCGACCTGGCTGTCACCTGAAAAATGGAAATAACTTTACAAGAGGTGGAAGGATGCGAGAAACTCTCTCTCAAAAATAATAATAATAAAAAATAATCCCCCAGGCATGTCTTTAAAGACAGTGGCGCGTCCAGCCCTGGAAGCCGTACCGGGCGGTGGTAGCCTCAGCTTGCGCTGATAATCACCTCGCGTGGAGAGCGAGTTGCGAAAGAATTAAAAGCTGGTGGAGCAGAGAAACTACTGCGGAACGATGGAAGCTGAAATTTGCAGCCTTCTTTCTTCTCTGATTTCTTACGTGAATGATGAAATTGCTGTAAACAGACAGAGATCTGCTTACGGGATACCAGGACTACCTCTGTATAGAGACTGACTGCACGGATCATTAGAATGGTTGATGTACTGTAGATGTTCGCTGTCGTTTACTGACCAGCAGCTTTCTCTAGCTGTTTGTATCTGATCTAATGCTGTGTTTTTTCCAAATGCTATGGGTTAAAACACATTTTGATTAGTTTTAGGAATTTGTGTAAATTTTATGTGTAGCCTTGTTCTTTCCTAGTAATGTTTTGCATAACAATGCCTGAATAAGCTGTATCTAAAAGTGAAACTTTAACCATGTTTTATGCAAGAAGAACAGAGGGCCAGGATTCATGTGGAATAATATGTCAGAAAGCCTGCCATGAACAGCGAAAGTATTGTAAGCTGCTGATGGATAAAGGTTGCTCTTAAGCAGAGTTTGGTTATGTTACTGGCAAGCACTTAAATAACAGATTTTAGTAAGTGCTTAGCAAGAAGCTGTAAGTATTACATATTATGGGGGAGAAGCTGCATAGATAGGTCACCGTTTGCCCAGAGTCACAGAACAGAGAACGCTGTACCCAGAGCATGGTAGTTAACTGTGTTTCTTGAAACCCAGTAGATGTCAGTTTGGTGGGCAGGTTGTTTTTTCAGAAGTCTTCCTCTGTCCAGCTGAAATCTGGAGGCACTGAAGCAGTGTTCGTCTTCTCTCTGGAGTGAGGCGTGCTTTCCTGGAGTGACGGTTGTACATCGATTACAGTTTGAGGTACTTACTGTACCATGACAGAGAAGAGCTTCTCTGTAGGAGAAAGGTTCTCTTGCAGGTGATGGATGAGAATCCTGTGACTGTGCTCTGCTCTACTGAAAAGAGGTGGTTTATTGTTTTCTGTTGCATACCCTGATTTTATTGCTGGAAGGTGAAGACTGGGAATAATGCCCCTTGGAATCTCTTCAACAGAGGAAGACACTGTTACATCTGTGCTGAGGTTAGCAAGGTATTATTCTTGTGTTGTAAATGTGCACTTGTGGCCCTTTGAGCTTGTATTAGTAATTTGGTCTTAAATTCTAAAAAGCTGAATGTCCACTGTGTGATGTAGAAGAACGGTTCTCTGACTAATTGCATCACTACTGCTGTTGGTATATGGATGAGGGAGCAGATGAACAAGAGGGCAACAGCACATTGTAGTGCACTGTGCATGTGCTGTAGTCAGCAAAAGCTTTTGCAACTGTGAGCCTCCCTTGTTAGAGAAAACCTTATGTGGATCAAGGCAACTGTCTCCTCAGGTGTGTTTGGTTTAGCTGTACTGAATGCAGTGGGCTTTTTTATAAGGCAACTAGAAATGTGACTGAGAGCAGTACCCTGTATGCTTTGTTGCATTTCGGCACTGGTACGCACCAGCCGAGTACGTTCCTTTTCCCCAAGTGCTTTGTCTGTGGGCTGGCTTTCCCCAGTGATTCAGTTTCAGGCGTTTGGGAAAGTTTGCCTGCTGATCTGTTGTTTGGTGGTCTTGAGCTCCTTCACATCTGACTGTGTGGCGGGTGCCCTGATCACCTCTGACTAATCCTCCTGTGCTTACCAGGAACTGCTGACTCACTTCGTTTTTGTGCTTTTGCCCTCTCCTCCTCCAGTGCCTCAGACTAGAGATGTGGTAGGGTCAAGATAAGGTCAGGGAAAGAGGAAATGGAAATGAATGAGAGTAACTGTGTGTTTGTGGCAAGGGTGAAGGCCCGTCTTTGATAATATGAGAAAAAGATGATGGCTGTAATGGATTTCCTGAAAAGGTACATAAACCGTGTGGTAGGAACTGGGCAGAGCAGCCTAACAACTGTAGTGAGCCCACAGTTGGGAGATGCTGGAGCTGCTAGAGCTCTGCTCTTCATTTTGAACGTGAAGCCTTTTTTACTTATATGCCTCCGATTTCACCTTCAGCTCTTCAGTCTGTCTTGTTACATTCTGCCACAAAGAGCTTAACACTGAAATAATTTTCTGCTGCTTCCAGAAGGGCTGACCTCGCTTGAGGTTTCTGCTGTAGCATAAATAACAGGAGCAGGGAAAGGCAAATTAACCACTTCTAGCCTGGAAAGGACTCAGAGGTAGACATCACTGAGAGAGGATTTACTTGCTAGAAGGTTAGGAGCTGCAGGCAGAGACAAGCACACTGATTTCGCGTGCATTGTGTGACTGTTTGCTAATGTCTGAAAAAATTCTGACATGCACCAGGTTTCCTTTTAATCTGACCAACAAAGTTAAATTTCAGTCACATTTTTCCAGCGGGATCCAGGTGAATGAAAAGGTTTGCCTGTGCAGATTTGGTTGGCAGATTATGCAATTTTTTTCACCTATCAGAAAAAGGGGAAGACCTGACTTAAACCTGCTGTTAAAGACAGGCAAAGAACATATCTCTACACATAGATTTCCCCCAGGTGGCACGTGATTTTTATCCAGTTGAAGTGACAACTACAATGTGAAAGTTAAACTGTCCTGCTCCTCCCCCTCTCCATGTTATCTCCGCCTTCACACATAATAGTGCTACAGATACTGCTTTGCACCTCTGGAAGCATTCTGTCTGCAGCAGCCTACACTGCACTTGGATCATTTATGAGATTTTTCCCTCTTCAAGTCACAGGTGGTTTGTCAAGGGTTAACAAGGCTTTAGTGTATTTTATGGTTCTGAGGATGTGCTTAGACAGTGCTGAAACTTGCACAAACATTTACATTTTTTTTTCCCCCTTGATCTGGTATTAGTGAAAATTACCGTAAAACAGTGCAGTGACATCAGTGTTGCCAAATGTGCAGATGGTCGACAGGAGCAATACCAGTATCTTCCCACAACCAACAAATGTAAAACAAATATCTAGAGGATCAAAGTAATTGAAGAAACTGCCTGTTCCTGTTGCACAATTGTGATAGAGATGCAATAGGGTTATAATTAAGCAGAAATATAACTAGGAAGGTGCTATTTCCAAGTTCATTGAGCATGAAGTGTGTCACTGTCTGGTTTTCACATGCCCATGCCTGTACCTCTGAGAGTGTGCATAAATACTACATTTTACCCAAGATGGAGACAGAGAAAAGCTTCATTCTGAATTTAAGCCTCATAAAGCTGTCTCAAATTTATTTGAAGTTAGCAGGGCAAGTGCTCAAAGCCAGGCATTTAAAAGGATGTAGGCACCTGAAGTTGTACAGAGATGTTGTAGAAAATCCAGGAAGGTGTTGATATGCCTGGTGCTTATTTTAGTGCAATATTTATAAGAAGGTTACTGGTTTCTCACCAGCATGTTTAGCAACTGTAACATGTGCACCCTTGCCATCTAGTAAGGTAAATGTTGTTGAATCAGGCACTGTCCCTGAATGATTTTGTTGGAAATTTAAGGTGGTTTTGACTAGCCCTGGCTTTAGATGCTGAGAATACAAGTTCATTGATTAGTTATATCACATTTAGCTGTTTTTGAGGGATAATGTTTTCCAAACAATGAGGACTATTGAAGCTTGTTGAGGGATTTCTTTTGACTTCAACAGGATTTGAATCGGGTCCAAAATGAAACCTCCACTTATTATTGGACTTGATAAATCTGGTGCCCGTGATAAAGACTTTCATTCTTTGAAGTTCTGAAATCAGGCTGTTAGGGGACTGGCGATCGGGGAGAATGAGGAGGCTGAAAGTATTCTGAGTTTATGGTGTAGCAAAACAGTTATGAACACTCGTGAGGTGGAGGCAGAGGTGAGTGAAAACTGGTGTGGAATAGGACTGCTGAAATGTGGGTAAAGCAGTCATCATGTTTAGATGGATTTTTACCTGGCATCTGGATGTCTGATTGTTTTGTGTGTGGGTGCAGCTGAGCCTTTCACTGAAGCCGGCATCTTATGTTTTGGAACTGTGCCAACCACATCTCAGCTGTGAGATACGTGTTTTTCTAAGTATTGGGTGTTACCTCTTCAAGGCAGGAGTCTGTTTTCTTCGAATAATAAATCTGGAAGCTTCCCTGCCACGTTCATTCTTCAGTTAAACTCTATTCTACAGAAAGAAGCATTAGAAAATACTTAATGAATAAATATTAATATCCTGTGTATCCCTGTCTTGGTGTGGCTACGTCTTGTGTATGCATTGTCACTTCCAGTTTTGGGATGTGATTTTCATAAAAGGAGAAATTCAGCTACTTCATACTCTTCACTGTCATCTGATAGAATACAGTCAAATTATGTGAATACTTGGAGGTTAAAAAAAAATAATCTTGCAAATCTTTTTTCTGTTTAACATTTCCTTAGTATTCAAAGAGCATAGTAATGAATGTTATTTCATATTAATTAAAAATATGCAAATAGCTTAGCTGAAGGAGGCAGCTACTGTCATAGAAGATCAAAAAAACCGAACAGCTCACTTGGAGTTGTAACTGGGTGGGTGGCACTTTTCATGTCCAGCACTGTTAACAACATCTTGTGATTTGTACTGAAACCTTTTGGATCCCCTTACAGATGAGGTCAGCGCTGTTCCCTCAGATCCCTGTGATTAGGAATCATGGCAGATGTGGCCTGTCCTGCGTCCCTGCTGCGTCTGTGGCAGCGTTATCAGCAGGGCTTGGGTCCACCAAGGGGGAGAACGTGGTTTTTCCAGCAGGTGATAAAACTGCTCGCAGAGAGACACTATGTTAGAAGTATTTATACTGTTTTTTGGAGGACGGTAGAAAATTTGTTACCAGCCCACAGTCTGCTGGTGGAAGTCCCACTAGTAAACAGTGGTACTGCCACCATGGTGTATTTCTTAGCTCAGTGATTTATGCCCTGTCTCTGACAACTTCCAGGTGTTTTTTTAAGATTTTTGCTGCCACAAATCCTATATTCCTTAGTTGCTTTTTCCAGCTTTCTCAATACACAAAACAACAGTGCCACACAAGTTAGGAATTAGACTTCTAGGAAAAAGCTTGAAGAGGCTGTCCAAAATTACTAAAATATAAATCACAATTCCAGTAAATGTAAAGAGGTCATTTTATGGGAGCATACTGAGGAAGAAAAATGATCCTTTTCCCAGTGCTGATGATTTTTATCTTCTGATTGTTGTCCTTGAAGTATCTAGCAACACCTTTAAGTCCTTGGGTAGGAATAGTGAGAGATGTGCATTTGTGTGCATATGCACACGGTACTGTTAGCTTGGTACTAAAGTTGTAACTTCTAGTTTATAGTACAGAGCCACCCAAGCTGCTGAATACATGATTTTCATTTCTTGAGGAATGGAGAAAGGAAGGGACAGTAGAGTTCATTAGACCAGCATATACATCCTGGTTTGAACCATCTCCTGCGTTTGTACCTGTTGCATCGTCTGCTGCTGTTGAAGGCCCTTGTGGGGTCTGTCTCTTCCCTCTCTGCTCTCTGTATGTGGCCTGTCAGAAGCTGTTGCAAGGGAAACTTGAGTGTGGGCAAGAAGCCAAATAAAGGAGGATGAAAATTACTGGTTTATGTTGGAAGCTGAACCCCGGGGAATTGGCAGGTTGTGGTTCCAGAGCTGACTATGTCATGGATTTGCCATGTTACTGTTGCAAGCTCTCTTAACAGTGTTGTTCTGAGTTCCCGATGTGTAAGACAGACAGCAACACTTGCCAGGCTCACTTCACTAGTGTCTTCTAAATGGCTGGAGGATGGAAAAAACCAGGAAAGCATTGACAAAAATCCACACTATTTTCTAATCTTGTCCGTGAAGTGTTTGATTGTTTGTGCATAGAAATGGACTTGCTCATGCTACTAAGTCTGCTGAGTGGATGTGAAACTTCTCTGCCTGGATACAACTGCTTATGTGTGTTAGTGATGTGGAAAGCTGTCCATTGCAGAACTGGAGTTAGGAGGTGATAGTTTTGTAGTCTAACTTTGTAACTAACTCATTGTAGGTAAGAATAGGAGGATTAAATATTTAAAGCTTTAAACTAAACATGTGATCCAGGTTTCCTTGTGGCCTCACACCTAAAGCTGGTTTGGATGCGGGGGAAGTATTTTGTCTGTTGAGAGTATAGGCAGTTCCTGTACATTGCACTGACCCTTTGCGTTGCTATGAATAGAATTTACAGTTCTTTAAGAAAAGAGGAGTGGTCAGTGTTTGGCAAGCATAAACTGTGAGTCTTCATAGGAGAGACCTCATTTCCAAAGCTTATCTCTTATCAAGAGAATGTTTGGGCTCATAGAACAATTAAAAACAAAGGTAACCCAAGTTTTATACCAGCTCCTGAATGATCCCTTGTCTACCTCCCTCCCTTCCCCCATTTCTTTGTGCTTCTCTAAAAGAAGTGTTTTTGTACTAACCACTGGAGAACTCGGTAGCTACTCTTCTGTTGGATCTGTTCCTGAAATGCCCAGTGCAGAGGTGGTCAACCATAGTGCTGTGTGCCCTTGTTGCTGGGTAAATACCGTGATGCAGGTGGCAACATCCTACTGTACTGCTCCGGCTGCCTCTTGTGCGTTGGGGACCAATGGCTTAACTAGGGAGACTCTGATCTCTGTACTTCAAGTGTACAGTTACCTCAAATGGTCCATGACTGTTCTGTACGCAAATTCATATATCATAAACACAAAAACATCTGTACTTATGTACACACATACATCTATTTATATATGAGAAGATTTAGTTTGTTGCAGACATTCGGATCCTGTCATTTGATAAGCCACCTGTACATTTGCAGTAAGCCAGATCATCCACTGAAGTGACTTTGTAGAAACATGTTGGGGGGGGGTGTTTTTTAGAGGAGGGTGCCAGATGGCAGTAATGTTTGGGCCTGGTCATCTTTAACTAAGCACTTAATGTTGCCTATGAGAGCAAATATTTAATTGGCTATGAGCACATGATGTAGTTGCTTGTCCTAGACTGTTGTTGTTCATCCTGGTTATTTTTGAGGAACTATCCAGGTTGCTTATATTTGTGTAGCAGCATAGCCTGCATCCTGCTTAGACGCTCAGTATGCTTGCTTGTAAATTTTTGTTTGCTGTTCAGTTCTGCTCCCTTGCTCAGTCCCTAAATTTGTCTTGTGTTTGTCAGTTACCCTTGTCAGAAGCGCAAGTAACTTGTTCGATTAATGGACCCAGAAAAGTAAAAGAGGAAAGAGAGGGTACTCTGTGGTCCCCAGAGCTGAACTCGGGTGTTGAAGTCTGATAGACTCTTCCAGGTCTTAAATGACTTAATGCAACTCTTTCTTTTGTTTTTCCCCAATCAAATTGCAGATAGTTGTGCTTTGGAGAAATACATGTCTATGTGAATCTATTAAAATACAGAAACTTGGATGGGAAACAGTTGAAGAGCAACACTCGGCATGCTGGAAAGAAGCAACTTGCCTTTCACTGCTATTTCTGTGAACTTGATGTTCAGCACCTGAGATAACTGGTGTACTCCCCGACATATTTTTTGAGGATCTCTGCAGGAGCTTGGAACAGAAGTGCTTAACTTCGGGGAGTTTACCCTCTTCAAATAAATTCTTCCCTCAGCACCAAGCCCTGCAGTCCCAAAACACTGCACCTTTGGGAGTTCTGTGTTGCCTTGTGTTTAAGCCCAGCTCCCTACAGCTTGCTTGTTCAGCTCCAGCCTCCCCGCATGTTTCATGCTCTTGGAAGAAGGAGCAAGACTGAACTGATTCTCACCAGAACTTGGGCAGCATGTCCCCATCTTTCCCTCTCCTTTCCAGACTGTGCATGCCTATCCCAGGCTGCCGTCTTCCCCCTTGCCTTGCAGTATAAACACTTTCCTTTCTGTGTGGTAAGGGGACGAGCATTGAGGATGTCAGGGCTAACAGCAGCTATGCCGTGCATTTTACCAGCAGAGAGTATGCATACACAGATGGAGAACTTGCATCCTAGCAGGCATGTGGCGTTTGCGTAACTGTCTTGCTCTACATTAGACCACAACAGGAAGAAAATAAAAAGTGGGAAGGGGACAGCATTATAATGATTTCAAAACCTCTTGGGTTACTTTTAGTTTCTTCACTTTATCCTCTGTTTTTGCTAATTATCTCTGTGCTTAATAGAAAATAAATAAAAATTCAGTTTTGTAGCAAGTCTGTAAATCTTCAGCCTTTGAAACAGCTGAAGTGACGGATTTCTGCTTTGTAGTGGTGTCTGTGTTACAAAACATGCAGTCCAGGAATGCACGACTCCTCAGGAAAACTTAAAAACATTCGTAAGTTCCCTTAACTTTGGGGGAAGGACTTAAGATGTGCTCAAATTCTTCCCTGATTTGGGACTTTGTTGAGGAGATGTGGTGGGTTGACCTTGGCTGGCTGCCAGGTGCAGGTTAAACCGCTCCCTCACTCCCTTTCCTCAGCAGGACAGAGGAAGAAAATAAGATGAAAAAGCTCATGGCTTGAAGTGAGGATGGGGAGATCACTCACTAGTTACCATTATGGGCAAAACAGACTCCACTTGGGGAAGGTTAATTTAATTTATTGCCAATTGATATCAGAGTAGGGCAATGAAAGGTAGAGACAAAGCTAAAACCACCTTCCCCCTCAAGTCCCTTCTTCTTCTCAGGCTCAGCTTGACTCCTGACTCTGCTACCTCCACCCTGCTGCACCCTGGGCAGTGCAGAGGGTTGGGGAATAGGGGTTGCAGTCAGGCCATAACAGTTCCTCTCTGCTGCTCCTTCTTCCTCACGCTGTTCCTCTGCTCCTGCTGGGGTCCATCCCACAGGGTATGGTCCTTCAGGAACAGACCGCTCCAGTGTGGGTCTCCAATGGGCTGCAGTTCCTGCCAGAAAACCTGCTACTGAGTGGGCTCCCCTCCATGGGCTGCAGCTTCCTTCAGGGCACCTGCTGCATCATGGGGTCCTCCATGGGCTTCAGGTGGATATCCGCTCCACCATGCCCTCCGTGGGCTGTGGTAGGACAACCTGCTGCACCATGTTCTTCACCACAGGCAGTGGGAGAATCTCTGCTCCAGTGCCAGGAGTATCTCCCCCTCCTTCTTCGCTGACCTTGGTGTCTGAAGGGCTGTTTCTCTTACATTTTTCTCACTCCTCACCCACAGCTGCTGTGCAGCATTTTTCACCCTTTCTTAAATATGTTATCACAGAGGTGCCGCCAGCATCGCTGATGGCTTCAGCTTTTGCTAGTGACGAGTCCCTTCTGGAGCTGGCTGGAACTGGCTCTGTCTGATGTGGGGAGCAGCTCCTGGTGTCTTCTCACAGAAGCCATCCCTGCAGCCCCCGCTACCAAAAAATTGCTGTGTAAACCTAATGCAGGAGGTAATGCTTGAGTAGTTGCCTTTGGGGGATGTAGGAAGTAATTCAAACCCTAATTAAACATGAGGCAAATAGATGGACAATTCTTGCTTCAGACTTGGGTTTTTTTTTTTGTGTGGCATGTAGAGATATATTTTCCCTGAAGGCGAATACATTCATGGACACAGCCTCACTTCTGCTAACTTTTGACGCTCACTGGCAGAAAGAGAAGAGCACAAAGGCTTCCATGACTTGCCTTGCACATGTATTTTATACACAAAAGCATTGTTAAAATGGACTCTGAAGTTAAATACAGTGCTGCCATCTATGCTGTTCTGATGGCAACTGAAATTCACTTAGAGGCACTACTGGAACTACTGTAATGTGACCTGAGCATATTTTCATGGTCTTGGTCTCTAATTCATCCATCCAAGAATCTGGTTTAGGTGAGAAAATGCAAGAATGAACATCATCATTGTATGCTTGGTTGTTCTGAACTTACAGCAAAGCATTTAAGGACTTTATCAAAGAGCAGACATAAGTGAAAACCTCTGCACAGGCTTGAAACATGCTGTTCTGAAAATATAGTATACATATTTTGAGAATATAGTGAATATATACTATATATACACTATACATACACTATACAGAGTACTAAATACACATTCTATGTATATACTATGTTTAGTATAGTATAACTGGGTATAGTGCTGTCTTGCCACTCTTCGTAAATATGTATAATATTAACTTTGTCTAGATGGTATCAGATAGGTACCACGTTGCTTTCCACACTCCGAGGACTCTATTTACTACATAAACTTTGGAGAAAGTGGGTGACAGTTCTTTGCTTCATTCTTGTGCTTTCTGTAGAAGTGCAAACAGTTGTGTCCTTTACAAGATCAGCAGTTGTAGCCTCAAAACTCTTACAGACTTTGAAGTGTGAAATAGCATTGTTAATTGACAGCAGCCTCTGCTGGAACAGAGGTGTTCACCTTGCTTATCACTTCTGTGTCCTCCTGGTCAGTTATTCTAAGCATAAGGAAATGCTATGAGTAGTTGAAGCAGAAAACACAGTGGATCTTGATGAAGAATGAAGCATGGGGGGGAAAAGAGGTGGAGTGAATAGTCATGGAGTTTGGTTTTAAACCTGATCCTGTGATCTCTTAGTCACGTGAATGGATGTTTGTTGACTTGCTCCCTAGACAGACATTTGAGGTTTGAGTCTTTTATATCCAAAGGAAAGCTGTTATTAAATAGTGTCGCTGTCTGTTTTTGATGCTCTGGCTGGCCTCTTTCTCCTGATTTGTTTTAAGGAGTGTTTGATAGAAGAGAGCTTCTTGGCAGCTCTCTGATCTTAATAGCTTCTGAGAAAATGCATTGATTGGCCCCTGTGTTTTCAAAAGATTGCTGTAGTTTTCAGTCATTCTCTATAAGGAAATCTGAGTAATTTATTAAACCAGTATCATAGATTAAGAATTAAAGACCTGATTCTTTTATCACTGAAACTGGTGTTACGTTGATGTTACCCATGAGGAATTTCCATAAGACAAAAAGCAAGTGGAAGAAGTTCCTATGAACTCTTAAAAATCAAGCATCTAGACCTCTTCCATGAGCTCAGAATTGATTCTTGAAAATAAATTTCTTTTTTTTGTTGTTGTTGCTTGTACCAAGAATAAACTGCAGTTCTTGGAGTTTGGGTAAGGAAAACAGTCCAAAAAGTATCCTGTTCAAAAAATCTTACAAGAATGAGCTTATGCCTGAGAACATTTAACTAGCACTCTGTATACAATGTTTGGGTTGCAAATTTTATAAGGAAAGCAGCTTGCATTTAGCCAGAAGAGAAAATTAATCTGTCCGGTCTCCTTACTTTTCAGAAAAGCAAAATTTAAGCAGTGGCTCTGGTTTCGTGTTCCTTGTACACTCAGGTTAGGTGAGATGCATTTAGGTGGTGCTGCTTAAGTAGGTTCAGTTTGCCTTTACAACATGTCTCAGGAGCTTTACAGAATTGAAATTTGGTGACTGAGGTGTGAAAGCGAGGAATAAATTACTTTCAAACATTCCATTTTGGCTTCATAAAGCTGTAAGACAGTAACTATGTTTTACCAGGGTCGCCTCACCTTTGTTTGTTTTTAATTCTGTGAAGTTTTGTTTTAAAAGACGCGGTGTGAGGTAAATGATTCACATAAACAGAACATTTCAATAGAGTGTGACTGCTATGGCAGTGGAAGAAAAAAATAAATTGTTGGGCTAACGTGGTGAGTTCCTCCTTGTCACAACATCTGTCTGTCAGCTACTCACTACC
>Ga0181612_146017_pt1 | contig 12100 bp, 10 predicted proteins | sample HoacroProtozoa21_FD_119630 | JGI IMG/M metagenome (GOLD analysis project Ga0181612, IMG submission 119630) | Hoatzin crop microbial communities from Cojedes, Venezuel. Combined Assembly of Gp0051906, Gp0051904, Gp0051908
CATCCCTGGAAACATTCAAGACCAGGTTGGACGGGGCTCTGAGCAACCTGGTCTAATTGAAGATGTCCCTGCTCACTGCAGGGGGGTTGGGCTAGATGACCTCTAAAGGTCCCTTCCAACCCAAAGCATTCCGTGATTCTATGATTCTACACCACTTGCTCAATAACATAAGTGTTATTGATAAAAAGCATACCTTTTTTTTTTTTTACAAAGGTTAAGAGGGAAAAATCAGTCCTATGGATGATCTCCTTTCACATCTAAATCAACATTTATTTCTCTCGCTTTTGTTTGTTTGTTTACGTTGGAGTCTGTATATTCTTTGACTCGTCTATTAACAACCACATAAACACTGGGACATGAATGCACAGAAAGATGCATGAAGATTGAGATACAACAGGAAAAAAGGTAAAGCAACAATGTCAGCCACATCCAGCAAGTAAGTACTGCATTCATTGGCATGATCTTGCAGAAACATACTTCCATGGGATTTTCTTCCACTAAGGGAAGATGCTCTTGCCTTGTGCAGCAGGAGCCGCATTATTGCCAGGCACCACAGTTGGTCTCTGAACTGATCAGCACTTAAATTTTAAGAGAGGTTCATAACAGCAATACATTATACTTAAAAGTAAAAAGAACAAACAGAAACTCTAACTGGTACATTCTCCGACAGATGTTTATTTTTTTAAATAGCATTTGAATTACTTAAAAAAAAAAAAAAAACACCACCAAAAACTAAATAAACCCAACCAATTCGGTTACAAGGAAATAAATACAAAACATCAAAATATTGCATAAATAATTCCTCAAATGTCCTACTGGATGGCTCCTGGAATTTATCATCACCTTTTTAGGCATTTCAGTTCCCACTTGCAAGAGATATGAACCTAGCAAGGATTTGAGCCTTGGCAGAATCTCATTTAACAGTATTTATTTTCAAATGCCTCTCCACTCCCTCTCTAACAAAAGGTCCAAGTCTGTACTAAGCATTCTCTTGTTCCCATACTGATGGTATGTTACAAAATTTCCTAACCATGCAGCATTTTATGCTTGCTTTCTTACACTCTAGATTCAACATTAACTGTCAATTTTATATTGCTCATAAGCAGCCGCAGATCTCCTGTGTCATTATTATTAACTCCATGCTATTTGTACTCTTTTCACCAAATATCCTCATGGTGCTATCATAACTCTGTTTGATTATGTGTCTTGATTACACAAGAATTTCTCATGGTCAAGGGAGATGCTTCAGTCTCTTCTGCACTCGCTCTGCTCCACAAAGCTACCCGTCGTAACACTTGTAACTTTTGGTATCATCCTTTGATGAACTCTACCATTTTACTTCCCATATTGAATTATTCTGTCTATCATTGCCTCCTTGGTCATCAATGCATAATATTTTCTCAATTATGCTTTTTGCATATAAAATCTATATATGCACAAACATTCTATGTGACAACCTGTGATTACGAAAGCTCTCCTGTTCTAGGACCACTCCTGGCAAAACGTCCCTACTCAGCTGTCTTGAAAATACCACAAAAATAACCTCTTTCATCATTGTGTACCTTCATTTTAAAACTCGCTAAGATCCTCTGATCTTTCTCTCTCTTCCTCATTTAGTATCCACATACATACCACTCTGAGACCTTCTGAAGTTTTACCAATTTGATCATTCTCATTAAATAGCTGCTCCATTTTACGCACTAGCCAAAAACCCTATTTATCTCCATCTGTAAATAACTTCCAAGAAGACAACACAACTGTTAAGCCCTGAAAATTACCTAAGTGTCAAGACTTGGTCTACTGTAGTAAAAGCTAGTTAAAAAGGGGGAAAAAGCAATATCACAAATGAATACTTGCCTAAATGTAGAGAGCCCTTTCCTCTATATTCTCTGTGTTGTTCTTCCTGCTATAATGGGACTTCCCTGGGTATGTGACAACCTCCACAAGTTTAAAAGGAAGGCAAACAAAAAACCCCCTTTCTTCTCAGAAAATTAACCATAGGGCAATACAAATAACGTACCAAACTTGATATATTAAAAATAAACAAACAAATAAATAAATAAATAAACAACAGAACTAGGCAATTCAAGACTAGAATATGCTAGCTTGTCTCTCTGCAGCTAATGTAGCCAGTGGAACCCTGACGCAGGTTTCCACAAAAGCAGATCTCTACAATCCAAAAAACAAACAAAACAAGCCCTTACTGTCACCAAAACCCTACAAGCAGAGCTCATATCTGGGGGGCAACGCCAGTAGCACAGCAGCCACTCAAGGGACAACAGGACTGTCTGCTTGAAAAAGGATACCACAAGCTGCTATGTAAGATAACAGCAATAATTTCTGATGCACATAGGCAAGAAGGAATGATGACCTATGCTCTTTCTCCACGCTCCTCTATGCACTGAGGTAGGGCAAGAGGTAGAGAAAGGAAATACGTACCCCTTTTAAATAGTGTGTTGCTTTTATTCTCTGGAGACATCAGTGTGGCTTACAGCTCAAAAGAGTGGCAATAGGCACTACTGCTAAACACAAAGTTACATTATCTTTCAGTAAACAAAAAAAAGGAAAAAATTATTTAATAGCAAATCCCATTCCAATCATAGCAGAAACAGAAACCATGTAGCTGTATGATAACCTCTATATAACATGGTAGAAATTGCAGAGTTAAATGAAAAATACAGTTTGCCCACATTTTTGACTCATTCACCTGCCCTTTGCCCACTAAATGTTTTGATCACAACAACTTACATTCCTTAACTTGGAGTAGTTTTAAACAACAGCCATTTCATACACTCTGCTTACAGCATGCTGAGTTTAAAAGCTCTCTTTCCAAACTACACAAGCCTAAGGCCCAGGACAAGCAACAGTTTCATACCGCATATGATCAAGAACTTTCAAAAAGAACAGTACTTTGCACCCACTTCCACCTGTAAGATCCAAATTTCGTCTCTACATATTTGTGTTTGTAGATATAAAAAAAATTCTTCTAATTTTTGAAAGTTTGCTCCATTACATCTTTCTCTGTCATCGAAAATTCATTCTTAATGCATATGTAGTATTAGAGGTGGGACAGAAAGTCCACGCAGCCTATCCCAAACTTAAGCTGACATTCAGGCTTGTATATGCTACATATATACATCTATATATATACATCTATAATAAAATTCATGCACTTCTTATTCGATCAACATACAAAATAAAGCATTCATAAACATTACAAAGTGACAACAGCATTTGAAGAAACCCTTACTGTTCCATAACTGTATCCTTCTTAGCTTTCTTAACTGCAGCAATGCCCATGAAGAAATATTTTCCAAGATGAGATCTTTCTCCCTGCAAGCTCTTTAATGGAGATAAAATCTTTTATTCGATTATATGCAATTTTATGCCCTTATGATATTTTAATATAAGGATAAAAGTAACAGTAATTGTGATGATGACAGATTTTTTAAACCAAAATGAAAATGGTAAATTCAGTGTTAATGAAAAATATAAACTAACAGAACAGAAATTAATTCTGTTAATGCAGCACTGGTTGTGCAAGTAAAGATGCAAAATAACCGCTAGGTTTGTACCAGTAGATCAGAACCTCACTATAGGAAGCAGATGGTGCAACTCAAGTCAGAGACCACTGAGTGCTTCACAAATAATGATAACCTTCACTCAGTACGGACACAGCATCTGGGCCACAAGTCAGTGTGACAAATTTAAACGCGGGAGTTGGCCATTAAAGACTAATTTATCAGCATTTGATTACCTAACCCCTCCTTCTCCTTCCACAGTATCTACCCCATCCGCCCTTCCAAACAGTGTTCTCTCCACCAACGTTCCCACATTCCTGGATCCTCACCCAGCGCATGAATGCGCCCAGCTCACTCTATAGTCACATTCCTTCCCTCTGCAGTTCGACTGCCTATGCTCAAATAGTGTTCTCTCCCTCTCATTAAAATAGCTCCAAATACCTTATCTTCCCTCTTCTTTGTTCCACTGGTGACCAAGAAGCAGCTCATGCCATCTGGCCCCACTGGAAGCAGAGCCAGCATGTGCCTCCCAGCTGGGCAGCTGCCTGGTCAGAGCACAAGTGTCTTCTGCGAGGCCAGGAACCTAGCAGCACCCACGCACCTTGGAGCCTCCAAGCTGCACAGCTGGATCACTTGGCTGCCTGGTCAGGAGATGTGTGTCTTCCCGACAGGCAACTGCCAAGTCAAAAAAAATACATGAAGTCTCTGAAGTACAAACCATAGCAAACACATACCACCTGAACCAAAAGAGCCCTGAGGAAAAAAATACAGCCCTGAGAGTCACTTCCACCTGGTGGCCTTGTACAGCAGAGTCCTGTACAACGCACCTTTTAAAGTTTCAGCTAGTAAGGCAATCCAGTCAACAATCCTGCACATTTATATTGTTGCTGTATGTTACATGGTATGTGAACAATTATATTTACGTTGTCTCTACTTCACTGTAACTTTACATCATTATTTCCACAATATAAAAAAGGCTTTAATCATATTTATTTTGACATTGTGAGTGCTGTAAGTAGGCAATACTACAGATCACACTATACTAGTGGAATTATAATAAAAAGGAGTAAATTCTTTTATAAGTTTCTGAAAACAAGAAAGATGGTAACAGCTTTTTGTTTTCCTTACTTAGCTAGATCACCAGGCAGCTCCTCCCCCCAAAAAAACAAGTTTAAATTAATTTACTCATACAAAAAACAAATCCTGTTGCTTTCATAAACTCTTTAAAAAGAAAACAGCCACCAAACCTTGAGTCTGCAACTTCTGCTTACAGGCAAAGACCTCCTGAGGACAACTAAAGAAATGAACACTCTGTTTACATCAATTTCAGTATCTTAAGCTTTGAATACTGACTTTATTGACTCCACTTTTTTTATTTTCTTTCCTCGCTACAACAGGCACATTTGGCGTTAATATACATGGTCCAGACCCTACACATCTGACCTCTATAAGCACACTGCAGAACTCACACAGGACGCCACCAATTTCAGCCCAGCTCTGAAGAGGGACGAGATCCTCCCTAAGCAGATCTACTGAGAACTCCATATGGATAAAAGTCTACAAACACAGCTCTTGCAGCAGGCCTACAGAAGCACCAAGTCACTATAAAACTAACAGAGTATTTTTGCTTTCTACCAGGCACATAAATTTATGGGCAATCATCATTTTAAACTGCATCACACACAAATACGCATACAGAAATATAACGGAACATTTAGGGAAGCTGGGTGTTTGTTTATGGTTATATGCAGAACAACAGATTATTTTTAAGTCACCTTTTTCTTTGATCTTAAGAAGCACTTTCTTCAACAGCTGGACTAACTCGGTCTAGAATATAATTAAACTGCTTGTTAGGAGAATGAACGCTAGTACAGAAAAACGGGATTAGTGTACTGCTAACAAAAATCTAAATTAAAAAAAAATTTGTATTCATCTATGACAAAAAAACACCTTTCTAGGAATGTAACTATTTCAGTAATAACAGCTTATTGACTATATGACATATTAATGAAAAAATACTGAACGTGATGAAGTTGTTGTCACCAAGTACTGTATTTTGATTTTCTAACCTTTTACACTTTCACTGTGATTCCATACACATTGACTAACACAACATCTTTCTAATGAATAACTTCATGTTATACAAACAGAGAAGAGATGGCATTAAATAGCATAACAAGTTTCAAAAAGTTTGATGGAAATAACGTACTTTGAAGCATTTGGAAAAAAAAAAAACAGTTACTAAAGGTATTCCAAGCTGTACAGTAGATAGGGCCCTGCATATTCTTCAAATCCAATGAAACAGTAATTCACTACAGTGGTCAGCCTTTGCACATAATTATGCTCAGAAACAAAATTTCCACTGAAAAAAAAACATTGTATTTCTACACCTCAGAGTTACAAAAATGACCTTGGAAGAACAAACAAAATGCACACCAATGCTGCAATGCCTGACTGGGTCTGCAGAGTACCTGAAAGCACATTTTTCAGGTGTGTGAAATACCCTTTAGATATTTGTCTGGATCCTGTGAATTCTGCATGTCCACAGCTGCAAAATTTTTTTTTCAGGTACCATGGAATCTATTATCGTTTTGCTGTAAAATTCAGTATTTTACTGTTGCTAGGCACCTGACATTTAGTGCTTTGTCCTCTTGCCCTTTTACCTGCATACACCTTTTCTTTCCTTCAGTTTTCTTTACAATTAGGAATTCATTTGATTACAGTAAATATTCCATGTGCAGTCAATGGGTACAGGCATCAAGGGGTCAAGGAACAGAAGAGGAATTCCAGCTTCTAGTCAAAGACTGAGAAGATGATGATTAGCAGAGAGTAACAGACAAAAAGACCCGTGAGCTAGGCAACCAGGGTAAGCAGTAATGCAACAGTGAATCCCCCTCAGCCTACAAGCAAAGGAAAGGACTTCCGAATTGGCCTGTGTGGGTAACACCATAGAGGCCAAGATAGTGGAGAAAAGATGCCCAGAAAGCACACTCAAAACCTCTTCAGAAATAACTGCTATTGAGATTAATGAATTACCATGTTGAACGATGAGTCTGAACTATGCGTGTATATAAGTATCTCACAGTGATACAACAGATTAATACTGCCACGGAATTTATTCCCATTTACCACAGAGAGCACAAGGCTCCATTACACAGAATATTCTCTAGAGACAAAGTTAAGCTTGCACATTCATACTTAAATGAGGTCATTCCTGATTTTTTCAGGTATTTACTGTGCAAATGTAGCACTTCTGAACATATACTGTTAAAAATGTGAATTCTCCTTGATTTTCATAGATGATACTGGGGGGAGAAGTGCCCAAGAAACATCTCTGTAATCGTCGGTGCTTCAAAGTTCTACTACCCTGCCCAAAATTATAGAGGACGTATCTGAATTCTGTAACCTGGCACTGTCTACCTGGTCATTGCCTGGATTCTACATCATTTCATTGAGGTCACTAGAACCCAGATACTGCTGGGCAAAACAACCATGTAAGGGAAGAACTGTTACAAAGTTTATTTCCACAAGACTTCTTTTAATACAAATATACTTATAAAAAACCAAACAAAGCCCCACACACAGTTCTACACCTATCCTACACCACAATCACTGTTAACAGACTCAGAATATGCTAGATTCACCGCCAAAGTAAACTACTTGCATTTAGCTTAACTAAACCCCTGGGATCTATCCCAAACGAAAAGTTACCCCAACACATTACGTCCCAGTAATACACATTGTTACAGCACTTGAACAGAGCTACTCAACATCATTCGTATGATTCAGTGATCCACAGAACTGAGAATCTCTACACGTGGATTATCATGGAAGCATAGCAACCTTTGGACCAGGAGGCAGAGGCCAACGAGCAGTCATCACAGTGTGTAACAATGGAGCAAGGCATGCAGCCATAAGTATGACCCATCTAAACTTCAGCAAACAGACATATGAAAAGTGCAGCAGACTGGGAGAGAAACGGTCCCATCAGAATGATCACCTTACTGTACAGGATTTTTATGTATTTCTGGCATCTATGGATTAACAAGTAACACTGTAAATTGTTCTAAAAGACTACTAATCTGAACAGTTGCTCCTCCCACACTGATAAAAAAGGAAATCAGTATGAACACAGTTCAGTCTTGCAGACAAACATGCTCCAGTGCATCATTCAACAGAACTCCACTCTATTACAGTAGTATGCAATCCCTCTTGCAGCTTAGCTGGCTTGCTACCATTTATCTGGAGTTAAAATAAATGCACGCACATTCAGTTTAAAGATAGGAAAACAACAAGTAAAGAACTCAGTGTCACTACCTTGCAGCCGAAAATCTAATTCAGGTCTGCTTAGACTTGAACCCATTGCTCCAAGGAGGCTGTATTTTAGATCTGATACCTAGCTCACTAATCTAGTACCTCAGGCAAAGCCTAAGCTCACTATTCTGGGTGCCATCTTGCTGTTTTATTATCCTTCCTTAAGATAAGCTTCTTTCTTTCAACCGTTCCAATATTTCTCTGCTTAGGTATCCCAAGTTTATTTATTCCCTGAGGAATAAAGATTGTTCTTCCTCTCATCTATGCTATATTTTCTGCTTCCCAACACTGCAGAGGGCAAACAAGCTTATGAATAGTTTTATTTTCCTCATATATTCCTAATTTATATTCATTTTCAAATATTTAAGATATGACATAGAAGCATGAAGAGACACAATCCCTGCATTAAAGAGCTTACAGTCTCACACTTCTCTGTGAGATAGGTAAACAAACATCAGTATATCCACTTTATAAATACGAACAAAAAGATGGCAAATGCTTTAACTAAGGCCACAGAATAAATATGCATCAGACTGATAACCAGAAACAAGATCATGTGATGGGATCTCTGGCCAATTCCCTCTACAAACTGTATGTCTTCTGATAATGTGGACTGGTACTACAGTTACTCCAAGCAGTTCCATTTAGGCTGCAAGACACCATTCTGACACTCTAAACAAGCATTTTAAAACAAAGCACAGCAAAACAAAACACAAACAATCCATTCTCATAATCTGTTACATACTTATTTTTCAGTTTTCCAATTCACAGAACATAACATTATCCTGTTTTATTTTTCAAACAGTACTTCCTCAGCTATTGATTAAAGGGGAACTTTAAAACATAGTAAATAATAGTAGACCCCTTTTATGGATGGTTTAACTAAGGCTCAGGAAGAAGAAATTTGCCTGTCAGAACCAGATCCTAGCATTACAAGAAAAAAAGCTTTATTGTATTTGGATTTCATTCCTATTTGACATGCACTCTCAAAGTAACAGTCTGAACCTCTGTGTACCTCCAGTACCTCGCCTGTAAAACTTAACAAATTATGCTTCTCAATTTCACCTCTCGGAAAAGTAGGGAAGGCGTTAGGAAAGAAAAAAAAGAGTATGAAAGTCTTATCTATTGAGGTTTAACTGTAAATAAACAAGGTAATTAAAGCCTATCAGCTCTAATATTAAAAAAAAAGTCTGAAACTCCTCTTCAGGAGTTAGCCCAGGCTTATTCCACTTTGCAAGGAAAGAAGCAACATCCTTGCATTCCACATGCATTCTTGATCTTGTTGTAATACGCTTACCATTTATTCAAACCTAAGACATTACCACAGCTATTAACAACTTTAAAGCATAAATTAATTTTGATACTGTCTCAGTTGAAGATTAGAAAATGGTCTTAACATATAAACTTTCCACCAACTATTAGAAGACTCAGTAGGTCCTAGAAGTCACCACAGCTATTATACTGTTGCCAGAAACCTGCTCTTTGTAGGTTATTAGTTCTGACATCTGTCTAGATAAACTTTCAAGTTAAACAATCACAATTCTGTATTAAAACTGAAGAACAACATTCACCCCTCCCCAAATAAACCGATACACTTCAGCTTAGCAGCAGTGATTTAGGTCATTTCTAGCAAAAAGCTTGCAGGAAAATATGTTAACACTCCTCACACTAATTTTTAATACATTTTTCACCAGTAAATAGTTTACCCTCTGAAGGAAAAGCTCAGAAATGTATAGAGGCCAAACTCCTCTGCATAGTATCACAACATAACTCTAAGAGCGAGCAATTTTGAGGTAGCTATGTTTCCTTTCACCTACTGCTTGCTCTCCTCAGAAGAGGCCTAATGCAAATTTTGTATTATAAAAGTTTTATTTTCTTTTGAGCAGAATCCTAGAAATTATGACACCATCAATCCAAAGAAATAACTTCCATTGAGAGACATTCTATGATTTTAACAACCAACATACTTAATTCCCTTAAATAAAGTCTTATTAGCATGAACAGTAACTAGTCTTGATTGTGAATATGTTGACTGTATGATTACAGTACAACTAAAACAAAATTCCCCCTCCAAGTATGTAAAATATTTGCTTCAGACTTCAAAGCAAGGCCTCAGACATCTGATACATGCATTATAATTCTTATGGGGGGGGGGGAATTTTAAAAGAAATCATAAAAATGCCATCATGTATTTGTTTCCTGCCTTGCCAATGACTGCAGGATTTGTGACAAAATTCAGTGCAACAGATTCCACAGGTGAAGTCTGCAGTGTTGCAACAAAAGTCTGTAGCTATGCAAGATGAAAGCCTTCATTACAGTGTTACTGAAGGATGGACAGAACCTGTAAGGTCATCCAGTCCATTTCTCTGCCAGTCCTGGCTCGTCACCTATTGCACATGTATTAGTGTCCCGACCAGGCTAGTTCTGAATGACCCGTGGTGTGGGTTTCCCCCCTACACCGCTTGGCGTACTATTCAGAAAGTATACAAGTGTATCTTACAGCTTTTTGTGCTGCTATCTGCTCTGAATTTTCTCCCTTGGTTTCACCTCAGCTTACACGTTAACACAGCCTCTTATTTTATTTAAAGTTAGCCTCCCTGCTAAGTATTCAGGCCCTCCAAAATGCTTGTCAGATACCATCTCCCCTTCTCACTCAAAATGTTCATTTAGCCAAGCAAAACATTTATTTATCAAATCTTTTCTTTTAAATCAATTAGTCCCTTCAGCCTTCTTAAGGTTTCTCTAAGCTTCTGTTAAGTTGCCCCACCTGTTGCAGAGGCTCTGAAAGCGTAACAGCGCTCCCAACACAGCCACACAGTCTCAAACAAAAACTCATCTCCCACTTGTTCAGTGCCTCTGTGAATGCAACCTAAACTTCTTCTGATTTTGACAAAGTCTATACATCATATTGCAAATCGGGGCCTGTTCTTCCTGTCAGAAGCGTGCAGGAAGGGAGCTGGGTGCACACAACTGACAGGATTGTCAGGCCCATGGTATCACTCCTGTCCCTTTTTCAACAATGCTGCCTTCCAGGTTATTCCCTCACAGTGAATACCTGCTTTGGATTGCTGTCCCTCAACTGTTTTAGCTTGCATTTTCCAAACTAGATCTCATTTGTATTTTCCAACAATGTGCCTAATTTCTTTAGATAGCCTTTTTCTTGTTCTGCCCTGACTTGGGTTTAACTCTTCCCACTATCACTGTCTGCTAATGTCACAAGCGTACTATTCACCTTCTCGTAAAGTTAATCAATCCAGACACTAAATACGCCTAAAATGGCTAAACCTGTGTTACTATGTGCATACGTAAGCACTTATGTTGCTCTTTTAGCACCCAAAACTGCTGTGACTCACCAAATCTCTTCTTTAAACTTTGTTCTATTTTTGTTTATGGTCCTTCACCCAATTTTTCATTCAGATGACTACCCACATACATAAATAATTTTTTAATGAGAGATTTTGAGATGTATTTGAATCTCAGAAAAATACGTAAAGTACTACTACAGCTACAACTTTCTCCTCATCCACTGGGGCCTTGAACCTGCAATCAGATCTGGCAAGCGAGCCAGGCCTGTACTTCTCCATACTCACTGAGCAGAGTGCAGACGCTGTTGCAGTATCAGATCCTAATTTTAAACACTGATCAAGAACAACAAAGCAAAACTCTTTTAAAGTAATTTTGCTTGGAAAATTCCAGTCTGCTTATGATTGTTTCCCTAATATTTTTGCCATTATTTTACTAGGAACAGAATCCCCTAAATTTATCTAGTTCTTCAGCTCACGCTTTTTTTTCTTCCCCTTTTTTTCTTGAATTAATCGGTACTATTATTCAAATTCTTAGTGGCATCTTAAAGATCAAATGGCTTATAAATATCATCCAATCTTTCAAGAACCCCTTCTATTTGATGTCAGTAACTATTTCACGTGGTCCCAAATTTTAACTGCTCACACTTTCTCATCCTACTATATATGGAATTTCAGGAAATTCAGCATAATGGCTTGTCTTTATAATAACTTTTTGCAACTTCTCATTTACAAACTGACCTCTTTCCTCTGTTTGACTTTCGCTTACCTCCCCAATATTTACAACAGTGAATTCTTATTCGCCTTTAATTAATTTCTGCCGCCTTTACCAGAAGCTTACAATACGCACCTGCTTCCCACCTTTCAGAAATTCTCAGCAGAACTGAGACTTCAACTTATCTTACCTGGCACTTTGTCTTTTCACATGATTTCTCTTAATAAATACCTTTTAAAAGCAAACCG
>Ga0181612_110065_pt1 | contig 12099 bp, 9 predicted proteins | sample HoacroProtozoa21_FD_119630 | JGI IMG/M metagenome (GOLD analysis project Ga0181612, IMG submission 119630) | Hoatzin crop microbial communities from Cojedes, Venezuel. Combined Assembly of Gp0051906, Gp0051904, Gp0051908
GCGGGAGCGGCCTTCCTAGGCCGAGGGTTGCCGCCAGACCCCCCGGCTCGGGTTTTCCCATTGATCTGGAGCCCGGAGTCCCTTTCGAAGGGGGGCTCGGGAGAGCGGTTGCCAAAGAGGCAGGTGGTGTAGAAAACACCTTTTTTGAGATGGAATTTTCATTGCTTTATCTGCAGCCCAAGTGCCCGTTTTGCTTGCTGATCATTTGCGAGGGGCAGAAAGGAAAAAAAAAAAAATCACGCCGGTGATGCAGACCGAGCATTACTTTTTCAGAATAAATAAAATCAAATGTCATTTAGGTAAAGGGAATGCATTTTACTAAGAAAATAGAAGACCAGAACACACATTTCAATAGAGTTACAACATTATACAGGAGAAAAAAAAAACCCAACCAGTTCACATTTAAATACAAATTTCGTTTCAGCTGAGCAATGACCCTCTCCAGTAAAGCCAACCCTGGACGGACGAGGCCAGAACTTGCTCTCACAAGCACCCCAGCAGAATTTGTTAATTTGCATAAGGTAGAGATGGTTAAGATAAAAATAAATGTAAGTTATTTTGCCATTTCATTTCTCCACAAAACTGGCCGTCTTACTATGCTTGTGTAGTCCTAAAAGTATTTTTACTTCCATTAGAAAGGAACTGCTTAAAGGATGGATGAGTCCCAGGTACTCGGGGAGCTCAGTTCGTCCAGTGCCCACTTCGTGAGCGGGGAATATAAACACACACCCCGGGGCTCCGGCACCGCGACCCCAACGTCTGATGCGAGAGAGCTTTTCACGTGAGCTGTAGCCGCGGTCCACCGTGCCACCAGGTACCGGATTCCCCACGTTTGACGTAGCTGCTAGCACGTGTTCCTCCGGAGCAGGCTGCGTCCTCGCCGCATGCTGCAATTCAGGAAGCGACGGCAGGGAGCAGAGGTCTAGAGCGCGCTGAATTTTCCTCGCCGTTCAGCCAGAACATCTGCAGGTTTCTCAATACCACGGTCATGTGTATTTTGGGAGTAGGTAGGTAGGGCAAGGTAGATCTGTACAGAATTAGATGTCCCTTCACCAGCGGCAACTGAATTACAGTGCTCAAACTCAGCTGTCAAGCGGGTGCAATTAGAGCTTTGCTCCAGATTTTCTCCTTGCTCCGGTATTCAGTGTAACACCAGTCCCTGCCCGTTACGTACGGCTGTTATAAAATGGGATAGCAGTACGCGTCATCGTAAAAGAAGTCCAAAAACATCAGTAGTTTTCTTAAACTCAGGAACAGTGCTTCGAGCTGAGACAGAGCAGAGTCCCAACAGTACTGTTCTTACAGTCCGATCCGAGGGGCCCGTCGGTACCTGTACCCCAGTGACACAGGTGCTCACATCCGCACCTTGGAAGTCAAGGACACCCGGAGCAAGTGAAAGAAGACAGCTTGGATTTACTCAGGCCCAGCTGAAGTAAAATTCACAGTTGTGGCTATACAATAGTGATCCCCATTCTCCTACAGGAGTAGTCACTAAACAGGGCAGCTAACGAGAAACTAAAAGGTGTATCATTTATCCTTACAGTTACTACTTTATCCCCTCCTGCAAAACAGCGTGCTGGGAAAAAACAGTACAAAGACACGCACCTACCACAGGAAACCTGTTAAAACACCGATCTGCATGTGAAGTGTGGTTTCATTTTGGGCTTGGAAAACAAACACAACACCATGAAACATCACTGTCCACAAACATAACCGAGACCTTAGGTGAGGAGTCACCTTTGAGTTTTAAAAAAATCTATCAGACACAACATTTTAATAGTCTTCCTCTACAGGTCAATTGTTGGCACGCGGGCATACGCTTCAGGAACACACAAACCTTTGTAACATCTTTGAACACGAACACACGTATTTAACAAAAAAAGGCTGCGCTCCCTCTGCTACCTTTCTTCTACTGCCCCAGACATTTCTAGACCTTGCTGTCACGAGGCTCAGTCCTGCTCCTGTTGACTTTAAGGAAGCAAGCCTTGGACCGGTCCTGGAAAAGACTGAGCTACGACCTCAGTGGGAGGTTCTGATCCTCTCAGAAGTGTTCTGCACATCCAGAACATCATCCACACAGGAGAGACACGAGAGACAGGCTTCTATACCATTCGGAGGGCAAAAGTCCCCAGGGCTGTGGGAAGAGCTACACCACCGGTCACCCTTCAGGCGACAACAGTTTTTTAAAGAACATCATAAACTTAACGCTATGTAGCATTACAAAACGCATCCTGGCAACAAGTTTTTCCCTTTGCACGCTGCATAAGAGAATGTTCTGCATAGACAAAGATCGGTAAATGCTTTTGAATAAGCCAGCAAATAGAAAAACATCCGGTTAAGTTGAATATGGAAAAGGATACTGTGGTTCCTTACTAAGCGGCAAGATTAGCAGTTGTAATTAATTCAAAGATTAATTAGATCTGAAGAATACACAAAACCGAAGATAATTATCTATTTTATATATATTAAAAAAAATCTGAAAAAGATGAAAGGGAGAGTGAAATGCACTTAAAACTGTGAGGTGACATGTTACCTGTTGCTAATGGAAAACAATGGCTATACATTAAAGGTAAAATTCCACCATGTCTATGCTGCAAGCTACAGATGATCTACAGAACCCAATTAAACAACGTCTGCGGGTACATATGCATAGATGAAGTCTAACTGGTACCACTTAGCTGCTGTTACCTGGGACAGGTTACAGAGAGACAGCCAGGCCTGCTCTGCTCTAGGGCTCCGACAGGTCTGCAGCCCCATCAGGGCAGGGCTGTATCGTCACTGGAGCCTCTGAGCTGCCTAAAGACTGATTTTGCCTCACCTGTCCAGCGGGATTTGCAGAAAAATTATGAGGGAACATTTCTACTTGGGGAAAATCCCACCGCTAGCCAGGTCCGAACAACCTCTCTCGGCATCTGCTTAAAGACAGCAGGGAGCCTGCGCCAGGAAGCGAAAGGACTGCACTTCACAAACCGGGCATCTTCCCTCAGCTTGACAGCAGCCACTGCGAATTTCCTGCGCGGGAGCTAGCTCCCTCTGGGAACCGAAAACACTCCTGCCCGGAGCAAGACTCCTGCTGCGCCCAGGCGCCAGGTTTTCCTGAGTACTATCAACGCCCACTGATTATGAACCATGACTGCACTTCTGGCCTGAAAAAAAAAGTAATAATCAGACTGAACAGATGGATGCAGATCTTTATTTCGTAAGACGGAGTTGTATTTACGGACCGACTGCCCTGCCTCTGTGATCATTCTCAGCCGGGACACAAGATCAGTGCATGGGATGTTGTGGTTACTCGTCTGCCTAATTAGTACGTTGGCAGAAGCGAGGAAGTGTGCGTGCCCAATATACTTGAATCCAATGATGCAGAACTCCACTGACACACTACAACAGGCTTCAGCTAGAGCTGAATTTTCGGAAGGTAAAAATAATTTGTACACTAAATAAATAATTTCTCAGTAAGATCACAAATTTAAATACAATAAAAACCAGGCATAGCAAAAATAGATGAAAAAAGCCTTCTTTGTAAAAACATCATATGTGCGTGTTGGTCTTTTTTTGTACATCTACTTACATACACAGGTTGCAAACCACGCACGTCGCCCAACTTGGCGATGTAGCATTTCGAGCCCCACCAGACAGCACTTTACCATGGTTTGAATACGCAGTCTTTTCCCCACATCGCTATTTTCTGCGTTTATATAATCAGTCTTCTTTCCTCACTTCAGTAAAGCCTCACCCAAGTTCACTCTTCTTTTTCTCTAATACACAAACTTCATTCTAAAATCAGAGACCACGCAGTAAGCGACAGAGACCACGTCCAAGGGGGTTCAGAGACTATTTTCCCTGTTCTGTTTTGGCCCCGTTCTGTGGAGACTGCATTTTCCAATATAAACGAGGATATGAGAGAGGTGCTTGCTGAGCAAGCTTTACTTCATCTCTTTGGATTCCGGCTTCAAGTTTGCCAGTATAGCCCTTTTACATCTAGCTATCTATTTATTTTTGTCCTTTTGTTGCCTTGATGCAGCAAACTGTGGAACAGCACATAATATTTACTTCTGTTCCTGACATACCGTTGGTTTTTGTTACACAGAGCAGATTTAGAGAAGTCATAGACTGTGACTATCATTGCATGTCCTTGCCTGCTGATGGAAAGTCACGGAGGGCGCTCAAACCTGATATGAAGGAAATGAAAAAGGAATGCACATCGTGGGATCTGTATCAAATGTGCAGTGCTGTTCATTGCAAGGAAAAAATTCAACTCACAATTTTTGTTCTCAAATAAAAATCCTGACAAACCTGTCAAGGGAGCAAGGGAGATGAAGCGATCAGCTTAGAGATTTTAAGCATTAGATCTTTCAAACCTTTCAGTATTCAAACTGAACTGAATATACTGGACTGAGACCACAAGAAACACTCAAACTTCTGGAAATGTGCGTGTCAACAGCTGCCGGTACAACTTTCCGTTTCAGCTCCATCAGCTGCGCTGGGGGGGGCTTTGTTCAAAGTGGCAAGTGAGTCCGCTTAGGAGTCTCTGAGTCAGCGATGTCATGAAAACATCACACACAAGTCTTTTTGTGAGAACAAGGGTATGCAAAGGAGAAAACAATTTAGCTTAGAAGAAGCACAACCTTGGAAAAAAATTAACAGATGAAATAAAAATCCTTTGGTACATCACCTTGGAGCCCACTGCAGAAAATCTCCTTGTAAAAATCCCCAAAAGATTTCTGCAGATTACTTCAGATCCTGCCTTTACCTGATATAATTCATTATGCAAAAGCGTAGCCTTCTTTTTAAAAGCTATTAAGTGATTAATATTATTTTCAGGCTTTTCAAGGACAATTTTAACCGGTTCACATTTTTCCTGATCATTTCACACAACGATGAAAACACGAAATACAAACACGGCTGCAGATTCCCCACGTGCTCACTTCGTTGCTCCTCAAAGCACGTGCAAAGAAACAGAGCAGCCAGTGCCACAAGGAACGGGCATCTTTAAACATCAGACAAAACAGAAAGCCCATCAGACTGTGAAATTTGTTTTAAGCTGTCCTTTTTTTTTTTGACAAATGCTCTCTGGTGATGTCACAGACAATGCAGTGTGATAACACCAGGACAACCAGAAGACTGATTATTAAAAGCAGAAATAAATCATTCTGGAAATCGGCAGTGATGAGAGAGCTATAGTTCATCATCAAACACACGTAGCTAAAATATCGTTACTGGAATTCTTTAGTGTGGTGCGGGCTCTAAGCTAGAAATGCAATGTCATTATTTAAATTCATTTTGGAGAGGGCTGTCATTCCTGTGACGGATGCCATCATCCATATAGTTCACCATGTACTTGAGAGAGTGGGGAGAAATCTACGTCAAGTGAACAACAGGGTAGAAGGGGAAAAAAAGACAACAAAATTAGCAAAAATAAATTACAGGACTCAAAGATCATGACTTAAATTGGTCTGAAAAAGGGATCCCTGCAGAGTAGAAGATACTGCCTGAGGAGCGCGACCTTCTGATGCATCAGTGAACCTTAGATTCAGGCCAGTCATACACATCTGGCATGAAGGATTCGTATTCGTAGGTCCAAACCTTTGATCGAATGTAACGGTTCTTGTCTGCAGGTTCAGGGTAATGGAAAGCCATGTTGTTTGCGTACAAAAATTCCATAACCTGGAAAGTTAAATCACCATGCAGTTTGTACCTTTCACTACAGTCACACAACATCCACGCTTCTCCTACAATATGTTTAGGACTCACAAAGACCAAAGTCCTTTTACAATTCCCGAATGCCTTACCACGGATCTGAAAATCTAATTTCAGAAATCAAAGGACCGTAATTTTGGCCCGTCATCAATGCAAAACTGAAGCACCCAACAAACCCAAGATTTCTGTAAGTGTCTCTTACTAAAGGCACAAAGAGCTGGGTATTTTGCACCCAAGCACCTAGTGTTTGAGGGTGCTGCTGTGCAATTCAGCAGGTTAATGCACACATAAACCACTTCTAGTACAGGCCACTTTTATGCTTCATACTCACCTTGACAGCAATATAAATAGAAACTTCCCTGATATTAGACAGTGGAGGATAAAGCCTTCCTTGTGCAAGTTCTTCATCGGTCAACTGTTCTGCCAATGCCTGAGGTAGAAAAAAACCCTAAGTTCTATGTCCTGCATCCCGAATGGGATCAGTAACATGCTAAAACACCCGAGAGAAACATGTTGCAGTGTTCTTACTACTAGAGTGCTCCCAAAGCACTAGAATAAGGCACTCCAAATCTCAAAATCCTCACAGATCAACTCTTTAGTCTGTGCTCACGTCAGCAAATTCTGCTTGTAAGCATTTCGCAAAGTAAGATCGTCTTTTTTTGGAGGCTGAACTACCCACAACCACGGAAGTTAAAAGAGCGCAACACGCCTGCAGGACTGCAGTTTGTGTTGGGCCAGCTGATTCACTGGCTACTCCGACGTGGTAGGTGCTCCTGCTCCGGTGTGGAGAGGCATGAGAAGACGGGAGCCTGGGGGCCACGTGCATCCCCGACCGCAGCATCAGCGGTGGAACGCGGAGCGGGGTGGGAGGAGGTGGCAGGCCTCCTGCCACACCTACGAGGCTGGGAGGCAGATTACATGTGGACACATTTCCTATTTGGATGTTTGCTTTCTGGATGGAAAAATAAATTTGCAATGAAAGCCGGCATTTTTCACAATTTTCTTTGATCCAAATCCATTTTTTTTCCATTGGGGAGGGATAAAACCAACAGAAATCAAACAGGAAATCACAGAATTTGAACAAGATTTGAGAAATTGCCCATCATGTCATCTCATCCACTGTCATGTCAGAAGCCACAGCCTACTCTGCTTCCACACTTACCTTAGCAGCTTCTAGGAAAACCTTATCACTAATATGTCGAACACTGCTGAGGATCACAGCGAGAGCCACGCCTACAATAAAATTATTGCCAATTAGGGCCACATCATTTTAATATATGCAGCCTGCTGCCGAGAAGCTGCGAGTCATCTAGAACGTTATTTTTCAAAAACCTTCCCATAGCTTTCTACGCACATTCGCAAAACTATTACCATGTGTGCTAGTCGTTTACCATAATAGGTGGCTTTTGACAAGGGGCTGCAGCTTAGCAGCTCACCGAGGAAAGGGAGAGAAAGGGGAAGGCAGAGAAATATCCCTAGTGCTTCTCCTGTACCCTCACTTGTGCAGACGTAACTTCACGAGCACCATATTTTCTCCTTCCCTCCCAAAACAAGCAGAAGAACCTATAATGCAGCAGCTTTCAAAGCCTTTAATAACACCCTTCTGTTTGCTTAGAAATATCCAGTCGGGTGAGCTCGTTGTGTGCACGTTGCCTATGTAGCTGCACATGCCTAACGTCCGTCCTTAACTGATTTTCTTTCATTCATTCATTCTTCTGACCAAATCCTCAGCTTTAAATGCCGGTAACAGCTCTGCATGCTGCTTCCCTAACTGCGCCTAGTGTAGCAAGGGAACCCCAGAAGAGGTGCTAACGGCCTAGTCTTAAAGATCAAAAGAAGCCAATTTCATTTGTTACCTGGAAAAATGTAAGCATTGTTTCCTTGGCCTGGTTTGAAGGTTCTTCCATCTTTCAGAGTCACCAGCTCGAAGGGACTGCCACTGGCAAACAAGCAACGGCCCTGTGAAACAGAGGAATATTCAGTCAGGCAGCGTCTAAGGAGCCAACAGTGCGGAGCAATACAGTCACTATGAAATACAGGGACACCAGAGTCCTACAGCTCCCGGTCAGCTCCGGGACTGAGTCAGGAAGGTACGTGAGCACACAGCCAAATGCAAAAAGGCAAACGGCCCTACTGAATGCAACGGGATTCAAGCCCATACTTAAATCCCTTGCTGACTCGATTTCTACAATCCCAGAATGACACCCACCAAAACTCACCCTTTCCAGGAGGGCTTGGAAGAGATACAAGCACCAGTAAGCACCTGCATGTTTCTGCAGCTGCAGAACACGCAATGTTTCTGCAAACATCTGGAAAGCAAAAGGGGCAAGCACGCATGCTGAATTACACCATCAGGCTGTGCTGCGGTTCAGCAAGACCTGGACAGGCTGGAGAGTTGGGCAGAGAGGAACCTGATGAGGTTCAACAAGGGCAAGGGCAGGGTCCTGCACCTGTGGAGGAACAACCCCAGGCATTAGCACATGCTGTGGGCCAAATGACTGGAAAACAGCTTTGCAGAAAAGGATCTGGGGTTTCTGGTGGACAGACACTTAACCATGAGCCAGAAATGTGCCCTTGAAACAAAGACTGACAATATCCTGGACTGCATTAAATCTAGTTTTCCATACTCTGCCACATTTTAAGAAGTATCTGTCTACTATAGCCTTAGTTATTGCCTTGTTCCTTAACAAAACTTTCCCCAGGTAGAAGAGTCCACTACTTACTTTTTTAAGAAGAGAGGGAATAGACGTAACCAGAAAACTGATCAGTCAGAGGAAAAGAAAGGTAACTAGATATTACCTAATAATTCCTTTCTTCATATCAAGGTCTTTTCTGTATTATCACACTATGCAATATATGGGTTTTTTTAAACTACATGACTCAGAAAACATTTGCATTATAAACACTGGAAGGGGAAACATTTAGTAACAAAAACAGAATACCAGTGACTTTCAAGACAATTAACTTGAAAAGGTCAGAAATATTTTGGCACTACCACACTATTGTGGGTATTTACCAGAGCCTTTGTCTAAAATCCAGGCTGCTGGAATGAACATTGCTAATTTCTGACTTTTCTTCAATGCACTCATTGAAAATTTCTAGTTTACTTCAGAAAAAAACTCAGCAGTTTTGTAACAAGAACAGAAAGGATGCATCAGGTATAGGTAGGTAATGGTGTTTATAGTACCGCTGTTCTACACTTCATTAAATTTTCACATTTATAGTGTCTCAGATGGAAGTGGATCAATTCAGATACGGACAAAACAAACTGCATCCTGTTTCACAGCTACTACAGATGCTTTACATCCTCTAAAGACTGAAAACAAAGCTGTTGCAGTCTAAATAACCTAGATGAAAGTGACATTTGCTTAGAGGACAGCTATTTATTGTGTTCTGGATACAAAAATCAGGGGGATTAAAAGACCAAAGGTTAGTATTATAATGCTCTATCTCAAAAATGGCACATTAACAAGTATCCAAGAAAAACTAGAATCAGAAGATTAAAAAAGTTTTCTCCTCATATCAATCTGATGCATGAAGCACTCCCATTCTCAGGCTTAGGGTTGGAAAAGGGTGTGTCTACACAGCTGAAAAACACTGCTGGGACTGTCCTATACACACAGACTGACAGAATAACTGTATTTAATGAACATTTTAGCTCCCATGCAGGCATTAAGTACCTAATCTTATGGATTACCTTTGATTACGAGATTCTTAGCAAAGAAAAGTTATTACTTATTTTTACTTAGAGGTATTTACCCGGAAATGTTTATCTTCATTTCACATCACAAGCAACCTTGCAAGCATTTTTGACACCATAACTGGGATATGCAACAGAAAAACTCTTATTATTATCCCAAACAAAACAGTTGAAAGGACATACAGAAAAAGAACATAAGTGAAAACCTGGCTTCACTCAGCATATTCCTGTTGATGTTAATGAAGCCAGGATTTCACCCACTGACACATCAGAAAATATAATATCTGCATATGAGTGTCCAGGATTATCCTGTTTGTTATATGAGAGAATATAAAAGGGAATAACCTAAAATTTTATGGATAGAATATGGGATTTTCAGGTATAAACAAAAAAATCCTGCAGAATTTAACCAGTCTATTTTCATTTAACATTTGTAGGTCCCTTTGATATCCTCAAGTGGAAGATAGAAAGAAACATAGAGCATAATACTGTTTACACAGTGTATATATTTGTTGATTACATATGTATTGTGCATTATATTGTTATGATATATGCTATTTAATAAATTGGATTAAATTTTAATCCAGTGACGATGATCAGCAGCAGAAAATTAACTGAATCCTATTAAAAATGTTCTTTCTTCAAAATCTGTGTATTATACTAGAATTGCTGGCGGTTTTTATATTTATCATTTATTCCTTCTGAGAAAGTGAGTCTGGGCATTCTTACCATATCACTAGTACCCTGCTGTGACAATTACACTGACGTGATGAGTCTGAACAGTAGAAGAAGAAATTATCCTAAACTGGGTTTAATTTGAAATACACAAGTCATTGCAGTATCAGCAGCAGTTTATAAAACTAACGTCAGGGAGACTACCTAATAGTTGTTTATTTTTAAACACTCTCACATATTCAATTATTACGCCGTCTAAGGCCAGCGCTCGTGCCAAGCATTTTTACACAGAAATATACACACATAGATCTGTATCTTCAAATTAATTTGGAAAGTAAATATAATACATTTAAAATTAACGGGGGGGAGGGGTGTTTAGGTTTGTTTTTTTTTACATGAACACTACCAATAGATTACTATTCTGACAAGAACAGACTTAGAAAACATAATTATGTGGCAGTGCTATCTAGAATCATGTACAGGCCTATAGAACTTCTCTAGCTCATACTTGTAGAGCTACTATAGTCCGTGTTTTCATTCCTCTCGAACTTCAAACCACAGCTCTATGCAGTCCTGGTAGTGCATATGCTTGTGTTCTGACCTAAATTTATAGATCATCTTCACAGAGACTCTGAAAACGAACATCAAGAATGAAACATATACCCTCCTCTCTTCCGACTGAAAACTATACGTGCAGCTTTGCTCCATGGCACAGTAATATCCAAGTCCTAGGGCTGTTCCAGAATGTGTAAGTCAGTTGTAACAAATGACATGACGGTCCTTAGAGGTAGACAGTTAATCATCAACAGCTCTGTATTAATACCAGGGTATTAGTAAACAATAAAGAATAAAATTCTGAAACAACAGGCCCTATTGCTGAGGATGAAACAAGTTCCAGTATAAAATGTATGACTAAAAACCCACTTAAAGAGCTGTGCAAATACTTACGCCATTAGTGTACGCTGCTTCTGCAGCCCCTCTTACCCAGTTTCTTTCCCATATAGCTTAGTTTTGGTTCAGTTACACCTGACCTAGCTGCAGAGACAGCATAGTAGACATAGCTAAAATAAGCATAGCTGCATATCAGTGTATGCAAGTGCTAATTGCATGTCTGATTGACTAGCCATACACACTTCTTGCTTTACATTACTAACTATATCAGGAAGTGTTTTCATTCCATTTACCTGCTTGCAGATTTTACCTCTGTCAGGTCATATCTTCTACATATTTCAGAATAAATGCAAAAAACATACAGTCCAGAAAAGTGTACATCATAGGTATTTATGCAGTTTGTGATTTTGTTTCTCACCAAAGCGGATTCCAAACGATGACCTAATCAGTGTCAACACAGCATACATTTTTTATAACTTGCTGTTGTTTACATTATTACTATTTTATTAATAAAATAAGGAAAAAAAAATTGTCCTCTCAAACATTGCCCATTTCCTCTTTCAAACATTGCATATTTCCTCTGAAGTTCACGATAGAGACTGAAGGCTGAGTAAGACAATGTTGTGATGTAGTTTCAGGTCATTGTCATAAATGGTTTAGTATTCATATTCTGAGCTGCATAACAGAAAGAAAAAAGAATTTGCGCAACAATTATTCAACCTTCACAGCATCTGTGTCAAAATTAGAGGTAAATCTAAATTTGCCTAAATCAGTGCACACAGAGTATTACACCAAGCCTCTCCATACATATGTTTTCTCTGCTTAGATTCCATCAGGCATTTTGCAGGTATCTTTCTTTACAAGTAGGTCCAAAATGATTAAATAAGTAAATATGGGATTCCTGACTGTTTATCCACTGCTTTGCTTGCATTCTCTGTTTCATATACTCTAATATCAACAACTGAACTTGAAGATTAAAGTGCCAGACACATCACAAACTGGTCTTACCCAGTGACCACACCTACCTTCTGAGGATTCTCCAGCCTTGCAGTCACAATCTCAGTCTTCTATGCTTTGTACCTGTGGGTAATCAGAGAAAAAAAAAAAAAAAAAAAAAAAAAAAAAAAAAAAAC
>Ga0181612_145246_pt1 | contig 12099 bp, 4 predicted proteins | sample HoacroProtozoa21_FD_119630 | JGI IMG/M metagenome (GOLD analysis project Ga0181612, IMG submission 119630) | Hoatzin crop microbial communities from Cojedes, Venezuel. Combined Assembly of Gp0051906, Gp0051904, Gp0051908
GAGGGTACCGGGGGTCCCCGGAGTCCCGAGAGAAGCCCCGGTGGGGCGAGCTGCGGGGGGAACACGACGGCCACGCTCCCCATCCCGGGGCGGTGAAAACCCTGGGGGTCTGCGGTGGCTGGGGCGAAGGGCGGAGGGGTGAGGCCACGGACGGAGGGGACCTGCTAAGCAGGAACAAAAAAACTGGTTGCTGGCTGGAGAGTGCCAGATGGGTTGAATTCACGACAGGACTTAAGATGGAGGTGTTGCGTGGGGCCGATGCCAAAGTGGAGTCCTTGTGCCCCTCTGTCGAGAGGCGTGGAGGTTATGTGTGCAAAGATTGAGACCCGGGCTCGTTTTCACGCGTTCGAAAACACCGCTGTTGCGTTTGCCTCGCCCCCTTTTCTTTTCCTGGCAGTGTTTTATCTCTGTACTACTTTGGGGGGGGGGGGGCATTTAGTTTGTACGCAAGACAAGCTCTATTCAAAATAAAGTTATATCCTGTCTGTGGTCTACCACCTTCTCCTCACCCCCAGCTATCTGCCATGTTTCACGGAACGTATCTAGAGGGCTTCTTGAAAATCTAATTAATTATTAATTTTCTATCTGTCTTCCACTTTTTTCCCCTGTCTTTGTGATAAGTGCGGTGAACAGCAAGAGAGAGTAGAAGGGAGCATACGTACCAGCTGTGTAGGCTATGGCAGTTGCTATAGGTAAAAGAATATTGTCCGCTTAAGTATTTAGAAGTAACTAACTTTCTGAATCTTGACTCTTCACAGCATTTTAGCAGCAGATTCCAAAAAAAGAATGTAAGGGAAGAAAAAGCTTACTTTTTTTACTTTAGCTTGAGAAGAACTCTTAAACATAACTCCTGAACAACTTACAAATTGGCGCTACAAATATTTATTTGAACTAACTGAGTACAAAGCACTGTTAAATGCAAAGAAAATTTTGGGAAATACTTCAGTATTTTTCACAACCGTACCAAGCACAAAGTTTTCAGAAAGAAAACGTGGTTTTAGTGAGCAGGCTTCTTTTAAGCTGTAGAATGAGCTTTGCTTCTAATCTCAGTCTCAATGGTACAGGTAACTTCTTTTTTTCAGCCTTTCTCAAGAGTTCAACAGCATGTCTTACACGGACCTGAGTATGCATGCTGTTCAAACAGTGACTAAATCTTCCAGAGAGTAAAAAAAGATGATGTTATCGCACAAATACAGCTGAAATGACATCCGTGCACCAGTGGTCCCTAAATCCCGCTGTCCAGTGGGCCGCTGTCTGAAGCAAGCAAAATGTTCCAGGCTTTCTCATGGCTCCCAGTTGGCTTTAAACATCTTAATTTCCTGTTGCCATGAGCAATTTCAGAGGGGTCTTGCAGGAAGAAACTTGTCTGTAAGCGACGAGTCGGGGACTACCAATAGCAAAATACACACTAGCTTTGCTTTTGAAAGCTACTTGAAGAACGTGAATTAGCTTTCATCCAAAGTTAATCATCCAGTTCCCATCATGACAGACGTGGGTGCTTCAAGGATTGTGCGTAAGAGGCAGAACCACTGAATGTTGTTCTCCTTATTGCAGTGAAAAATCAAAGGCCATTGCTAGATTTAGCTAGAACTCGATGTCTCTTACCTTAAGAAGCGTTCGGCTGTTTGGGCCAGAGGGAGATCACCTGCTTTCCACCCCGATCCCTTCAGCTTGGATTTAGGGAGTCCGCTGAGTCTCTAGCGAAACTGGCTTGCGTGTTGTCACAGTGTGACAACAAAAGCATGGCAGGGAGTGTAACAGTAATAGTGGAGATTGATTCAGTGGGTCGCAGCACTCCTGAGGGAACAGAAGAGACAACCCTCAAATCTCTCTGAGTAGTAGCGTGATGCTGTGGAATAAGGACTTGGAGCTTTTTTACTGCTAAGGCCAGAATGAACCGGAACAGGGAATGACGAATTACAGTTTTGAAAACTTTTGGACCACTTTCATCCCTTGACATACACATTTCCGTCTGAGGAACTGAGCAGTGTCAATGGGCTGTTACCATAGTCTGAAACAGTTCTATGGCATTCTTGCTGAGAAAAAAAAAAAATTCAGGAAGATGTCAGAAAAGTATTTACCCATTCTGGCTTGCTGGTTGTGTCCTCCGTCCCTTGCAGAATGCTGGGGTTCCATCTCGTCTACATTTCTGGGCTGATTCACAGTATCCGGTTTCACAATTTTGGTGTGCAACCAAAAATATCAATGGATGTTGCAGCCAAAGAACAGTGAGAGAAGACATACTGTAAGAACACCCCTTTGCTGACTAATTCCCTTTTCTTCAGAGCAAGTTTTTGGAATCCTTACCAGTGCCGTTACCAGCCCAGGTCTGAACACTGAAGGCATTTGAGCTGCCGTACCACGTACGTACAGGTAGGCTGGCTGCTGAGCGTCTGAGAGCATCTCCAGAGGCCAGCGCTCTTACCCGTTTGGTTGGTTATGTACGGAGATGGCATAACTTACTTTTGGAACAGGATTTACTTTACCCAAGTAAAATAGATTGCGTCAGCCAAATCCGTTGACCCATCTTAATCCCGGGAGAAAATGCTGCTGTTTGGGTCTTCAGCAGAGTTAGAGGAGAAGGCTTAAAAGTCAGCATGGAGAGGAGAAGAAATACTGTTGATGGCTGAATCCTCCCTGCCTTGTCCTTTGAGTCGTTACTTTTCATCAAATAGTTTCTAGAACTGCAAAACAAGCAAATTGATGCTAGTTGTAAAGGATACCGTGGGGAAAACACACTTTCCCTGGAAACAGGTACATGGGCATGTACAAGTGCCTGTGTCTTTATCGTAGTTTCATTTTACAACAGGTTCGTTATGTCAGCCATGACATCAGTCCACCCTTTAGCTTCCTGGCTTAGGACAGATCCTTTCCTTGCTGCAAGTGAATAATCAGGGTGTTAGTGACAAGCTGACATGCCGGAACGATACCTGCAGTGTTTGCTTTCTCGTTGCCTGGCATGGCAAACCAGTGGCCCTATGCTCAGAGAGCTACCAGACGTATTTTCAGGATTTTTCCATCTTTTTATTGTTGTTTTTGCAGCCCATAGCAGCTTTCTCTTTGCCAGAAAACTCAATCTTCTAATCCACTGCCCTTAGCAATAGTCTCTTACAAGTTCTTTTAAGTTTGTGCAACTGAACCACTTGCCCAGCTGATAACATGTGGAAGTTCCAAGGAGGCCAGAGAAAATGAGAGGAGGATGGTTGGTGTTTGGTGATGACATCTGGGCTTTGGGTCTAGAGGACCCCAATCAAACAGCTTCCCAGGTGGGGAACAAACGGACTTGGCATCGTGACTCCCAGTATAAAATAGTTTTCTTTCTAGCTATTGGATTTCGCCATTTTTCAGTGTACATGCAACATCATTACTGATAAATTACAAAATGTTATATTTTTAATTTATAGATAAGTATCTCCAAAGACCATCTGAGCCCAAATACAGTTGCCGTGGTTCCTACGCACAGACCGGTTAAACTATCCTTCAACAATTGATTTATATAACTGAAATAGCTAGGGAAGTGAGAAATTTCCTTCCTCTTAGGATACAATGCCAAGGATGTCAAATCTCCAGAGAGCCTGATGATAAGAATTGGGCTGTCCTTTTTTTGCAGTTATTAAACACATATCTGATGATTCGTTAGAGCACTGAAACCGTGGAATGCGGTTCCGTGGCTCGCTCCTCCCTCCTGGCTGCAGGTGCCTCTGTGCCCTGCAGATCCAGAGCAAGGCTCGTGAGTGGTGAGGGAGGACTGGCCGCCTCCTCAAAGGAAAACAAAGGGTGTTTCAGCTTTTGGTGACATAAATGTGATTTTTTCTTTCCTGAGAGCCATCTCATGGCAGTGCACTGGGAGCGGGATGTAACCGGTAGCACTGTCTGAGGGCTGCGAGGGATCTCCCCCACTGCCTTTTCTCAGTAGAAGTATTTGGATTCGTTGTCCAGGTCTGCTGGCACAACTAAGTGTTCTTCTCTTCTTCCTCAGCTGATTCTTCTTCCTATTGAACAGCCTGTATTTTATAACATAAAGAGTAGGGGAAACTCCACATGCAATTTATGAAGTGCTATTAAAATACAAGATGATTTTGGAAGAAGAAAACCCCGAATGTTGGTCTCCCAGGAAAAGCTCTGTGTTAATTCTGTGAAGGTCTCAGCACCTAACGCAAACGAGTGCCCTGAGATTTATAGTTTAGGAGTTCTGTAAACTCGAAGCGGTAGTCGCTTTATGAATACCTTTCCCTTGAAATCTGCCTGAAAAAATAAGACCAGTAATGACTGATCCCATCAATCCTAAATTTAGAAATGAATCTAATTTATAAACGTCGCTTTTTCAGCAGGAAAGCAGGTTATGGAACTGACCTACTATAGTACTGTTGGGGGAAGAGAGGCGACTCCGTAGAACTGGAGTTCGAAGTAGCAGGGGCTAGGGGAAAGGACTGGCATTTTTTATGTACTGATAATAAACATCCTAGTAGCAGAAGGAACAATGTTAATAAATGCTTATAGTAAACATGGTATAAGACTCTCATAATCCTCCTGAAAATACAGAGGTTTTCAATATGCAGTATACTCCAGTAACAATCTGTCTAGTCAGCTTTATTTAGATGAGTAAACCTGGTGGTGCTTTCTCAGACCTTTGGCTTTGCATCAATTGCTGGTGACAGAACTTTATGGCAAGGCTCTGTTAGCAGCTTACAAATACACAGTCAGGTCCTGGAGAATCACAGGTAACAAAGCACTCGGAGTATTCATTTTTAGAAATAACAACACGAGTTATAGCAAACTGAGGTTGTGTTGGACTGGCAAACTTTTATTCACCTCTGAAAGTTTAAAAGTCAGTGCTTTGAGAGGTACACACAACTTGCTTGCTTGGGCTTGACATGATAAAAATTTTAATAAATTTAATTACAATCAAGGAGATGATATTGTAGTGAAATGGCACAGTTGTCTTTGGACGTAATGCAAGTTTCAATGCAGTGCTGATCCCTGGGTGGATGCCTTGAGAAGCCAGGCACGACTGGGCACTCCCTTTCACAGCCCTAAGGAAAATGCTCGATTTTGTTGAACGGACACTATTCTGCACGTGCTTTGCTCAAAGTTCCTACTTTTTGCTCTTTATCTACCTTTTATTGCAGTCACTTTTAAACCAGGATTGTACTAAGTTCATTTCATCTCTGTTGCAAGATTTCTACATCTGATTTCAGTTCTCTGCTTGGCTCCCTCCAAGGCTACTTTGGTTTTGGTCCTGGAGATTCAGTGTGCAAAGTTTAATGACAGTCTGATATTTAACCTCTCAGGATGACCACCCTGGTCGATGCTTTTGTCTGTAGCCAACCAGTCGTCCCACTCTTTGGGGTAAGAAGGGCTTTGCTTTCAGTGGACAAAAAAAAGAACTGAAGCTAATTCAGTTGAAAGATGATTTTATACACAGCCAGCCTCAGTCTTCGTACACAGTATGGGTTTTAGCAGCAGGGAGAGCATGAATCATTTGCCTGTCCGCATATTTGAAGAAATCTAAAGTAAGAGTTACTTGACAGTGCTTTGGAGGATCTTGTATGTCTTTGCATCAAAACTGTATCCCTGCAAAAAGAAGGTCTTGCACAGGCAGGACTTACTACTAATACAGAATCCTTCCATCGACTCTCTCAGTTACCCCATCCTTAAGGATCTTTAGCCAGCACTCGTCTGTTAAACCACAGAGAACTGTCGGTGTCGTGGCATCCCTACAGACAGATCTCTGATTGTGCGAGCATTAATCTCCGGTAGGAATCTAGTCTGATGCTGGACTGAGAGAATAATCTACTGGGAATTGCTCAAATACATCTGTGGAATTTAGGTGGAGTTCTTCAGGCTGCAACTACAAACCCATTTACCTTGTGAAAGACATTCCCTACACGCTCTGAAACCCTTAGTTTGCAGGGTCAGAACTGTACAAACAAATCCTTCCTGAATCAGGCTTTTCTGCGTCCAGTTTGCCAGCTGGTAAACACTGACTGGGGGGTTGTTCAAATCTGATTAATAACGATGTGTTATGAACAATGACAACGTGGAGTCAGTAACAACCACCTCCTGCAACTTCCAAGAGACTTTGGCAGATAGACACAAATCCTTCTTGAAAATCCTTTTGAAGTATTTTAAGTTTGATAACCTGAAAACTCACAGTTCCGCTGAGCAGCACAGTCTGGCTTTCAAAATCAAAATCTTTGGTACAGATTCCTGAAAACAGCACCGCAGCCCTGTGCAGGGACACCTCATACGTATCAGAGCGCACAGAGTTTTAATCGTGGCTTCTACAATGCAGTAGGACTTTCAGATCTGCGGCCGAAAGGAACCAGTTCAGCCCAAGGTGTACCAGTCAGCCTGACTGGTGCCCTCAAGGATAAAAGCTGGTTCTCTCAAAAACGGGGTAACACAAATAGAGCTTTTGGTCCGGTCTGTTCTGCATTTGGTAAAAACTATCAGTTATTGAGGTCATATTTATATTTCCCCCATCAGCTCTAATCTGGAGGGCAGTAAGGACGCGCTCCACGCTGGAGGAAATGTCGTATGCGTTTGAATTCTGAGAGTACTTCCTAAGAACAGCGGTGCGTCAACTCTCTTTCCTCCTGCCTTCACGGCTTAGGGTCTCAGAGTATACGGACATGGATACTAGTGGGAATTAGCAATTTAAATATTTTTTAATCAGGAGTCAACAAAAAAATGAAACACAACTGGAAGGGTTCATTATTGCACTCGGGAAGCCATTCATTCTGAAAATGATGCCGTTCAATAGCACAGCGGTCCCGGAGCACTCTGAGTGCCCCCACCCTGAAGAGCTTTCCAGTTAGAGGAGGCAAAACGCAGTGTGTGTGTGTAACACGAGAGGAAATTAGCAGATAATAATAAAATCGTCTGATTGCACACGCGGACTGTGGCGCAACGCTGGGTTTTCATTCACACAGGACAGTGGTCAGTGATCAGCAGCCCGGCTGATGCAGAACAGGCCGCTGCTGGTGGGCAAGCTGCATGTAAGCAGATGCCCCCGGTGCCGAGGACCCCATAGACCGTTCCAGAAAAGCAGTCCATGCTGGAGAAGAGACTCACGGACCGAGCACGGAATGATAAAACCAGCAAGGTTCGTGAGGGCTCCTGGGTTTTTTTGGTGTATCGTAGATGAGACAGTTAAAAATTGTCAGGTCCAGCTGAAAAAGATTCTTGGGGACATTCAGTGATGGATACAGTCAGCAGGAGGGGAGCCCCAGGTCTCTTCCTAAGTGTGCACCCACTGATCTGAGTTCCTGCTTCTCACAGGACAGTTTGTGGCCGTTAAAACTTACAGAAAGGTAAATTATACAGCAAATCTGTAGAGTTTTGTGCAGCTTGTTAATTCTTCTTTTAATCAGCATCAAGTACTGATGAGCCACGTGACGATGCTCAGTAAACAAGCAAGAGGTGGTTGTTTACAGCCGTTCCCTCCCCTGATGGCTCTGTGCGGCTGACTCACTGTTTGCCAGCAAAACATTGGTGTCCGAAGTTGCAGATCACAAGGGAACTGATCTGAGACGGTCTGTGGTGGACCAGTTTTCAGGAGGTTGAGATGGTCTCTGGCAGATCTTTAAATAACAGCAGTGCTGGGTGAACTTTGTTCTCTCCCTCTTCTGAGCAAAATCAATAGTCCATGAAGCGCTTGTTGAAGTGGAGCAAAGCTCCTCGTATATCCCCTTCCAACTGCAGAAGTGCTTATTAGAGACAGGGTCAGGTAACGCCACGCTGAAGGCACCACCTTGGGACAGCAGTATTTGCATACGTCTGCTGCTCTCCCCATTTCCTCAGTAACTTACGGATCTTTAATTTCTTTCAGTTCCAGAAAGATTAATTTTCATTTCTATTTAGGGTCACTCACCTCACTGCTTAGATCATGGCATTTTGACTGTTTCCAATGTGGCATTGTGCTTTGCTGCAGAAAATGCTTCACAGTGAAGCGTTACTCCCAGTGGGTGGGAGAGCGGCAAACAGACCCGGTGGTGCAGATCATACAGTGACCCTGAAGCGGCTCGGATTCTGCTCGTCAAAAGCACCGGTTACCAGCTCATCCTATTCCTGAACTACAGAAATTCTGTCTCGAGCAGCTGGTGGGAGCTGCAGCTCACACTTGCGTGAAAATAGTTTCACCAGAAAATAAGGAAAGGACCATCTCTTGGTCTCAAGTCAACGGAATTCCTTTCATTCTTAGCATAAGCCATCTTAAAATTGTATTCCTATGATTTCTAGCACGGTTGTGGTATGCTTATGGTTTTACCCTGTTTTTTCCCCTGTGACTATTTGAGGATGTAGTCAGTTAATTTCAAACTTCCAGCCAGCAATGTAAAAGATAAAAAAAAACCCATCCTTTACAAGGTGCTGGGGTTTGCTTTTCTTACAAAACCAAAGGATTGCAGCCTGTCTTGTCCCAGTGTCGGACTCCAGGCCAACACGCTCTCGGCAGTAGCCCCCAATTGCTCTTCTGAGCGGTGGAAATAGGTGAACAGCACAGATGCAGGCACCGATCTGAAGCAGCTGTCAGAAATATCTGTGCTCCTGGCGTCTTGGTCCTCCAGACCATCGAACGACTTCAGAGTTGTGTTCTCTACCTTTACTAGAACACGTATCGGCTATTGAGTGTAAGAACTCGTTTAGCCTGTTTAGTATGCCAATATTAGCACGTTCCCATGCGTCTTACATCTGCTGTTGGCTGCAGGAAGATGACCAAGTCGAACAGATCTGGCTTCAGCTTTACATGCTCTTCTTTGACCTACATTCTGGTGAGCACTGAGAAAAGGCTTAATCTCATTTCTCATTCTTCCTTTAGGGACACTTGTGAATTTAGCCTGAATTGTTTGGGGTTTTTTCTCACGTCCCAGTACCAAATTCTGCTAGTGCTGCAGTAAAATTAGCTTCCTAGTGTATGCTATATTGGGTGGTATTTTTATGAAGAGTGTCAATAGTGTAGTATTAAAACATACAGGAAGGTTGAAGTATTTGATCCATATTATCTGTGGAATTTGCATTTGGAATGCGGGAAATACCTTTGGAAGAACAACTTAATAGTTGGACTTCACAGCTCCAGCAAAATTTTGCCTCTGCGATGCGATGTGCAGCTTTAAAGCAGAATCTAGGCTACGTAACATGAGTTTCGGTTATCAGAACGACTATTTATGCAGTTTTCTGGGTTTATGCCACATTCTTAAATGAAAATCATGTGCAAGTAAGTATTCAAGGCAGTTTGCTAGGTTGGATTTTTGTTAATACATCTTTATAAAAAGATTATATAATATATTAAACAGCGTCACCTTAGTGACACACCCAAGACATGCCAGCTCCGGTTTGGAAAGCGAGCTGAATTCCAGCTTTCCTTCTCCCCTTTGACCGCACGCGCACGGTGCTCTGCTCTGCACTTAATTGAGTAGCTTTAATCAAAGCCCCGGTGAGAAATGGTGAGGTAATCCTGTCCTGGTATTGCTTTACTCTGCGTCGTCTGATTCACAACAGGGAAGAGATTTGCAGAAGTATAGCTGTTTGCTTACATAAATGGCTGCTCTAATTTTGAACTATTGGATTTTAATTTAAGTGTAGTATTTAATTCAGATTGAAATCCAATAATGTTAATAATATAATGTTGCCTAGTTTAATAAAAGTGTAGTATGGTGATGCGTAGCGCCCAAGTATTTAGTTAGAAGTTCCAGAGTCCCAAAAAGGAGTATATCCAGGTTAAAGGTGCCCTGGCACTTGGCTGTGAAGATTGTGGGTGCTGTTTTACATAGGAGAGGGGACTGCTTTCATCGTGTTTTAGCAATACCCTCTTACTGGCAAATACTCTCTGCCTGGCAAAGATGTTTCTATATTAAAATAAGGATAAGATACCATTTACTAATTAGAGTCTTGGATTGCCTTGTTCGGAACCAAGTGGTGTCAGTTTTATTTTTTTCTGAACACACGATTAACAGACCTACAGAATCCCTTCCCAATCCCAACTCTTTCAAAGTCTGACGGATACAGGTAGATTAATTTGCTTTTTTTTTCCTTAATTTGTTGCAGTTTCATAGAACTTTCCTCACGAAAGCAGCTTGGGACTAGTTTCACTTCAGCAGTTTACATGAACATGCTGTGAACAAGTTACTTCTCCGTCCGTGGGTATTTCTAGGAATATACAAGCCTGTGGTATCGGTGTTTCTTGCTGACAGAGCCACTGACTTGCCACATTTGGTTGTCACTGAAATAACATCAGCTTGTGTCTCTATTAAGCAATTACACCGCTGATGCACCTTCCAGGCGAGTGAATTATGAACAGTCCCTCTTGGTGCTGCGCCTGTACTGTCCCCCAGCAACACCTCCTTGCTAAAACTGGAACTTTGCCCCCAGAGAGAAGCCAGTCTTTATTAAAAAATAAAAACAAAAAAATAAGTAGCTGCTCTTAAACCATACACAATTCTAAAGTATTTAATCACTTCATTTGATGTTTGAAGTAAGCTGGTGAAAGAAGAACGTAAAAAAGCGTTCTCTTCCGTCTGCGGTGGTGTTTCTGCGCGTCTGTGCAGACGGGTGCGCGGCGGGTGGGTGGTGTGAGTTTCTGGGCTTACGGCTGCCTGCCCTGCAGCAGCTCCAACTGAATTGTCCCCGTCGCCTGCCTCTGCAAAGGGCCTGCAGGGAGCTTTGCCGCTCGGTCCCGGCGGAGAGCACGCTAGCGGCTGCGGTGCCATGGCCTTCCCTTCCCACGCCGGCGCTCCCTCTGTGCTGCGCCGGGGGTCACCTACAGCCTTTCGACGAGGGGTTGGCCGTCATTTTTCATGTAAAAAAAATAACTGGCAAGAGTGTGGATGATGTGCTGACTGGGAGGCGGAGTAACGGTGCAGGTGAGGGAGCCGGCACTGTGGGAAATCCTTTGTGCTTGAATACGGGCTGTAATCAGGGGCTGTGACCCACAGAGAGGCAGAAGAGGGTCCCCCTTTTTTCACATGATCTATAAGTGAACTTTCAGCCTCAGAAGTAAGTCATCAAATTCTGAACAACTCCCCCCCCCATTATTCTCCTTCTAAATCTCTGTCAGTAGCATGTTTGGAACCGTGCTGGCACATCCCAAGTCTGGCAGAATATTGCTTTTGGGGTAACTTTCTTCATTTTTAACTTCATGCTTCAACTAGGTTTAAGAAAAAGTGCCAGAAATATGGCTGTGGAGCCAGAAGTTTCATCCTTTTAGAGGGCAAGAGGACCTTCCAGCGTGGTGTGCAGCCCTGCTGAACATCGTTAACCCGAGACTGGCTTACGGGGCTTAGGGAAGGTGGCGGCAGGCTGGCGACTCGGGGGCCAGCAGATCCCGTCCAGAAAACAACCTGTCTCTGGAAATGTGGAAAGCTGGCGGTCGTAAGGCTCGTTGGCATTAGCCTGCTACAGGAAATCTAGAAGAATTTGGATCTTTTGGTAACTTGCATAGGGTGTTCCTGTGCACACCCCCTCACCCCGCGTTAGGCAGATAAGCGCGGGGATTGCGGTCGGGTGAGAATCCGTAACCGAGCGAAGAAGTACGAGGGGGAGAACGGCGTTCAGTGAGCTGCCTCTGCTGAGGGACGGGAGCAGAACGGCTCTTAGCTGGGAAACCACACCAGAGCTCTGCAAGGGATCGTAACTAGGAAAAAACCAGCTTTTCTTCTGCTGCTAATCGGCTCTAAAATAATTTACCTGCGGGACTTAGGATCTGGTGAACACGGCTTCGGCAAGCCCTTCTAAGGAGCGCTCTGGGGGAAGGAGGGCAGGAGCAGAGCGGGACTGTGCCGCCGACACCGCAGTTCTGTCGGGCCCCCGCGCTCCTCCAGCCCGTCGCCACCCGGAGCCGGGGCCCCTGGTCGGTAACGGGTGTTTTCAGGCTGCCTGCTGCCGCTTGCGGACCCGCCGCGCTGCTGTGAGAACACAGCTCCTGCTCGTGTCGGCCGCTCCCGGCGTCTCTCAGCCGGGCCTCCCCGGCCTCAGGCTGGCTCGGAGGAGCGGGCCGAGTCCGTGTCCCCCGCCGCGCTCGGCAGCAAGGCCTCCGGGCGTCGGTAGCGCTGCCCGGCACCCGCCATCTGGCCAGGCTCGTTCCCGCGGCTGCGGTACCGC
>Ga0181612_118600_pt1 | contig 12098 bp, 7 predicted proteins | sample HoacroProtozoa21_FD_119630 | JGI IMG/M metagenome (GOLD analysis project Ga0181612, IMG submission 119630) | Hoatzin crop microbial communities from Cojedes, Venezuel. Combined Assembly of Gp0051906, Gp0051904, Gp0051908
ACGAAGAGTTCGAAGAGGGTAAGAGCTATACCTATAATATCATCTTCGACCTCGACGGAAATGAGTACAAGAAAGATCCTGATACTGGCAAAGACGTACTCGTATCCACCAACCGCATCCTCTGGTCTCCTGAGGTTACCGCATGGGAAGAGCAGACTCTCCCTGCCGATGACGACAAAGACGAGGAAGGTAACGATTAACGATTGATCAATAATAACAATTAGAAACAAATAAAAACATTTACAAGAATATGAAAAAGATTTTTTACATCGCTACAGTAGCTGCTCTCGCACTCGTGAGCTGCTCTAAGAACAACGAGATCGACCTTACTAAAGGCGATGATGTTCTCATTACCTACAACGCTGTTGCTGGTATGAATACTAAGGCTCTTGTTGAGTCTTCTGCTTATCCTACTGATGGTTCTGTTACCTTTGGTACTATTGTTAAGGACCAAGACGGCAATACTTATATCAAGCAGCAGGAAGTAACATACGACACTGATCTTTCTACTTTCAACACAGCAGTTGATTACTATTGGCCCAAGTCTTCAAGCACTACCCTGAATTTCTATGCTTATAGCCCTTTCGGCATATCCGTAGAGCTTGATGAGGAGAACGTTCAGGATGGTTTTAAGATCACCGGCTATGACGTAGCTGCCAATCAGGACAAAGACGTTATGATCGCTGAAGAGCAGACAGGACTTACAAGTAAAAGCGCTGCCAATGGAGAAAATGGAGTATCTACCATATTCCATCACAAACTCGCTCTTCTCAAGGCTATCAATGTAAATCTTGACAAAGAATACTCTTCTGCTACCATCAAGGTTAAAGAAATCAAACTTGGAGGTATCAGCCATAAGGGTGATTTCACCAATACTGAAGAAGGTAAGCATGTAGGTGCTTGGACTGCTACTACAGATACAACTATCGTATCTCTTTTCTCAGGCGAAACAGAAGTTGAGAAAGTAAAAGATGATGTTGATGCTCTTAATATCAAAGCCACTCTTGGTTACGACTACTATCTCTTGCTCCCTCAGACTGTTACTGAGAATCAGACTCTTTATGTATCATACACCATTGAGAATGCCTCAGAATACACAGAGCCTGTAAATGTTAAGATTCCTCTCAACAAGATCTTCACCTCAAACATTGAGATCAACAAGAAGTACACCGTTACTCTTACCTTCGGTCTTGACCAGATCCTCTGGGATGCTTCAGTTACCGACTGGGAGGAAGGTACCACCACAGCTGTTAGTGTTAAAGACTATCAGAACTAAAAATTTATATCTCACGGAGCTTGACCGCTCCGTGGGGTTCCAAAAGAAAACAACTTTAATATGAAGAAAAGCATTATAATCGTATCTTTAGCCGCACTTGCGATGGCGAGTTGCGCTAAGAACGAAGTAATAGTAAATAAATCATCTGGAGAGGACGTCCGCGTGCTTTACAATGCGGTTGCCGGACTCAACTCCAAGGTGATAATCGAGGATGCGACCTATCCTACCGATGGTTCCGTCACCTTCGGATCCATAGTTTACTATGTGGGAGAAGGCAAGACTATTGAGGATGGATCCATCTATATCCCTCAGCAGGAGATTGTTTACAATGAAGATTATAGCACCTTCTCCACTAAAGCAGCTTACTTCTATCCCAAGGACAATGGAAGCCTTACTTTCTTCTCTTTCAGCCCTTGGACAATGAATGATGCTATCGTAGTGGATAAAACCCTTAAGGATGGTGTAACTCTTCCTAAGGCTTGGGATGTGGATGCTCATCAGGATTGCGACTTCATGGTAGCTGAGTCTTGCAGCGGCGTCACCGCCAACCACTCTGCCGCCGGCGTGAACACTGTATTCCATCACAAACTTGCCCAGATTCTCGCTATCCGTATTCAGACTGCTGACGAATATAAGGACAACACTTATACTCTGAATAGCATCACCCTTAAGAACCTCAAATATGCAGGTACTTACAGTGAGGATGTTTGGACTCCGGAAGATGGTGCTGTTAAGGATGTGGAACTTACCCTCGACGCAACTGAGTTTGATGCTGAGAAGGTGGCTGGTGTTTTGGATACTCACTACCTCTTGATGCCTCAAGAGAATGAGTCAGGCGCTCAGGCTTTGGAAATAACCTACACCATCACCAATGCTGATGGAGTTCCTACCACCAACGTGGCTTCCGTGGACTTCTACGACCTATTCTCCAAATCTACCAATGGTCGTAAGTTCCTCGCTAACCATAGATATACCATTAATTTATATATAGAGGAGAACATAATCCTTTGGGATGCTTCCGTAAGCGAGTGGCAAGATGGTGGCACTTCCAGTTTAGCATTTTAATTGATAAACATTTAAAAAGATATAAATCTAGTGAAGAAATTTATTTACATATTGGCAGTTGCCGGTCTCGCTCTTGTTAGTTGCTCTAAAAATAACGAGGTAAACCTTGAGGATAGTGATTTAGTTCCAGTTGTTTACCAGCCAGCCGCTAAAATAAGCGCGACTAAGGCAACAGGACGTGTGACAGGTACTGAGCTTGATAAGGATACCGACTCTTTCGTTTCCATGGCATATTATCACAAAGAAGGCGTTGAGACCGCTGAGTATATCAATGCCCAGAAGGTGTGGTGGCATGACGAAATGTGGTACACTGAGGAAGCTTACTACTGGCCCCAGAGCACTCAGGCAACTCTTTCCTTCTACTCATATCATCCGTATGAACTTTTGGATGAGGGTGTTGTTGCTTACGATCCCGACAAGAAGTACGGTCTTTCCATCGAAAGTTACGATGTGGAAACATATCCTGACTATGACCTTATGTTCGCTGACAAGATTGAAGGCGCGTCAAAGACAAAAACCTCTGGTTATGTGACAAATGGTGTTCCTGCCGCTTTCCATCATCTCCTTTCTTGCATTGACTCTATCAATGTTAAGTTAGATGCTGAATACTCTACTGCGGAGATAACAGTTGATAAGATATCTCTCGTGTCTATGAAGCATAAAGGTGCTTTTGCGGATAGTACATGGACTGTTGATGAGGATGTAGTAGCCGAAAAAGTCATCTCGAAAGACGATGCGGTTACCGTTTCCACCGAATATACCAGAGCAACAAAAGATGACTATTACTTCGTCCTTCCTCAGGATTCAGAAGAAAGTCTTCAGGGAATTAAGATTGAGTATACTGTCAATACAGGTAAAGTATCAGAAACACTTTCTCCTACCATCTACTTCAAGAATATCATTGATGGATTTGAGATGAGTAAAGCCTATACTTTCAATCTTATTATAGGACTTAACATCATCAAGTGGGATACACCTACTGTTAATGACTGGACCACCAGCACTTCCAGCGTAACTGTTGAGTAATACTTTAACCCTGTGGGACCTGACCGTCCCACTGGGTTCCAAGAAAAATGAAAATGTGTAGAATTTGGAAATATCTCGTAGCGATGGCTCTGGTCTTGGCACCTCTGTCATGCAGCAAAAACAAGAGTTGGGGCGAAGGCCTCGACCCTGAGCTGAGTTTCGTCCCCGTGGTCGGAACCCTCACGAGAGAAGAAACCTCCTACACAGCCTATCCGGAAAGCTCAACCTTTGGCATCTGGGAAGCATCCCTCGAAAAAGGAAAAACATGGAGCAAAAACCACTCTTCCGCCCGCGAAGACTACGTCAACACTCCCGTGAGCTACTCCGCCGGCATTTGGGCCCCGTCGCAGAATGACAAAATTGAGTACGGCCGTTTGCTCAACCTCATAGCCTATTCTCCCTACGGAGCCGATGTGACTCTCGATCCCGCCAAGGGCATCGTCATAGAGAACTTTGACATAGAAACCGACGACTCCGACATCATGTTCGCAGGCCCCGTGATCGACTACGACCTCTCCGCCGTATCCGGATCGGTCCCCCTCGAATTCACTGACGCCTTCGCCCAAGTCGCAGTCTACATGTATAGCACAGCGAAGAACTACCAGGTAATCACCGTTGAGGAAGTAACCCTCTCCGGCCTCCGCACCCAAGGATCCTTCGCCCAGATTCCGACTCCCGAATGGACCGTGACCGGCTCCGCCAAGGACTACGAAATCTACTCCGGTTCGCAGACCATGACCACCGAACTCGCCATGGTAGGAAACGAATGGAGAGTGCTGCCTCAGAAATTTGACGCCGTATTGACCGTCAAATACAACGTGGAGGTAAACGATGAAGTGACCACCAAGGAACTCTCCGTCTCCACCCCGATGAAATGGCGCATAGGCAAACGCTGCGTCTACGTCCTCGGCATCAACACAGAAAACATTGAACTAATATACAACTCAGAAATGTTATAAAATATGAGATATAAACTTACATACTTAGCCCTTGCGCTGATAGCCTTTACCGGTTGCAATAGGAGTGAGATCGTATCTCCAGTAAAAGAGAATACTGGCGTTATGAAATTCTCCGTTAGCAGCTCGGATATGGAGACCAAAGCTCTAGTAGGAAAAAATGATCTTACTACTTATGATGGATTCAAACTGAAGGTTTACGATCTTCTTTACAACACAGATGGTACATTAAAGAAGGACGAAAGTAAGTGGAGTGATTTTGATGCTTGGTTTGATACGGAAATCATATATGATTCCTCTGATGATGAGGAAGACATGAATCATTGGCCATATGTAGATGACGCAGTTTACTTTTGGACTGAGTCCGGCGTGCATCGTTTCTTTGGATGGACTTCATATGATGCGATTAATCGCACTAAGATATCAGAACTATTTGGTAGTGATTTAGCAGTAGAGTATCCTGGTAGTGTAGTGACTGCCAATTTGGATGCGACATCTCATGATCTCAACGTTCCTACCGTTACATTCACTACCGATACCAAGCAATTTGACATGATGTATTCCGATGTCGTTTCGAGATCTATGAATGACGCAGCGAATAGAACGGAGAATAGAAAAGATGTACATATTAATCTTAATCATCTTTTCACTGCCGTCAGCATGTCGGTTACAAATGCTATGAATGATGGCGTTGTTACGATAAATTCCATCTCAATGCCTGATTTGAGGAACACGGGACGCGCAACCATCACTTTTGGCGGCTCTACCCTTCTATCCTATTCCGATGTAACTCTTGGAGACACTCCTTTCATGTCAGAAAGAACTAATATAGTTCTTGACTCAGATAACAGAAGTTGCGATATCTTGGCCTCAGGAGGACCTAAAATGTATTCCTCTTACAATATTAATAATTGCGAGCCTAAATTTAATTGGCCTGTTAAGGGTGAATACCTTGCTCCTACCAATTTAAAGGATGAAACAAATAAAATCTATGAGAGCACCGATTCGCTTATAGTCATAAACTATACGGTAACGGTCGGAGACGATTCCTTTAATTATGAGCGTAGGGTAAAACTTGATGTTGATGAGAAAGGTTGGGAGGCTGGTAAGCACTACCATTACAACCTAAAATTCATTGACAAACAGATATTCCTTACTTCGGAGGTTCTTCCTTGGACTTATGGTGAATATAACCTATCCTATGCCGATGAATCTGTTTCAGCTGGTCCGCTTTCATTCAAAGCACCATATAATGAATCTTCCACTGGAACGGACACGGATACCAATGGTAATGAATACACATACAAATACATAACAATCCAAGACGGAAAAGCTGCAACAGGAACATTCTGGATTCAGGCTCCTTTTAATGGAACTTATATAATCACTATGGAGGGAGATACCGAATTCTTCACCATCTCCGGAGAGACTGGCCAGATAAATCCTACTATCAATAGTGGAAATGTAGAATTCACAGTCACCCCTAACCTTGACCTCACAAGGGATAGTGACAAATACATTACCCTGCATTTTAAAGTGGAGATGCCTAGCGGAGAGGTTGTTAGCGCTGATTCCGAAATCAACCGTAATAATTACAGGATAATCTTAAAGAAGTAAAGATGAAAAGAATTTATACATATTTCCTAGCCTTGATTGCTGGCCTCTCGATGCTTTCATGTACTCGTGAGGTGATAAGCGCAGACAATAATGGTGAGATTGAGGAAGGTCTTCATCTTACTGTTAAGACAACCGATCTTTCTCCAACCAAAGCTGATGCTGGACACACCAACCAGACCGAAGAGAAGGATGGCGAAGATAAATACAACGAAAATATCATCAATTCGGTTGATTACTTCTTGTATAATAGTAACGACCTCACTACTCCTGTAAATTACGGAAGGATTGATAACGTTAAGTACTCTAATTCTTATCGAGTAGAAATTGCTACCGATGATGCAGAGGTAATAGCGCTTTTTGGAGAGTCTGGAACAAAGTGCGAGGCTTATGTTATCGTAAATTTGCCATCTAGCGTTACTATAGAGGATATGTCACTTGACGGTCTTAAGAAATTGGCTTTCGAGACCTCATGGCATGACGAGAACTATGGCTTTGTTACTCCTACGAACTTTGTCATGGCCGGACAGAAGACCGTGACTTTGCTAAGTAGAAAGAAAATTACCGTAGCAGACGACGTTGTTAAAGTTAAGAGGCTTGCCTCAAAAATTACCGTAGATATTTGCATTGAGCCTTCGATTGAGGTTGAAAAAACAACAACCGCCATTGATGGTAAAAAGCAGGTAAGATCGGTTGAGACTTGGGTACCTGACCTTGGAGACGATTATAGCGGCCTTCTTTCTTACCTCAACAATGCATCCCCTAAGTCAACCACTAGCGATGACCTTTACAAACTCTCAGACATAAGGGAATCAATTTTTGACTATGCGTTGCGTACTTCCATTGCCGTAACTGAAGAACAGGAGTACACCAGATATGAGTATGAAACCGATAGCGAGACTGGAGAAACCACAAAGAAAGAAGTTACAAACTCTTATCCTTTCTACCAGTTTGATCCTTTCTACACATCTCCTTTAGAGTGGGATTATAGCGATCCGGATGCACCTTTCATCAAAATTGTATGCCCTTGGAAGAGGACTCAAACAGTCACATATACAAAAACAAGGGATAGCAAAGATGATGAGTGGGGAGAAGAGACCTCTGAAACCGTTCAGAACGAGACTCAGAAGAACTTCTATTATAAGTTGACTATCCCTGGTACCACCTTCAAGAAGAATAACTGGTACGAATATAAAGTATATCTAGGTCTTCTCGGTAGTGATACTGATGATACTGCTGTGGAAGTGTCTTACAAATACTATGTCGCTGATTGGCACAGTGAGATTCAAAAAATTGAGACATCAATCTTGGATTCCAGATACCTTAGCGTAGAGAAGGATACCGTTTACCTTTACAATGTAGAAAGCGTGAATATTCCTTATGTGACAAGTCATGATTGTAAGATTACCGGTTACGAAGGTAAAACGACGAATGTTCAACATACCCATTTGGATTTGACCCAATCAACACCGGAATTGTCAACGGAAGATATAGATTCAAGGTACAGTATTACACTCGATACGCTGAACAAGGAAAAGATCATCATATTTAAGAAGACTCTTGACAATGATGAGAAGAGCGACTACTTTGATTATACTATAGATACTACTAGATTCCGTATCTGCCATGCAGATGGTAATTATGGTACTATATACTATAAGGACATCGTTGTAATTCAATATCCTGCTATTTATGCAGACTATACTCTCTCAAATAAACGAGTATTCATTAATGAATATTCAAATTATGAGAATCAAAATAACTCCGCGTACAATGATGCTTGGCGTTATATCGGAGCATTGGTTAGCAGAAGTTCTGTTAATGGTACCGGACTAAACAACAATCCGAATCTGTATAAACTATATGTTACAGTACTTAATAGCGAAAAGCTTTTTATCGCTGATCCTAGAGTAACAACAGGAAGTGAAGTAGATAACATAAGTCGTGATAAGATTTTTAATTATCGCGGAGCACGAACAGATGATGATGCTTATCAGTACGCAGTTGCTCCTTCCTTTATGATGGCTTCTTCTTGCGGTAAGACTGATGTTATTGCATATCAAAGAGCATATGAACGTTGTGCGTCTTATCAGGAAGATGGTTATCCTGCGGGACGTTGGAGACTTCCAACCAAGGGAGAAATCGAGTTCGTGGTATCTCTATCTAATAACGGGCACATACCTACTATGTTTGGTGCTCGTGATCAAGATACAGGCGAATTAACAGGACACTATTGGTGCGCGGATGGTGATTGGTATGATGCTACTACCAGTAACTTCTATAGTACAGAAGGTACCCACTTTGTCCGTTGCGTATACGACCTCTGGTACTGGGGGGATGATCCCGTTGAGAGCGCAATGACTGAAGCGAAATGGTCAGACAATCTTTAGTAATACCTTAGAACAATCTATATAATGAAAAAATTAAGATATATACTTGCTTCGGCAATCCTTCTTGGAGCATTTTCTTGCTCCAAGGTGGAAAGCGAGATCGTGACTCCTGAAACAACTGCACAGGATGGTAAAGTTACCATAACATTCTATGTAGATGCTGCGGAGGCTAATCCTGCGACAAAGGCTTTCCAAGATGAGCCGAACATAGAAACCATGAGAGTTGCCGTATTTGGTAGTTCTGGCTATCTCAAAGAGTATGTCAAAGCTGAATTTACGAAGGCGGAGGAGAACTATGATGGTACGGACAATACCAAATATGCATATAGCGTAAGGCTTTCCCTTAACAATTCTCCTCTTAGGGTACATTTTATAGCTAATGGCCCCGAATCTCTCCCATTTAAATATGAGAGTGAGGTTGTGGGTAAACTCCTTTCTGAGTCACCCCAGGACTGCTATTGGCAGAGAGTTCTTCTTCCTGATGGTATTAAGGCCTTGGCTAACGAAGATGGAGAGTATTATGCTAAGGTGGGTAATGCTACTATTGACCCCGAGACAGGAGATGCCTATCTTATGAAGGATCATCCTTCAGATGGAGAGTACATAATAGATCCTGATTGCGTAGCGAATATGATGGAGGTTTCACTTGTCAGAAACTTTGCAAGGATCCAGGTTACCGCTGCCGATAAGGATAGTTCCAATGTGGAAGTTTTGGGATATGTTCTTATGAACGCGCCCAAGACCGGTTCAGTCGCACCATATCAGGATGGTTGGTTAATGACAAACGACACTGATGGTGTAGGTAACTATCAGTCATATACTTTCTCTGAACTTTTGGAGAAATACGAGGGTAATTTCCCTGCTACCGCAACTCTTAATACGACTATTCCTACCTCAGAGACTACATTTACAGAAGTAGGCAGTTTCCTCTATACATATGAGCGTCCTATCCCGATAGCGGATCCTATGGTCGTAATAGTAAAGGCTAAGTTCTATCCAACAAAGGGTTCAGATGGAAAAGTAAACACTGAAGATGCTGTAGAATGCTACTATAAACTTAATCTTCAGGATGAAAATGGTGATTATCTTCCTATCTTTAGAAATTTTGAGTATAGGATTAAGATAAATGAGATTGTTCGTGCTGGTTATTCTACTCCTGAAGATGCTGCTACATCCATCGGTAGTGGCGATATTTCATCGGATATCTCAACTCAGAATCTTACTGATATCTCTGATGGTAAGTCTCGTCTTTATGTAGAATACACCGACAAGACTCTCACAAAAGAAGGTACATACACCTTAAAGGTTAAGTATATCCCTGATGTGAATAAGGGTACGGTGGATAATAGTAAGATTTCTCTTAAGGTTGAGAGTTCGAATAATCCTGTATTCGCTAGTGGATCAACAGACGGATATGATGTGACGATTGGTTCTTCTGATGTAGACGGATGGAGAACGGTAACATACTCTACCACTTCCGTAGAAAGCTTCAACAAAGTTCAGAAGATTAAGGTTATTGGTACCTCGGGATCCTCAACCTTGTATCGCTATGTTAATGTGAGATTGATTTCTCAGAAGGAAATGGTCGTTGAATGCGACCCTGAATATGTTCTCAAGCAGAAGGGCGAGAATCTTGACGTCAATATATCAATTTCCAAAGACCTTCCTGAATCTATCTTCCCTCTATATTTCAAGATAGAGCCTGAGAATCAGAACCTCAATCCTAATAATGATAACTTGCCTGTATATTCAGGTCAATCATTCCTATATAAAGAAACGACAGAAGATGGAAAGGTTTATGAGGATGAGAAGGGTAATAATGCCTCTCTATTGAAGAAGACTAACACCTTCTACTACATGAAGACCCTCAGCTATGATGATTATCTTTCTTACCAAAAGAGTCAGAGCGATAAGGATCTTGTGACCTTCTCAACTCATTTCAAGACTACTGATAATACTGATAATGGTGGAGTGGTATATGTGATCAATGACTATTTCAATGATGCTTATGACCATTTCTATCGCTATACCACAAATAACTTCAGTAATCTCAAGTATTCTACAGGTGATGTAGTATTTGAGGGAGAAGGAGAGGCTGTTACATTCTCATTCAATACTGATGAAATTTGGTCTTCTCCTATCACTGTAGTTCTCACCGGATTGGCTCCTGCTGATGGCGAGGAAAGTTTGACATGGGTTTCAGGTGATACCTACACATATGCTTACGAAAACGGACACACCAGTCATTCATTCAAACTTGTGACTACTACGGAAGACGTTAAAGTTGATGTTAAACTTTCCGCTGAGTATTATTACGATAATAATCTTTCTGCGGAAAGAGGTAAACTTGACTTCAGCAATGTTGGATTCACAAGTAGCGGAAGCATCGTGTCAGGTGTATCTTACGGTAAAGATAGCGAGGTGACATTCTCATTTGATTACGTAGATGGTATGGTTGAGCCTATTATCGTTAAATTTGACGGAGTAGCTCCTTCGACTACGGTTAAGCAGACCTACGGTACATTTACTGATAATGGAGATGGTACCTATACCTTCACGCCAAGCACTTCATCTAAGAGCGTTTCCTTCTTCTTGACGACACTCAATGATGATAAGGACGTTTCGGTGACTATTTCTAACAACCATTATAATTCTGTTACCACGACTGCTTCAAGGCTTAAGCATAAGTTTAGTAATTTTAGCTTCGGTACAACCTACCTAGGCGCAGGTAATAGTACGACGTTTACCTTTACCTACGAAACAGGTGCTATTAAGCCTATCCAGATTACCTTCCGTGCGGCTAATGATCCTTCTTCGGATTATGGAACGTTCGAGAAGATAAGCAGTACTGACAGCACATTCACTTACAAGTATACTCCTAGCGAGAATGCTCCTGCTAAACATACCATCACACTGCGTACAACAGGATTTGGTGGCTATATGCAGGCAGATCTAAGTGAGGCTAGCTATGAGTCAGCGACCGCGAACAAGGGTAGAACTCTCTCATTCAAATATAGCAACATTCATATGAATGGAGATAATCTGAGATACTGGTCGAATAGGAGTTGGTCATATAGTTATAGGGCAGTGACATTTAAATATGGTTCCAGCACGTTGGCAACTATTACGCCTAATGCTTACTCTTACCCTTATAGCTATTACTCCTCCTCTAGGACGTATACGAAAGAGTTTGGAGAAAAAGAAGATGTCAACGGAGATGATACTGTGACGGCAAGCTATAGTTATAGTTCCGCATATACATATTCATCAGAGACAACATTAAGTTATCTCCAGAATGCATATTCGAATATCATTTATCTGGATTTCGAATAATCTTAAACATCCAAAAAGGACCGGCCTCGCACCGGTCCTTTTTTATTATTTATCTCACCCGACTTCCCACCCTTTCTCAGCCCCCATTTTGCTTTTTTATAGCAAAAAGTTTATATTTGTGAGTATATGAATGAATTTAAGGATAAAACCGAGTGGACGGTCATTTTCGTCCTAGTGTTTGCTGAAAAGCACGGGCTGACAATGAAGCAAGCTTTTAATTATCTTAGCAGATATAAAGGGATTGACTTCGTTGATCAGCACTATGGCTATGTCCATACCCAGTCCTTCGAATCTATAGCCATTCTTCTCAAGGAGCAGAATTCCGATATTTCGATGAACGAGGCTTTGTCAACTGTCTTTAATTCTGAAACTTATCAGCGCCTTCTGGACACAAAGACGGGTTTCTACTATCAAAGCCCTAGGTATGTCTTCTCTTTC
>Ga0181612_105137_pt1 | contig 12097 bp, 9 predicted proteins | sample HoacroProtozoa21_FD_119630 | JGI IMG/M metagenome (GOLD analysis project Ga0181612, IMG submission 119630) | Hoatzin crop microbial communities from Cojedes, Venezuel. Combined Assembly of Gp0051906, Gp0051904, Gp0051908
CAAACTGCCATGCTTTGTCCTGAACATTAAATAGGTCTTACAAAACTGTTATATAAAAAGGTCTCACAAAATTACCTGCTTAAACAATGTGTCATTACATGCCTCCTGTAGCAGCAGCAACAGGAGCGAGTGGTGGTGTCCTGCGAGAGGCAGGCTTTGGACGTAATGTATTGTGATCTGGCTAGCTGCAAGTGTCCTGTGTCTTTTCTGTCTGTGATTCTCTCTGTCACAAAGAAAGTGCTTAAAATCACCTGGTAAGTACATAACTGGGTGATCTGTTGTTGTTAAACTGCGTTGTAGTCCATGGTTTGCAATGTGTCAGAAGAGCGAACAGCAAAAGATAAGTAGAAATCCCAGAAAAGTAATAGAAATTAGTAAGTGCTTTCAGCTAGTAAAAGAATTTTCCTGAGTACTTGGTGGTGTGGACAGAGTACTGACTGAAGAAATATGAGGGGATCTGATATTTTTGGAACAGTGGAGCTCCTTATACATGATGCTTTATCTCTCCTTCTCTGTGACCTTTCCTATTATTTCTCTGTTGAAACTTAGTTTGTCTATAAGTTCTTCAAGGCAGGGGTTCTCCCACCAAAGGCACAACAGGACGATGAGTTCAACTGGGGCAGTCCTTCAGACCAACAAATGGGGGTAACACATTTATTGTCTCCCTGGCTGGAGCCCTGTGTCAGCACAGCTGATTTCTTTGAAACAGTGCCTTCCTTTTCCTCTTGAAAAAGCAAGCTCAAAGGTTTTAAAAATTTGAGTTTTGATATTTTTAACTTGATGCATTAGGTTTGTCAGGTTGTTTTTACCTGCTGTCTACTATAGCTTGTTTAAAACTTGCAGTGACAATAACAAGCTGACAAATATAATGGTTTTTGCTTTCAGCTTTTCAAAGTTACTTTAAAAAAAATCCTCAGTCTTTAATTTTGTTCACTACTCGATGCCTTAGACTCTTCAAGCATTCTAAACATAGCAAGGAGGGAAAAAAATGTTAACAGGAAAATTCTTGGAGGGTTAATTCTGCAAGCCTTGAGCTTGTAAATTGATCAGTTATGTGACATTTTCCAGGAAACACACCTGCACCTTTAAGGCTGTGGGCAACTTTCCTTCCAGGATGGCTGAAACGGGTGGCTGGGAATACTCTCCCTCCACTTTACATTCTCAGCACTTTTTTGTTCATTAATTTTCAGACTCCCTGAGAAGGAAGTTCTCCTTGCTTCTGGTACATGGATAAGCATAGAGAAGTTAAAGAAATGACTGGAGTTTCTGGGCAAGTCAGTGGTGGTTTCTGAAATTCAAGTCAGGGCCTCTGAGTGAAATCCTGGTCCCACTGGCAAAACAACTGAGGGGGCAGGTTTCTGCACTTCCTTAGTGTTAATAACGCAAATAAATGAATTCCTTTCTTCTGTGGTTCTCAAAGTGCTTTGTAAAAGGAGTTTAGCATCTTTACCCTCGTTCTACAGAGAGAGAAGCTCAGGCCACGTGCAACAAAATGCCGTTGCTCAGGCCATTTAGCAGGATAGTGGCATGCTCAGGAATAAATCGCGCGTCCTTTCTGTTCCAGATGGGTGCCCTAGGCGCTAGGCGCCTCTGCCATCCTCTGCTACACAACACTTGTGTAAGCAGCTTGGCAGCACTAGGCGGGATTTGGGAGGACTAAATGGCAGCGCTGGTAGCATGCTAGCTGGGCAGAGTGTCATTTTGCTCAGTGCATCATGTTGCACTGCTTGCATGTAATCTGAGATAATGGAAGCAGAAGGAAGCAATGCGTGCAATATTATACAAGAGCCAGTGCGGTGAGGACAACGCATTTCTATAAATACAAGCTGCAGATGCCTGACCCTAATGGGAACTAGAGCAAGTCCTATAGCCAACAGGGGATTTTGTTGTTTCTGAAGGCCTGGGACAAGTATCCTCCTTTGTCAAGCAGCAGTTATGACGTACAGTGTAGATGTTCTTCTTCTGTTCATTTCTTTGAATACTATTTTCCCCTCCTTTCCCCACTAGTATTAATTTTTGGGCCGTATATCACTGCTTTCTCTCCCCCCGATTGCTTCCTTCATATCTTTTTCACTGCTGTGGTGGGACTTGGTGGGGGCCTCTGAGTCATGTCTAATAGCCCAACTCTGCATCCTGCGAGATGATTTGAAATTACTTGTCTCTGATCCAGCACCAATGGTGACAGGTCCTTCATAGAGCTCTTGAATCCTTCCTTTAATACTGACCGAAAAACAGATGAGTGAAATGTTCAGCAAGTGCATGGTACAAGTCTTCAGACAGGGTATAGATAAAGTAGTAATTTTATATGGATTTAGTAGTACATTTTAAAGATATTCTTAACGCTACCTCATCAACTACAACTGATGAAATAGATTTCTTTTTTTTCTTTTTGAAACACCTCTAAACAAATTTGTTTGGGACTGAACTGGGTCTTTTCCAAGAGAATGTTCTGCTTCCTTATATTTTTAATAGGGATTTGGAGGGCAATACTGATATGCAGCAAAAACTGGTAGACTGAGATGGAGTTGGCCTGAGCAGTGATCGGACTTCAGCTTGTCATGCCTGTGAGAGAGGTCAGAAGTCCCCTGGCAGGATGCCCAGAGGCTTGGCAAGACGAGATGGTGCAAGCGGCTTCCTCCCATCTTCCCAGAGGGCCTTGGAGAACTGAGAGGAGAACTGGGTGGGGAGCGTGGACTTGAGGCTAACATTGCTTGGTGTTAGGGACTGGGCAGGCCTCTGGGTGGGAACGACCTGCTCCCATCTCCAGTCTTTTGGCATCTCTGCAGGGTGTGAGTGATGGACTGCTCATGTTGAAAGGAGTAGAAAGAAGCCGTTCTTACAGTGAGTAACAAAGAGAGAGGCTGAGGGCTACTTTTGCTGGCATCTGCTGTTGCTGAACACAGGCAGCTGAGCTGGGGCAGCCTACTTGTGTATCTCTGAAAAGGAGTGCCTGGTACTGCTTCTGTTCTTGTCACTTGTAGGTAAGAAAGAGAAACTGGTAGCAGCATCTTGAGTTTAGTTAAGGTGGAGCAGGTGAACTGCTATGTAAGCAGTTCTACCTTGGCTTTCAAACACATCTTTTTGTAATCAACTGCCTCCTCAGGATTGTACTCCTGCCGCAGCTTTGCATCTATTGCCTGGCACTTGGTGTATGCCCTGCCTCAGCAGGGCCAGGTTTTGTGTGTCCTGTGCTGTGAAGCAGGCTCTCAAGAGAAGGAATTGGCTTTCACTTAACCTTTGTATCTCCTTCTGCAATTTATCTTTAAAGGCACATCTCAAGCGTTCAGTGCCACAGTGTGCTTTAATATGCCCTCTTAGTTGTCTGAAAACTATGCTAGCTGTGGAAGCCAGAAATGTGCATTTTAATACGTGGTTAAAAATAGCTTTGTTTGTTTTAAAGCACCTTCCCCTATCTGGTATTAATTTCCATGGAGCTGAAGAATTTTAAATTCTCTTGGTTTCTGCCATGGCTGCACACTGAATTTGGAATACTACCCCTTCCAAACAGAGTTTTAATGACATCAACAGTAAGTTCCTTCCAATGTACTGAAATATTTACAAACTGTTATTTCTTAAAGGAGAGATAACTGCTGAATACTCTGCTGTGTTCTTCTTCTATGCTTTTGCATTCTTTTTCTTTTTTCATTTGAATTTAACACAATTGAATTCTTCATTAGATGTTTTTGGACTGGTAGCAGTATTGCTTTGGCTTTGTTCCTAAGTACAAGTTAATGTAAGGGTGCCATTCCAGCTTTACAAAGAAAAAACCCACAGAACAACCTCACAGACTAGTTATCAGGCTGTGGTTACGTGTTCAGGTGTATCAGACTTGTAGGTTAATCAGATAATTTGGCAGTACCGACTTCATTTGGACCAGGTATGAAAACACAGCTGTATTTCTGTTTCGTACAGCAGAATGCGTTAGAACATATGGTAACTGAGCTGGCTGTGGCAGAACAGATGATATCTAGTCAGTTATAAACATTCCATAAAACGCTGAAAGTCTTGCATCAGTATGGTGAGCTTGTGCAGTCTGGTGCTGTGTACTGTGTGGCTGTGGAGTTGTTCTTGTGCTGCAATGCTTCCCAAAAGCAGGCTTGCTGTTTTTTTGGCACTGCAACTTCTATTCCTCATTTATTCTTATGCTGATAAGTTTGGCAGTTTACTTGCAGAGCTTCAAGTGGGAAGATGTACCAACAGAGTTGGGAGAAACCTTCTTGAAGGAAGGGGATGCATGATAAGAGCTGTGTTAGACTTGAGATACATGGAAGGACCATGTTAAACTTTACTATGTAAGTAGGCTGTGGGAGACGAGCAATACTTCTGGGGGACTACAGCTGCACATCCAGGCTTGAAGGGGAAATGGAATGGCACAGAAAACACATATGCCAGCTGGCCTAACAACCTGCAGAAATGAGGCAATAGAAGGATTGGGACTGTCTGCAAACAAGAGAACGAGCAAAAGTACCACTGTAACGGAGAGAGAAAGAGGTCAGAGGATGATAGGCTTGGACATAGATTGGGTCGCCCGGTGAGGTTGAGAAGGAAAGGTTTTCTGTGTCAGGTACTGTCTGAAAGACACCTGAATCTGCAAGCACAAAACCTATCTCCTTGTTTGATTCCACCACTGCTTAGGGGAGCTATGTATTAGGTAGCTTTGTAAATAAAAGGCCTTGTATCACAGCGTTCAGACCTGGTAAATTTTTATCATCCTATAGAAACTATCCATTGGTTAATTTCTAGGGGCATAAACCAAGTAAAGCTTCCTGCACTGCACAGTTAACGTGCTGCTCCGAAAGTTATTTGTATCACTTATTACCATTCTTTAAATAAAAAATGTTTTTAAAAGCTATAAAACTTGTTTGTCCTAGCAAAAAGGTAGCAAGAAATAGTAAGTGTTCTGAAGAGTTAATTATGGAAGGAAAATCTCTGCTGAGGCTTAACTGGAGGCTAATAATGAGTTTCCATTGCCTGGGTCTATGTTGGGATGAGAAGAAAATGGGTAAGGTGCTGGACAGGGGCTAAAGCTGGTTTTGTTCCCACTGTGCTGCAGATGGCAGCTGAAGAAGTCCATTCCCGTTTGTACCTCCGTCTGTAAATCACAGATGATAGCAACTCCTCTATGCCTGGTCCACTTAGATACTAAACATTTTGGAGCAGAGGCTGTCTCTGGGGCTGTGTTTGTACAGCACAGCAGGGTTTCAGTCAAGCCAGGATGCTGGCAAGTTCTGCGCAATAATATCCAAATGCTATAGTAAAAGCTGTCGTTACCACAGCTACCCTTGCTTCAACATCTTCTAAAAAAAAAAAAAAAAAAAGTACTTCAGCCATACATGATCTGAGCTGATTCGTGCTGGAAATGAAATGCTTTCCAGAAGGTTTGCAGTGTCCAAGATGGAGGGGAGAAGGGGCTTCCTTGGGAGCAGCTTACTAGTTTTGGATTTTATCTCATACATTTGGCTTGAAAAGGAAGGCAAATGCGCTCTGTTTGCTTGTCTACCAGGAGAAGTAATTGCTAAGGAAGGTATGTGATGGATTTAGAACTGGAAGTAAAGTGTACTCTGTGTTCTGAGAGAGCTGGCTGTGGGGAGTGAATATATCTAGAAAATCTTATCAATCTTGGTGTCTGTGATACAATTTTTGTGGAGCGACATCTCGCATATTGAGCGAGTAGTCAAGTCCTTGCTTTCGGGTACAGAACCAGGATGAAGGCAAGTATAGATGCCATGAGGAGTAAGCAACATGATGCAAGGGAGGAGCACTGTGGAGTTCACCACTGAACCAAGACTTTGCCAATGTCTTCAACGCTTATATACATCAAGAAGACAAGGAAGCTCTGCCCTCTTGCTTGCCCCTTGGTTATGAAGACTCTTTCTGCTTTTCTCTCAGCATGGAAACATGCATGCAAAGGTTTTAGACATGAAGTTACCTAGTGCAGCAGACAGCTGGGGTGGTGAATGCGGCATGGCCCTGCTGTTCAATTTGCCTGGACTAACACCCTGAGGAGGCAACCCGGCTGCGGCACCCTACCACAGAGGGATGGGTCAGGTGGGTGGGATGGCTGGTACTGACCCCCAAGGCACCTCTTCCTCTTTCAGCAAGGGGACTAGCAAGCTAAACTCTCCTGTAAACCTGGATGGGTCCCCATCCCAGCTCTGCTTCATTCCCTTCTTTCACATCTGGAGTTGGGCGTAGCTCTCCCTTCTCAGCATGGCAAAACTGGTTATTGCTGATCCTTCTTGCCAGCCTGAAATTGACTATGATTGTGTTCTGCATCCTTGTATGTCAATGTGCGTGCTTCTGGAAGGTGGTGGGGTCCCACAGCAGGAGTGTGGGTAAGGGCTTAGATAGAAGTTAAGTATAGTTGGCTGGTTGAGGGACTGTGTTTCCAGCAGAAACAGATGAGGGAAGGGATTAAATGAGGTGAGTGGGGTGAAGGGTCAGGTGCTTGGAGAAAGCCTCCTGATGGCAGGAGAGAAGGCCGGACTAGCTCCAGTCAGCCCCAAGATGGGCAGTTTGGACCACAGACAGAGTGCTGACATGTATTAGTTACAATGTCACTAGGTGAAGGGCTCAGCTTACACCGGAGGCGTACGCAAAGCAAATTGTAGTAGCGGGATATTCCTTTTTGTTCTGGACCCCGTACCCTCCTTGCCAGCAGCAGAAGGGTTAGGTTTTCACGCTGTTGCCCCTACTTTTGTGCTCACCTCGATGGTGGCTGGCATTGCTGCTCTTGCTGGGCTGTCAGTGGCTTTAATGGAGACCCTCCCACAGTCGATTGGTCAAATGGAGCCAAATGTCACTGAGGGGAACTATTTTGATCCCTTACCCTGGGGGGGCAGAGGGGAGGGAAGAAGGGGGCCATAGCAAATGTCATAACAGACCTGAAGTTAAAAAGTGTTTCTCCAAGCTTGGACAATGTTTTCTGGGCTCTGCCTCCCTCTTTGAGCTGGAGTGAATGTGGAAGGTGAGGTGTTTCTCCTCCTGCTAAAGGAACCTGACGGAACAGCTGGATCTGTGGATGGACTGGAGGTAGGTCTGGACAGCCTTTTTTGGGACTGGACGCTGAGAGGCAGAATCATTCAGGAGGGATGCAGTGACTTCCAGTCTGAAATCCTAACGCTTCCTTTTCCCTCTGTGGCAGACTTGGTATTTCACAGGGTTTTTCCTGTTGATACAGGACATGGCCAGTATAAGACTCTTTTCAGGTCTTTTGCACCAAGTTCTGTTACTGTAATGCAGGAGAGATTTCTAGACACTCTTAGGAGCTGGAGAGTCCTCTGAAAGCAAGCTCTCAGGTTTTCTCAATTGGGTGTGAAATCCTGTGCCTTGCAACATGTTTGAAAGAATACAAATGTTCAGTGGAAGCCTGTCCATTTTGACTGGTGTTACTGCTTGCTTAATTGATGCTATGTGGATGATTACAGACTGATTTCATGAAAATTCATTTTTTTTTATTCTGTGCTAGCATATTACAGTTACTACTTGGATAACATCAGTGTTGTGGTTTGTCGTCAGTGGCAAATGTTCTTGCTGAGCCAGCTTTTGGATCTGTTTAAATCATTCAGATAAGTGGCATAACATCTCCCTAGAACGCTGTGATAGCAAGATAAACTGTGTTCGGTGTTAGGAAAAGAAAAGTTGTATGTCTGTATCTCTCGGAAACTGCTGAATGTTTTTCAGCCTTAATCTGCAGCCATAACTACCCAAGTCTAACCTGCATTTATTACTTGGGAGCAGAGCCAGCAAATGCTGCAGAGTTGGAACTGATACTCTGAGAACTGTGAAAAACAAAGCTGGGGAGCAGAGAAGCAAAGGGAATTGATTTGTGATAACTGTGTGTGCAAGAAAAAATGAGAGACAGAGGAAGAGAGTGGACGTGTATAAAGGGCTCTGTGTTTATCAGAGACCTTGTTAGGAAGATGGGGAATAAATAAGTCTTTGAGTCATTCCCTTTTCGATGTTTGAAAGCCTCCTAAGCATGTTGTCACAAACCATCTGTGTGCTGAAGATGCGCAATTTGATAAGGTATGATAGATTATGTTATAAGTGTGACAATAATAAAGGCATGTCTAAACATATAGCAAATATTTTCCTTCTCCTGTGGAAGATGTTTATACATGAAAGTAGCATTTAGGTTTTGTCAGCCAAAGTAGTAGATGATGATACCAAAAGCAGATGCCTCTAGTAAAGCTGATTTGTTGTAATAAATAAAAGAGTAGTCGGTTTGTGCAAACTTAGGGGTGAGAGGAAAAATGCAGAGAGTCCGCTGATACCTCTGCAAAAGTAATATAATTTGCTAGTACATGAAGGTGAGTGACTGTGCAAAATGCAAGTCAGTGAGGAGCAAGGTCACGTACGAAGCAGCTGATGGTTAGTGCTTGATTCAAGAAGGCCCGCTAGCCATGTGGGACCAGCAAATGCTTCTCAGTGGAGCGGGGAAACTGAAGTACTGGGATATATTGCTTATGCCACCAGCAAGGAAAAGATGCAGGTGGCAAGCTGGGGAGAGCTCTGGGGATCTGAGCTGGCTGCTACAGCTTCCCCTGCGAGACTGAGAGGCACAGGGCAGTGACTGCTTCTTGGTGAGAAAACCTAGCCTGTCCTCTGCAGGAGCTTCTGACCCAAACCCTGGGTCTTTCCCCTGTCACCAGCTGCATCTTGTGCCTGCTGCCATCCTCCAGCACAGGTGAGAGGGCAGGGGAGGCTGGGGTTTGGCCGCGAAACCCTGCATTAGGACAAAGTGTGCTCTTCCCCGACGCCCTTGCTGGGAAACAACTTGCTGCGAAACCAGAACTTGCTGTGGGAGCGCTCAGGGCTGCTCTAGGCTGCAGCACAGGTGAGAATGCGAGAAGCATAACGCTGGCTTACAGCCAACGGTATTTCTTCTTACAATTCTTCCTCCTTTTATTTTCTTTCCCCACCCCAAAGCATGGGAATGTAGTAATTGCATTTTGACCCAGTTTCCAAAATCACTGTAGCGTAGACTTTGAAGGAGGAGGGGGGAACCACTTAAGAATGAAAGCCAGCCATTAGCTAGTGCCAGTGGGGCAGGAACATCAGCAGACTGTTAGAAGTATGCACTAACAGGCTTGTAGAACTACTACTATCCTGCTTGTTTTTATGAAAAAATAAAAAGAGATTGCATTTACATTTTTTGATATCTGATCTGTGATATGCAAACTTTATAAGAACAAGTTCAGGTTAGCTTCAGATGAAGTAGTCTAAGCATAGATGCTTCTGTAAAGTGCCTGGATTTTCAAAACTTGGCTGGAGATTCCATGGCAGCCTTTCTTGTGGTTATTTCTGGCACCTCTGGCTGCCAGTTGGAACGTGGGGCTATAGATATGTGTGGAAGTGGAAAGGAATGGGTGTGAGCACTTGTGTGGAGTAGGAGCCTTTTAATAGAAACAGGCTTGGTTTAAGATGGGTTTTTGAAATGCGCAAAGACTTGGGGAACAGATGTAAGTACGAAATCCAAACCAATTTCCTCATTCCGGCTATTAATACAAGAAGGGAGAAAAGGTCCTTTGAAGTGATTTCAAACAGCAATTAATATCCCTTGGAATCTCCCCATCAACTCAGTAAGAAGTCTTGATGTGAGAAGGAAGTTGGAATTTAACCTCACAAAATAAGATAGGCAGCAAAGGAGAAAGAAAAGACCGGAAGTTGTTGTCCTGAGCGACGGGAATACAGTTTGCCCTGACTTCTGCTGCATCAGCGTGCTCACTGCCACTGATGCTGTCCTGGATCAGGCGGCTGCCCTGGCAGTGACAGTCCCCACTCCTTTTGGGCAGGGAATTGTAAAATACTCATTGAGGGGCATCGGGAAGCAACTGGACACTGACAGGAGAGGTTAGTCAGAAATTTCTTGATGGCGTGTGTTTGGCTCCTCCTTTGCACACAAGTGCCATTCTCTTGCCTTCCTAGTTGAACCCAGCGATCAGCTCACAACCTGGTGGTGTCTTTGCTCTTGTTTCTGTAGGTGAGTGGCTTTGGCTGCCTCCGGGCTGTCTGTGAGCTGGTTTGTCCATTGGATTGTGTCAGGGAGGGCACCCCAGAAGCAGATGCTCCAGGTGGAGAGTTTGTATCTGCTTTCGTACGCTTGGAACTACAGTGGAACCCTCACCCTTCTGGGATCTCACTGTAATGTATGTTAAGGGTTAATACATTTAAGGGGGGAAAAGGGTTGCTAGGGCATAGGTGACACCTGGAATAGTTGCACAATAGGCCCAGGAATACCACCGGTGCGTGGACGTGTATTATGCTGTCGCTGCTGCAGTAGAGAAACAGAGCATGTTAGTGCCCTGGGCTGCATTTTCCCACCAAAAGCAAGGCTGAAAAAGACGACAAAATCATGCCCTGGAAGGCAACTCTTTGCTGCTCCGCTGCGGATAATAGCTTTGTGAGAAAATGCTCTAGTCTTGGAGGAAGACCTGGCAGATGCCTTGAGGATGTCATCTCCTTTGGTGGTGAAGGACAGGATGGGACCATGAGTGTGGGTGGGAAATGCAGGCGAAAAGTTCAAGACTCTTGGAGATGGAGATATTCCTTGTATGTTTGTATTAATAGAATGATACCTGAGATTCTCCAAAGGAAATATTTTATTCTGGTGTTATGTAAGCACAAAATGAAAGCTTGCCCTTTGACAGCACTACTATTTTCTTAAAATGCTCCACCAGAACATGCTGTCCCTTCATATCTGTCAAAACTCTGTTGTGCCCCAAGTCCCATAAAGCACACAGAACAGAATGTTGTCTCAAGACAGTCGTCTCCTGTTGCTACATAAATGTTGAGGTGAAGCCTGAGTTTATTAGTTTTTAAGGCAGAAGATATTGTTTCTGCACGTTTTTACTTCATACAGTGCCTTAATTTCTATTAGTCTTAAGCTGATATGCCTTAAATTTATTTTGCTTACTGGAAGCCTGTAGAAGCTGAGGCCAATCCCATACTTCATCTCTTTCTTGTACATGGCAGCCTGGTCCCCTGAGCCATTCTGGCAGATTAGTGCTTCTTCACAACAATGCTCCACTGCCTGCCCTTAGTCTTCCTTGTAGAGCACCAGAAAGTCCCTTGAACTTGACAATGGTCAGAATATCTGACAGGGTTGGCCAGGGAGGGTTTTTGTACCTAAAGGTATCTAGCCAAAGGTATGGAGTGTATTGCCTTTGGGCGATTTCAGCTCAGGTTGCTTCTCCCTTCCTTTGTGATGAGTCCCAAAGATCTGGGGCTATGTGCTGGGGGCTACTCCTTGCCTTCCTCCATCCCATCAGTGGCAGGGAACAGCACTGAAAGGGGCAGGAAAGCTCACCTGGTTAACAGGTGGCTCAGGGACTAGTGCTATCGGTCCAATTTTGGCTTCTTTGATCACGGGCAGGTGTACACAGCACCGGGCCTGCTGGGGACAGACGGAGTACAGCTGTCTCAAAGGGGAAAAAGGATTCACTGAGAGGGCTTTAAACAAGGTTCCAAGGGGGATCACATCACTAGGGATGAGCCCAGGTGTGTCATGGCAGGGTCAGGGGGAGATCGACAGCCCAGCTCAAGTGCATCTACACTAATGCACGTAGCATGGGCAATAAACAGGAGGAGCTGGAAGCCATTGTACAGCAGGAGAGCTAGGTTGTCATCACAGAAATGTGGTGGGACAGCTCGCATGACTGGCATGCTGTCATGGATGGCTTCAGACCCTGCTTCGGCGGCGGGGGGGGGCAGGCGGGGTGCCCCTGCCGCACGTGCCGGGGCCGTGGCATTAGGGTTGAGGTTTTAGTCACACAGATGTCAGGGGAAGGGGAGCAATGGTTCCCATGGTAACATTAACTCTGCCCCTTGCCCGCGGCACGGCGGCTGTGCACGCACTGGACTGTCATGGGCACCATGCGGCTGAGCTACGGCTGCTCGGGGACCCATAACTTCCACTCTCCTGACTTGGGTGCATTTAAAACCTCAGCCCTATTGCTGCGCTGAGGCAGCTCTGCTGGCAGTTTATGGCTCTGTTGTTTTTAGGAAAGGCAAGCAGGAGGCAGGAGTCCCCTGGGCCAAGCACTGCAGATGGGGCAGGAGCGGTCCAGGGCTGGGGGGGGGGGGGGGGGGGTGG
>Ga0181612_171255_pt1 | contig 12097 bp, 10 predicted proteins | sample HoacroProtozoa21_FD_119630 | JGI IMG/M metagenome (GOLD analysis project Ga0181612, IMG submission 119630) | Hoatzin crop microbial communities from Cojedes, Venezuel. Combined Assembly of Gp0051906, Gp0051904, Gp0051908
GTCCAGTCATGTTGACTTTGTGGATTATGAGAAGGGAACAATGAGAAAATCCAACCTTTTACTCTCTTTTTCTGCTCATTTTTGTAGTGGAATGAAACAAGGACTGGAGAAGAGTAGAAATGATGATTAGGTGAAAAAAATTAAGGGCACTGCTCTCATAAGGCAGCTGCTTCAAAGAACTGAGTCCTCAATGGGAAGACAAATAATTCCTTCCAGTTTATACCAGCTGTGCATCTGACTTCAGTTTGTTACTTTTGTATAATTTTTTTCTTTTTTATTAAACATTTCTCTCATTTTCTTTTAGTTTCCAGGAAAAACACCTGCCCAAGAGCATAGTTTTAATGAATTCTCTGTAATTTTATACCAAAGCAATACATTCAATGCTAAATACCAACGGACTAGTTTGCCTTTGTAAAAGCAGTTCTGACTAAAATATTGACTGAAAAAAAATATTTTGAAGATATGCCTCTTGTTCATGCAGAGTTCTTTTTTGAGGAGAGAATAACCCCCTTTTCCAGGCAGCTTTCCACTGATATATTTTGTCTTTGAAAATTTTCCCCTTCTCTTGATTGTTATTCAATGCAATCTCAGTTGCCTTTTCTCCTTGGTAGCTGCACAAAGACAAATTCTGCCTATAAATTCAGGAGAAGCTTTCTTCATATTAAATGAATTTCATTTAATGCATTTTAGGGCGAAGTATTTAACTGTGGTATTACTGAACTTTGCCTTTCTCAATTTCTTTGTTAGAATGACCTGTCATTCCTTGCTTTTGATGATTCTGTAATTTCTCCATGTATTTCTAATGCTTAATGTTTGGTTCCATTCAGTTTCTCCAGAACGTTTCCTTTTCAGTCCTCATTAATTCATCTATTAATACATGTTGTTTTAACTGAGTTCCAGGTAAGTCCAAAAGCATACCTGTGTACCTGCATATGTTTTTCTCTTGTCTTCTTCCCCTTTTAACTCATGCTGCAGATGGTTTTGCTCTTTCAAAGTCCAAAAATTTAGAACCAGATCTATTATTCTTGGTTACCTGTGTAGAAATAAATCACTGATATCTCTTTCCTGAGTCAGGAAAGGAAGTTTGGGACTGAAACTACAGGTAGGCAAAAGATGCTGCTGGCTATTGCAGCGTGTACATTCAGATACAAAGCATTTAAATTTTTAAGGGTGGAAATGTTTTTCACAGTAATCAGACTGAGCACTCAAATGAAAGAAAATAAAAGCTCAACCTTTTTATATTGGTCCTGTAAACTAAGTTGTGATCATATCCATACCTCTGGAAGGAAAATGAGTGTGATTAATGAAGCAAATCATACATTTTGATGTGTATGATAAAACAATTATTCCAAAGAGAAAACAATATCTTTAGCAGTTCAAAATATTGTTATTTGCACCTTTTTTAAATCTTTTTCTTTTCATTGCCTTCAGATTGAGGTAAGCTGGCATTTATTGCCAAGACTTTACTATTTCTGGTCTTTCCCTTCCTACTTGCCTTTCCATCTTCTGTGCATATAATGTCTGTTTCCATTCCCTCTCCCTCTCAAGCTGAAATGCTTTTTGTATTGTATGTTTTTCTATGTATTTCTAATGATAAATTAACCACATGAGGGAACTTTGCAGCAATCTTTCTTATTGCTACTCTGTGGAAGTTAATAGCAATGTACAAAGGGTAAAATATGTCTCTAAATGTTAGATCCATCCACTTAACCAACCTTTAAAAAAGTTGGATGGCAAGTGAAACTTGGTATGCCTAGTAATTTTCAGTCATTGAAAACTAACTAAACATATGTGTAAGTGAAAAACTTAACAAAATACTGAGGATACATGTATAAGATATGTTTCATATTCCACTGGAAGTACAGGAAAACCACTAGTTTCAGCCAGCTTGTGAAAGAGGCTAGTATGCTTCTTACCTGATTGAAACAGATGGACTTTCCCTGTGCTCCATTATTCTACATTCTTCAGATCTACATATAGTGTACTGGTTTCTCCTCAACTCCTGTTGAAGATCAATTTATGCCCTAAACCACAGATGTTGTACTGTCATTCTTCATGTAGTAATCACAGATGGTTTTCTTCCTCATACATAAAGTTTCAAGCTCTTTTTAAAAATTATTCAAGCATTGTTTTTTTCTGCCCCCCACTAATTCTGCTGTAAGGAGGTTTGAAGACCTCACATTTCTAATGTTTTTCATTTCTAGGTTACATTTATTCATAATTGATCAGTTTTTATTGGATTATCTTCCTGTATGTTTTTCTTTCACTCAAAATGTCATGCTTACTCTTGTAGCTTCCACTATCACATCAGACTTATCCTCACTCAGACCCCATTTTTGGTCTGCTACATTACATCTTTTAGGCTTCTCATTTCCTTGACCTTCTCCTTGGGTTTGCCAGCTGTTTCACTTTAGACTAAGCTGTTAAACTACAGTTTACACAGTATTCCAGATGAAGTTGCGGGAGGAATTTGGAAAAGGGCATTAATACTCCTTCACTTGCACTGTATATCCTATGATCAAATGAATCTTTCTTGGGACTGACATGTTGGAAGAAGGAGAGGTAGCAGGTATGATCAGTGAACTCTCTGTGGTCAGTGTGTTGGGTTGCTGTGAAATCGTTGATGAGCCATATGCCAGTCTGTATAACTTCCCTAGTTTCTACAGAGAATTTCTTCAGTATTTCAAGTTTTTTGTGTTCCCAAAAGTGAGGAGAGAAGCTGTTCCTTTCAAACATATCCCTTAGTAGGGAACTGTAATGGTCAGTGCAAAACAAATGAGTTCAGAGTCTTGGGAAATACTTTGAAGTTGTTATACAAGGTTCTGCTACTCAGAAAGGTGAAGTGTCATTGGGCATTGTAAGATAACTGTACTATTTTGCAGTAGTCTTATTTTCTAGCAAGCTAAATGTGGGAAAGGAAACCTCTTACCCAATGCTATTTTTCTATACCCTGCTTTTCTCCATGCCAAGCTGTCTCCAGTTTCCCTATGGACAAGCCATGTTCCTCAGCTCTGGCTCTTGGCATTGGACAGTCTCTGCTCTCTGGAAGGTCTTTGCCACTCATTTATTTCCCAGACATCTGTGACAAGTTAAAATGCTACCACCTTGTGCTGCTTGCCATTTCTTCTCCCATGGGCAATATAAACTAAGCCTTTGGATTTTGCGCTTGCATAGATATATATTGCATAGACTGGAGGAGTGGTAGTTTCTGGCAAAAAGGCAGTCTCGATAGCATGAAGCAGTTGTTTCTTACACTGGCATGGTTATCCGTAGTAGTCTGTCTGTCTATGCCTCTGCCAGCACGCCTGTGGGCTGAACGCACCATTAGTGAAACAGCAGCACGCTGCAGTCCTTCACCTGGAAGAGAAGCCGAGTGCTCTCACGTCATGTTCACCTCATCCAAATGCAATTTTTCCTTGGGAACACCCTCTCTCATGCCTGTGCCTGTTGCTTTCCCTTTCCTTGAAGCATCTTTACTTCCAGCATGACCTTTTCAAAGCACAAGTGACCACACCTCAGTGTGTCTTTTAAGATTATGAAATCCCAACATTAGATACATATTTCTTATAGGAACTCCTGTATCATAGAGCCTGCAGTCTGATTTGCTGCTGTGAATGTTGCTGTGTGAGTTACTGAGTTGTCTGCAATGACTCCTAGATCTTTTCTTAAGAGATTGTAACTAGTTTAGAACTCATCTCTGTGTTAAGGATCTTGTTTGGAATAAATATGCAGTAAATCTTTGTGTTCAAGCTGTCGAGGCATCTTAATGTTTAACCCAAGTGAAATTTTTTTTTATTATTATTATTTTGATTTGATAAGAAAGCTAATTCCATTTAGCGTGTTGTGGTAATCTCTCATTCATACGCATCTGTAATCTGCATCTGTAATCTAACCGATAATCAATAGTAGGATGACAACTACTCAATACTGTGCAGCTGCAGATAGTAGGGACTATCTTTACCAGACATCTGTGATGTGTTTATATCAATGCACAAGGAACACTGGGTGTGATGTTGTTACTTCAAGAGTAGACTCATTGATTTTGGAGGGGCTTTTTGTAAAGGAAGACTGTTAATTCAATGTGAGGAATCTGGCCCTTACACATGGAACATATTCCTGTTGATTAGCTGTAACTGGAGTTGCTTTGAATCTGGAAGTCACATCTTTTCAGACCCAGGCTATGCAATGTGAATCCAAATTTTCACAGTCCCTGTATCTATTCGGATTTGATTTTGAATAAAAATTTTCTTATTCTTTCTCTATACTGTGTGCTCATTCAAATTATATGAAAAGCCTTCTCTAGTATATATTCTGGATGAAGTAGCAATTCCTCGGTCTTTCCAGAGACAGATCAAAACCTGTGCAGTTTATCCACATTCAGACTGCTACAGATCAATCTGATGAATGAATACTTCTGAACTGTGTTCACCATACTCTTTTGTCAAATTTCTATTGCTTATTTTATATTGTTGGATCTCTTTTATATTTTCATGTCAGCTGTAACTACATTTCCTCAAATTTTTTCTCTGCCAGGTTTGGCTGTTACATTGAATGTGAACAGATTATTTTGTGGTATGAAGAAAATCAGTCATAGAAGACTGAACCAGTTACTGATTACAAAAGAAGTTTTTCCTGTGAGCTGTGCATCTTGTGGGAAAGAATAGTTCTAAAGGTGTGTTTTTATGTTTAGATACAATTCCAACTTATATCTGCTTCTCCAAAATTTACCAAATTAACATCAGTGCTTCAAAGAAACAATAGAAGTTGCTTTTCTAACTACATTATATTGTTTAAATGTGTTTTTAAAAAGTCAGTAGTTTGCAAATAATAGACAATTAACATGTTTCAGTTGAGAATCAGGCAAAATATTCCATTGTATCTTCCTAATTTGTACAGTTTTTATGGTTTGTTCATCTATCTGTGAAAGACTCCATCTCAGCTGACTCTAATCATCTAGAAGCTGCTCTCTCTATGGTCTCTGGAGAGACAAAGAGCCATTTTCTGAATGATGATTCATCTCATCCAGAAATAGTTTAAATAAATCACAAGTATAATCTAGACTATAACCTGTGGATAGCTCAAGTGGGGTGAGATGTATCTCACCTTTGATATGTGATCCTGTAGGAGTTTTCATATGTGTTTATGGAGACTAATTTGTTTAAAATGACACATAGTAAGGATCAAGACCACCTTCTATTTCTTGCATGTTCTGATGTGATCAATGTCCATCTTTCAGGACATTCATGTTTACACAGTTTAATCCTGAACTTCTGCCTTCCTTGGCTAAATTGTATGATGACAAGAGACTGGAAGGAAAAGCCAGGGTATCTCATCACTGCGAAGAAGAACATTTCACCTTGTCCTAGTCCACCCTGGCCTTGCTGCTTCCCTGGGCACTGCATTGTGTGCCTTGGGAAGTGTGCATCAATAAAAGCTTCCAGGAAACTCCTCTTCTTAACATAGTAGTTGTACTTACAAGGTTCCCACTGCAAGGATGGCAAAGGCTGGAGGTTGTGTTTGAAGATGAGGTTAGTTATTGAGGGCGGGGGAAATAAAGTTTAACCCGCTGTTTAGGGAACAAAGAGGAGCTGAAGCAGGTAAATGATGAGCAGGAGGGAAATGAGACAGCAAGCACTTAACAGAAAAGAGTGATTGAGAGCTCTTAAGAGTGTCAAGGTGCTGGAAGGAAGAGAGGTTTGGAGAGCGGGGTTTGGAGAACAAGTTCTCATCTCATTGTCATCTCAGGAGTGTTCATTCTGCAGTACTTTTCATTAGAATGTGTGTCTTCTGTAATTCACTTCAACATGTGTAATTTGTGTCGGGGGAGCAAGCTGGTTCTACCCTGTTCACTCTCAGACTGGTGCTATATCCAGTGCTATACCTTGAATCAGCCTGTCTACCTTCATTCATAAAGCTTCAGCTTTCTCTGTAATAATAACAGTATTCTTGAGTTGATTCAGACTCATATCTAGACAGTTTATTTTCAGATCCCATGACTGCTTTAAAATGTATCTTAATACAAACTTCTGTTAGTGGTTAAATGAGTGAACCTGATTTCGATTCAATATCCCCACGATCTCGAACCCAAAAGCTTTTTCTATCTTTTTTTTTTTAAATGCACCTTCTATCATAAATACACTGTCAAAAGAAAATGTGCTAATGCTCTGAACAAAGCAAGCTTTGATTTCACGGTTTATCAAATCAGTCAAATTTTATCATTGTCCCTAGATGCTACTTCCACAAACACAACCTGTAGCAGCCTTTCTTTTGCCTTTGGAAAGCTTTGGAAAGGTTACCTCCCTCACAAACTGCCAAATTTCCATTGATCAAAGCAAGAAAGAGGCAAATCCATTTGTATCAATGACAACTGGATTGAAGATACTATATTTAGGTCCTTTTAAAGCAAATAATCTCTATGAAAGATCTCTCTGACTGGTTTTAACTGGATTTCCAGTATGAATTTTCCCTGTGTTGTAGAAGTCTCAGAATAAAGATAGAGTCAAAGTACTCTATATAAATACTTACATATCCCCCAAAACTCACAGTGTTTTTTTATTCCATATATGTGACCTGCAGGGAAAAAAATAACAGTACCAGTTCTCATCAGACTTGATGGTGGAATAGCTGAAACCCTAAGTAGTTGGCATTAACATATAGTGTTGCAGTCCAATTCTAATGTCACTTCAGAATTATTGCTCCCTTAAAGTTAGGCAAAAATGATTAGGACTTTGCAAAGTTGTCTCTTTCTATCTTTACTCTATTCATGTTGCCAGGAGATACATACTGGGGGGAAGTGGGTACAGGTGGCACTAAATATGTGTGATCGCACATACATGGATTACCATGGTAGTACAGTATCTTTAAAATAATTGATTTGCTAAATTGTCTTAACTAAAAATACTAAGGTGATAACTTAGTATAAATGCATTATTAATATTTTTCCTTTCTTTAATAGCCAGGAAAAAGATAATAACTACGTAAATTTGGGACCTAGGAAAAAAAGATGTGGTCCAAGGTCAATCACAGTCAACAGAAAAATAACTATGAACATCAGTGGAATTTGGACTTTGGAGGAGCTGAGAAAGGGAGTATGGTCAAAATTAGAACTTCAAAAAGCCAAATATTTCTCCAAGAATCTGCTCCATCCGCTTTCAAGGTGCCGACTTTTTCCCAAAAGTACATTTAAAGAGTGTGGAGGGCCAGGCAGGTAAGAGAGTGAGCTCAGAATATAGAAAGCTTTCTTGTAAATGCAGTATGTACCCAGAGGATATTCGAAGACTTTTGAGTAAACTGTAGGATTGTACCCTGGCTGAAAAACACAAGAGCCTGTAATTATGCTGTGTTGTATTTATTCAATGGTGAATTATTTTAGCTTTTTTTTTCCGCCATAGGATGTTCTTTATTTACAGGTCATGTGGTTTGGGTGTACTTTATTTTTAATACCATTCATAATTTTGTTTTGGAACCACAATATTTATTAGAACAGCATAGCATATAAAAGCCACCTTTTTGCCTTTGTGCAGCTAAATAAATAACATATATAATACATATCCATCTCAGTGCTGAATATATTAAGGCACCTTCACAGTACTGTACTTTTCAACATCCAACTTTGTGATTTAACTCCGCTCTGTGCTACTTTTTTATTAAATCAGACAGATTGGTGATCTATTTTGCAGTGCATGGAATGTAAGCAGACCCTGGTACTCTTCATTCTCTGCACACCTTCCGTTCTTTAAGATATTTATTGAAATGGTTGGTGAGGTGCAACAAGCCAGACATAATATTCCCCTTGCCTTTTGTGCGACTACACTGTAATGAAGAATTAATAACAGATTCCTGAACAATATTAATCATACTTTCACAAGCCAGTAGGGAACAATTTAAGTGCAGCAAAATTAATGTAACGGTCCAACTCATAGGACCACGCAGAAAGTCAGAAAAAATGGGCCCTGCTAAAGAGCTTTCCTTCATCCCTGATGCGGTGAAGTGTTAGCACAACTCATCGCACAGACCACTGAGCTGCCTCTGTCCTCAGCAGATGTTGGCCTGCCGAAGTGTCTGGCCGTGTTGTCAGCACTCCTCCTGCGTTTTCTGCATAGATACTCACTGAAAAGCCCTCTCTTTACAGGGTGGAGAATAGACCTAAATGGATACTATTCGTCCCTTTCTGTAAGAATATTCCCAGTTGAGAGAAGAGATGATCTGACAATTTCATATATTAGCACACAGGGAGGAAAAATCATGTGGTCAGTGAAAATATTTACTTTTGATATTTTCAAAATATTTATTGTCAATACCTTCAAAATATTTCATTACAAGCATCATTCTTTTTTATTCTATATTTCACCTTTTTGGAAATGGACATTAAATTAAATTTGAAAATGAAAAGTGGCTTTAAACAAACTTTCCTTTGAGATTTCGCATCTCAGAGACATCAGAATGAATATTCTGGTCATTCCTAAATTTTATCCAACATTTTTCCAGGTCTAAAGAATCACCTGAAAACTATTCATTCAGGCTTTCACTTTTGACAAATGGGTGTTTCTAAAGGAAAAAAATGATTCTGTCAGAGACGGTCTGACTAGCCAGAGGGCAAAGTTCCCAATGAGGCTTTACCATACCATGTTTTCTTGTCATGATAAATCTATGATAACTCTGCAGTAGTTAGTGTCTTCCATTTTTGCAAAATGCAGGGTCAGAACTTGACCCCACAAAACATCCTTAATGAAAAATTATAATGGTCTGAGTATAACCTATAAAAGAATTAATTTTTCAGAATCTCTTAAAATATTACACAAAGGGTAATCATGTTAAAAGAATGCTGTTAATTAGACACTGTTAAAATGGGAAAGGCTTTAACATGGAGACTACAGTGTTTCACTGTGGTCTTGTTTTTTAATCAGGATAAATATATTACATCAGGAAGACCTATATATTTTTAGTAAGCTCACTGTTGGAGAACTTTAGTAGATGAAGGCTAAATCTTGGTTCCACAGTTAAGCACAGAAATGACTGATTAGTGAGAAGAAAGGGGTCAGGGGGCTACTCCTGAGTGTGATGATTATTTGGGGGAAAAATCTCCCAGTCGTAGCCCAGTTAGATGTTTGCTGCTGTTTTCGCAGGAATGTTGAATAGAAGAGATTCAAGTGAAACAGTCATGAAAAAAGTGTCCGTCTTTTGTTATTCCTGATGATTTTTTCATTCATCTCTAACATAAAGTGTATTCAGCATGTATAACCTCACATGGCCAGCTGCTCACCTGTGTAACTGAGTACTGCTGCTGCGTGGCAGGATGCTTTGCCTTACGCTGGCAAGCCATGCCTGTGGCTCCTGCTGATTCTTTGGGGAGGTGGGATGCTCATTGCACCAGGTCATAGTGCTAGCTGCTTATGGCAAGTTCATAGTCACTGAGGCTCAGCCATTCTCTTCTTCCAGCTCATCCTGAATGCTTCCTGCTGTCCTGTTTTATTAAATGCTAGGGAGCACAGCCCTGACTTTGCACTTAGTCATGGGCCACCATGCAATGTTGCGAGGAATTTAGCCTTTTTGACAAACTGTAAATGCTTATAACTCTGAACTGAGCCATGAGGGTGTGCTGTGGCTCAGAGCAGTGGTGTATGAAGACCTGCATTAAGCCAACTGAACCTGGCAATGCTTTTTGCCCCATCTTTTGGCAGGAAGGGTCTCAATCCTCAATTCTGTGACAGTGTTATCACAAAACATGGACCTGAGTGATTCTTCATCCCTAGTCAGCCAGCTAAAAGGGACCTCTTGTCTCACCAAGTAATAAAAGTGGCAGATGTGGTGTATGTCCTTGGAAATAATACAGTTTCCAGATACGCCAAAACCATTAGGATTGCTCTGACTCTAGCTTAAATGTAGGGATGAGGACATGAGGCTGTTATATCCTGTTGTCTTCTTCCTTGATTCACTTCTCTAGGTACACATGGCACTGCCCCTCCAGAGATCACGCAAGAGACGGAAAAGGCTCATTTTGGTCTTTTTGCCTTTGCTTTAGAGCAAGAGCATCAACAGTCCAAAGCATTCAAATATTTCTTCTGAATCTGTGTGCTGAATATAGATTTTAGATCTTTCAGGCAAAGGAGGAATGACTTTGCATGTTGAAAGTAATAATCAAAATGCGCAGTGTCTGAATTGAAGCTCTGATGTAAACGCTACACAAAATCCCAATCAGCTCCTAGCAGAATTTCATAAGGGCATGCAAGGAACACCTTGATTAAAACAGTGGTCCACTGAGCCTACTTTCTAACTGCTTCTTATTGTATTAATTCAAAGTTTTTCTGTTACTGGAAAATTAAGTAGCAGGTGTAGTTTTAATGAACTGTAGCAGACTGGGTTTAGTGGTGTGGTAAATAGATTGTGATATTCATTTCCAATTAAAGTTCTTTTGCAAAGATCAATGAAGCACATTCTCATAAATTGAATCACAGTAAACTAATAAACAAATTTCTTTCAGCCTGCTGATGGCAAATTCTTATTTCCTTAACATGTTAGATCACATCATGGTATTAATTATATGATGCATAAGCAACAAAGAAGCAATCATTTATTTAGCAATAATTTTATATTTATTTTTACCCTGCAATTAGCTTTACAGATAATTCTATACCTATAGGCAAGGAACATTAAGCATTAGACAAAGAACATTTCAAGTGAATATTTTTAATGCTTCACTTCTGTCTATCACCCAAAGCAATCTTTAAAATCTTGTTAATGAATCTGCTGCATTATTTATTTTGCTGATTAAAAGGGCCACTACCTCTGGAAGGGTGCACTGTAACCTTTAAACTCAATTACTATATACGACATTCACATCAGTAGCAACAGTGTTCAGGAATAATAGAGCAAAGGTTTAATTCTGCATCTGTAAACATATTGCTATAGTCATTTAAAAAAATGAATATATTAATTTACCAATCTCAAATGTCAGCAGTATATTCTTAGCATATAGCAATGGTGTGACAGTTCATTGGGCTCCTACTCTGATTATATAAGAATATATTTTGGTGCTGAATAGAGCCCTGATCATTGATTGAGGTCTCTGGGGGGATACCAGCACATACACTAGGCTAATAAAAATGATAAAATAAAGTTCTCATTGTATAATAATGTCATTTCTTGAGATCCTGTCATTATTGTAGGCATGTGAGATGCCTATCAGAATGGATTAAACATCCCCAGAAGGAGCTTTTTTAGGCTTCCACTACGTGAAGTTACATAAGCTAAGCTCGGGTTTGGAAGGCCAAACTCCCTTCAATCCCTTTTTAGGCTGGTGGAGAGAGATCGGTTTTGCTGGAGGCCATTCAAAGCCCTGAGGTTAGACTTTCCTGGCAAGTTCTGTGGAGAGGCCCATCTTCCACTTTTAGCTATAGGGAGAAGAGAGAGAGCAGACTGAAGTTCACTTTGTGAATGTCTTATATGTAAGTATTAGTAATTTGTAAATATTTTTCTGAATAGATAGCTTTAAGTTTGGACATACTCATCTTCTGTAGTGTTCTTTATGGCACTAATGCTTCCACAACATTTTTACCTTCCACTTAACAAAGGCTGCTGCTTTATTGCATTTTGGGGTCTTTATTTTGATTTTTCCATCTGCTGTTTACCTGAGGTTAAGTTTATTGCTAATGACTGGCTCCTTCTAGTTAGTAGTACTGAAATGTATTCTGTAAAGACTCCTCAGGTTCTTCAGAGCTACCTAGGAGTTTGCAAGTGGAAAGCTGTCACCTCCTGCCTTGGATGGGCACTGACTGTGGAGTATTCCACTTCTGAAAAGATGAAAACCTGTGGTTGCCTTTGTCTTATTTTTAATGCAAAACATGTATTTGGAAATTTTGCAGTCTGCCAAAAATCTTTTTCAGGCTTAAATATAGTCATTGTGCAAGTGCAGGTGTCTTGTTTTCGGCTGCCGCCGGCAACAAAAGCGCCACGCGGCCGCCCCTCCCCCCGCCGCGGTGCGGAGGAGAATGGAAAGAAAGAGGCAGAAACTGGTGGGTCGGGATAAGGGCAGTTTAACAGAACAGCAAACAGAGGAAACAGGAACAACAACGATGCAGATAAGGGGAATACACAGAAC
>Ga0181612_182161_pt1 | contig 12097 bp, 7 predicted proteins | sample HoacroProtozoa21_FD_119630 | JGI IMG/M metagenome (GOLD analysis project Ga0181612, IMG submission 119630) | Hoatzin crop microbial communities from Cojedes, Venezuel. Combined Assembly of Gp0051906, Gp0051904, Gp0051908
CCCATGCCTTTGCTGGTTGTCAACTCTTGCACGGTTTAGGGACCCGCCCGGATAATTTTATATTTTTTTTTTTTCACTGAACCCCCTTATACTTTTTTTTTTTTTTTTTTTTTTTTTTCCAGTGAACTCCTGCAGCCAGTACCTGCTAGAGGCAGCAGATTTCCAGGCTGCTCTGGCCTCAGCTGGACTTGTCTGCACACCGTTTTTTGGGAAGCCGCAACCTCAGCCCGCAGGAATGGGGATCCGTTAGTCCCCGGGTCAACTCAAGGGCAAGATGTTAAGCGCAAGTGCTGCATGATTAGTGGCAGTCACTGGAAAGAAGTTTTAGTATCTGTGACTATAGGAAGTTTGTGGACTTCAGCCAAAATGCTCTCTTTAAGTATCAGAAAGTATCCCTAAAATTGCAAGCCTTCGGAGACCACGGCACTCCGCAAACTGCCAAGAAAAACAACACGTAGCGCATAAATCTGAAACACTTCTTCCAGCTATGAAGGGACCAAACGACAAAACGCTTACCTAAATGCTTTTTATTTGCATTAACGTTTGTTCAGCAGTGATCCGAAAGCCTTGCTCGCTTTGCCTTTACGCGTACGTGTGCTAAGGGTTCATGCACAGCTCCCGTGTGGAAATACCCATCTCCAGGGTGGCAGAGTTAACCCGACTCATCACTTACAGGGGCGTGAAAAAGGGGACGTAAAAGGGGACATAAAACCACCCTGTGTGCCACTCGGTTTCTCTCTGCTCCTTCTCTTTCCTTTGTGCCGGGGCTGGAAATTTGAGCGTGGCTAAAGCTTTTCCCCAACATCTGAATGCAGAGGGGACCCCTCCTGGTGTTTAATTTAATTAATGTTTAAAATATACATCTATATTTCAGTTGGAAATCGCCTGGGTTCTGCTTCCAGCCTCTGTGCGTAGGATACCATCATCCTCCGCATCCACCTGGCCAGGAAGGTGGTCCTGGTCCTCATGAATGCCCCCAGCTCCTACTCTGTGTTTTCCTTACCTGAGGCATGGGATGGTGATACGTTCTCGAGGTCCACTGTAAATCAGCGAATCTCTCTCCCTAGGATTTGCTCACGAGTTGAAAATCTGACTTGAAACAATCGTCTTTCCCCCAGGGCACCATATGCAACTTCAATATATTAGTGGCGAAGGAAAATATGCTGTGCTTGGCGTTTACAATTCCCACTCTAATTTACCAGACAGGTGTTTTTGAGGAACAGTTAATCTGGCAAGAAGAAGGAGGGTCACTGGGTTGGGGCTTTTTTTCCTCCCTCTGATTTTCATTAAGGGGACAGACTTGCAAACAGCTGGTAGAAAGAATTGCCCAGGGGAATGCTGTACCCCCACATTAACAGCCTCAGGGGAAGGGGTCGGGAGAAGATAGCCACGCTTGCTCAGAAAGGGTCCAGGCAAAATCCCTGACTTTGTGTGAAACAACTCCCTGACTATCAAAGAGCAAAGATGAGCTGGACTGCCAGGACCCTGGCTCCAGAGAGCACCAGCATCTTGCCCTTCCCCTGAAAAATAGCCTTTTTCTGAGACTTTCTCCGGGATGAGTGCCAGCTTCACTGGTCCTGAAATTTGTGACTTGCATCCTTGCCAGCCAGCCAGCAATTTCTTCCTTAGAGAGGAAAAAAAAAGAAAAGAAAAGAAGAAAAAAAAATAAAAATTAAGCTAAACTAAATGAATCCTGTTCTGAGAGCTAAATATGGTCAGGACATCTGTGGCCTCCCCCGACTTCACCCTGGCTGAGCGGGGACAATAGCTGCCATGTGCTGCCCTTTGTTGTCGAGCCTGGAAAAGATTTCTAATCCCAGAATAATGCACGCGTGCACCCACGCACGTAGGCACGCGCACACACGCACACGAGTGCTGCTAAACCTACGTTTCATGTCCAGAAGGCAAGAGTTGGCAGCAGGGCTGCCCTCGCAGCGTTGGAGGGATGAAAGAGCCCCCCCACCCTGGCTTCATAAAATCCGTGTGTACACAAGGGATTTTCTTTCGTCTACAGATGTCGATTTCTAGTGTTACAAGGTGCAAATTCCGAGGTTCGGCAGACGCTGGAAGCTGTGTTCTCGTGTTGAAATGCCGGTATGTGGTCCGCGTGTCTCTGATCTCCAGCATTTCCTAGCATGACATCTTTCATCATCATCATCAAGTCGGAGGACGTAGATACATGTGGCCACCAGATTCCCTTCCAGCGTGAAGATGGGCCGCATCCTTTAACTCCCCTCTTCCCCCCGCTACCCGCGATGCTTTAAAGTCGCTCTCGCCTGACTTCGCGGGACGCCTGGCCTCGCAGCACCGAGCCAAAACAGTCCTGTAAATAAGGGCACATGCCAAACGGAGACGGCTGGGGCCCTCACTCCAGCCAGAAATGCTCTAACCTCTCCCCACCCCTCTTTGAAGGGGACAGGCGAGGGTCACCCCGCAAGCCCCTGCTGCTCGGTTCATCTTGCCCCATGTCAGGAAGCGGTGCCCTTTTTCTGTATTTTTTTGGAAGGAAGTGGTTAACTCTTCCTTCACCGCCCCACGATGGGATTCGTTTGCAAACACACTCTTCAATCAAGAGCGGGGGAGACCGCAGAGCTGGCTGGCGTGGGAGGGAAAAGGGGCCCAGTGGGAAGCCTGCGGAGAACAGCCACGACCGCCCGCAGCAGAGGACCCCCTAGGCTGGATACTCCCTGTTAAAGTCATCTCGGCCACCCCACCGCTCCTGATCCCACAGGTGCAGGGTTCCCCGTGTGGGAGATCTCCCACAAGGGCTATCACTTGCGTTTGGTGGATGTTTCCGACTTGCATCAAAGCAGAAGCTGCAGCGAGTGTGCGTCAAGTCAGCTTTGGCAAGTCTCGTGGCCCTCCCTTCTTTTTTTTCTTTTTTTCTTCTTTTTTTCCCTTCCTTTTTCTTGTTGCTGCTCAGCCCTGCAGAACGTAATTAGAAAATGAGCCATTTATAAAACAAATGTTTCCGGGAGAAACTCCCCTGAACACCCATGTCATAAAAATATTGAACGCAGCGTCTGAGAGCGCTCAGGATCCAAAATTTCCTTGGGGCTCACCCTTATCCATTATTCTGTCGCTGCTTCAACTGGGCAGTGACATTTTACTGGCGGCACCCTGTTCCCCTCTGAAAGAAGTTGGCCTTCTGGTTGTTCTGCTAATAAACCAACTACCCTCTCCCTTGGTGTCCTCCTCTGTCTGCTAAAACCAGGTGGGGATGGAGTGATCCTGGGGCTGCCTGGCTTATCTTCTGGGGTGGGCTTTGCTCTTCCTCCACTTCCCAGAACATCTGAGGGGACAGAGAAGGGTGATGGCCCCCCATCCTAAATACCATCAGTATTTTCAGGGCTGACCAAAGCAATGTGGTTTCCAGAGCTGGGATGTCCCCTCCTTCTAGAAATGCTCATAGCTTGTCCTCAAGGTAAACACTTTGGGCTGGAACATCCCATATTTCACCCTCCACTGGGATCAGTCTTGCCCAACGACTCAGTTCCCACTGGAGCACCATATAACTTGCCAGACTTTCCAACACACTCTACAAAGTGCTTTGAGATTCCTGCCAGCTCCCTCTCTGGTCTTCTGGCACAGTTCAAGAGGCAGATATTAATCTTCACAGCTATATGCTGGCTGAGCCCTGGTTGCCTAAGAGATTCTCCCTGAATTTATTTATTTGGATTTATACAAAAGAGCATAAAAAGGAACACTCCTCCCAGACTCCAGGCTCACCAGCCATAAATTACAAAAACAGCTACAATGAAACCACCCACAGTACCTCCCACCCCCGACACAACTGTTTTCCTCCAACACCCAGCTCTGCAGCAGCAACGTCCAGCTTCTCTGCGTGCCTCAGCATTCCCGCATGGAGAGGTCGACTGCAGGCAGCCCAAGGACTGGGGCTTTCAGAATCGCTGTCCTCATTCCTTCTTCAGAGCCGCTGGGGTAGCACTTGCGTGAGAAGTGGAAGAAGCAGATAGGATGATCCCCTGGCACTTCTGCAAGTCCACATGGACAAAGCTAGAGTAGGTCAGCATGTGATTTCACGTGGGACAGGGGTGGTCAGAGACATCTAAAGAGATCTTCTAACCCCTGAAGGTCTTCTCATCCACCTAGTCTGTCCCGACACATAGCTAAATAACTTGTTCTTGAAAGGTTTTGGTGATGGAGTTTCCAGCGCCTACCACACAAGGAATCCCAGTTCTCGCCCTTGAAAAATGTTACCTAAAGTTTTACATCAGCCACCCTTGCCCTTCACCTAATCACTTTATATGCTAGGCCCCAGCAGACACAGAGGACTGCTTCCTATCTCCTAACCAGTGGGGAACTGCAAAGTACTTGAAGGTTGTTAATCATGTTTTCCCTCAGTTTTGTCCTCTGTAGACTAAACAACCCCAATTTTTTCAGCATCTCCTTGCAGGTTATGTTTTCTAGAGCTCTGTTCCTCTTTGTTCTTCTCCTCTGGACCCTCTCCAAGGAGTCCGCATCTTTTCTCAAGTGTAGTGCCAAAAGCTGGATTCAATATCCAGCTGAGGTCTTCCTGGGGTTGTGCGGAGCAGATGGATAACTTTGCATGTCTTCTGCATAGCGCTGCAAGTCTGATGTCTGTTTTGCTCAAAAAAGGCAGAGCACTGCTGACTCCTCTTCAGCCTGTGATACAGAATGCCCTCCTCAAATGCAGCAGAGCGCCAGACAATGTCTCTTCTTACCAGCAGGGTCCTTTCTGATTGAAGGTTATTTGGCTTTGCTTTACAGCCCCTTTTGCTGCTCCTGCAGAGTTTTGGCAATTTTAGCAATGTAGAAGCAATCCCTTGAGGTTTGAGTGCCCCAGAGCCGTGATCCTTGGGAGGGGAGGAAGACTATAGCTCTTTAAACATATTGTCATGAATTCACACTCACACTCTCACTTTGCTTCAAAGCCTAAAAGGTTTTGTCCCAAGAAGGTAGAATGTCTCGAAGGGCTTGTTTCCTTCCCTGGTGCAGCTGTACTCTAATCCCACAGAGATGCTGCAGATGCTATGCTGACTTGATTTTTGAGGTCGCGCTCATCCAGCCCAAGTTTTCCACACCACGTCAAAACATCTTGAGAGCTTCTGCCCTGAGATGGGAAGACCCCTTGGATCCTGCCTTGTTGTTCCTTCAAGCCTGTTCTTGCCTTAGAGAGCAGTGAACAGTAGAACAGAGACAGAAGAAGCGATGTGATGGCCACCAGTGGGTGGGCACGCTGACCTTCAGACCCAGATGTCCAGGTAAGTTCCCTAGCACATGGCTGAGCTGGGACCAGGAGACAAGATGAGGGTCATGCACTCGCTGTGCCAGACCACGCCACACCTAGGGACCGAGCTGCAGGTGTGACAGGGTGCATCAGATGTAGGTGGTCATGTGGTCTAGAAAATGATCCTATAAAAACAAGTGTTATAGATCACAGGGTAACTCAGGCTGGAAGGAGCATCAGGAGGTCCCTAATCCAACCTCTGAGCTCAGCCCAGGTTGCTCAGAGCTTTATCCAGTCAGCCTCGATAATTTCCATGGATGGAGACTGCACAGCATCTTTGGCTGTTGGCTCCAATGGTTGATTGTCCTCATTGTGAAAAAGATTTTTCTATATATCCAGAAATTATACTCACAAATCACACTCGGTATATTCTCTGTGTACACTTGTCCCAATTCTAAAATCTAGACGCTGCCCTAAAACAATCCTAAGACCTAAGCTACAGCTTTACTGACCCTTCTGCTGCCCCTTTTACCCAGAGCATAGTCACAAAGTGGGATTTAGTGACAGATGGGGAGGCACATGGTGCAGTGGGATCTGAGTCACCATGCTAGCGGGAACACGAAGCAAAGAGATCATGCTGAAGGCAGCAGGTGAATCTCAGCTAATGCGTGGGGCTGCCCCCCCAAACGCAGCCGCATGTCTTTTGAGCTGAAGCCACCTCGTTGGAAGGTGTTGGTGTACATTCTTGCACAATGGGGTCTGCTCCCTGGGAGAGGTCTTCAGATATTGCTGCAATTTCAAAAAATACGCAGTCTCAAACAGAACATCCAGGCTGAAGTGGAGGCTGCAGGTGGAAAAATGCCATTATGGAGATGTTGGACTCATCCCAAGCCCCAGGAGCTAGGGTAAGAAAAATCGGAATTAAATTGAAATGGGAAAGAAATCCAAACCAGTCCAGGGTGTGTTCATTCAGGATATTCTTTCTTTAACTCTGCCCTACAGTCAAGAAATAATGACGCAGTTATAATTCGAGCATGGTTATGTTTGTAGCCCTTGATTAGATTCAATTAATTAGATTCAGCAAAAATTTTTCTTTCTTTCTTCTGTTTTTCCTTTATGCTCTTGAAAGTTACGGTGCCATTTTGGGCGGCTGAAGGCTGCCAAACAGTTAACAAACCAACCAGCAAATTCTCAGAAAGAGCATCTTATTCTGCTGCGCGTTGTTCCCAGTGCAGCGGGGAGGTGTAGCAGGAGCAGCAGCAGCCTGCAGCTTGCTGTCAGCATTGCCCAGTCCCTCAGGACTGTGTCCGGGCTTAATGATGGACCTAGCAAAACTGTGGAGATGACACTGCAGGAGAGCTGGTGAACCCTTTGATTTGTTTCTTTTCTGTAATACACTGCTATGTGATGTTATGATCAATTTTTTGTACTGGAGTCCAAGGACTGTAGGCTTGGAAATCCCACTCCTGCTGGATCCAAATGCAGAAATCACCTGGCTCTGCCAGACCAAGGCTTTTTCCTGGTGGAAATTTAGAGACAGAACATTGTCCATAAGCTAGGAAGGAAAGTGGTACTGTCACAAGAAAGCCTGTTGAGCAAGCGTGGTTGCACTCTGTATTCAGGAGAAAAGCAAAGTTCAGAAGAAAATAAAATCACCTAACTGTTTAGCCTTGGCTGATCGGAGACATCTGGGAGCGCAATGCACAGCTTTAGAAGAAAACCCTGCAAGTTAATGCTGCACAACTAAAAAGCAATCGATGAAAAAAAGATTAATGCAGTGTAATTTTCTTGGAGATGGCCAGAAAACTGAAGAAGACCAGAGAGCAGAGAAGGGATCCACCCTGAGGTGTCCACACCTGTGACTGACACCAACAAAGCCATGAATCTGATCACAAACTGCACCAGCACAGAGCCCAAAGCCAAAAGCTAACGAAAGTCAAGAGGCCCCACAGGAACTGGTGGGTTTCTTTACACACTGAACATCATAGCAATAGCCATCCATGCTAGATCCTTAATTCAGTGTGGATGGTGGTTATCAGCAGAAGATAAACTAATTACGGGAGGCAGGAACGTGTTGAAGCTACATAAATCCAGCTTCTTGGTCTTGCCGCAACGGCCACAAGGATTCACCTGAGGACTCACAGGAAGAAATGCTAGATTTGCTGAAAGGCCGGTTGAGGTTTTGGAGAACAGAGTCCACCATGACCTCCAGAGGTAGGAGAGGGAATGAAAGGATGCAGCCAGCAGGGAGCAGAAAGGGGAGAGAAACCACCCTTGCTAAGGAAATTCCAGGAGCAGTGGTGGCAACAGCAGCACTGTCTCCGGCTCCCTCAGCTAATGCTTTAAGATGGGAAAGGAAGAAAAGGGAGGGAAAGATGTCCTCAGGAGAAGTGAAGGCTTGGCACTGATGGGTCTGTGGACTCCTCAGGTTTTACGACAGCAGATGTAGCAATGGGGATCTAGAAACTTGGCCCAGTAGTGCCTGAGGAATTTTCTTCAATGGATATGGGGCTGAGGTCCATCCCACCTCTCAGACTTGCACTTCTTGGAGCTATGAAATGACTTGGCTATCTTTTTCTCTTCTGCTAGCCACACTTGTGACATAGCTCTGCAGTGACCTGCCTTACAGGGTACCCTGACACCCATAAGCAGTGTCCTGCCAGCCAGAGGAACCATGCAGTCACCTCTCTCAGGCCAGGACGGCCAACTTTCCCACACCTCTGACCCAGCACGGGTATCTCTGAGCTGCATCTGTGGTGGTCCTCACAGGTTCCCGTTATAACCATCGATGACAAATGGGCAAATCCAAGATGTCCTTTTCTCCTTTGGCGGCAGAAGATGTTGGGTAGATGGGGCCCTAGGAGCACCTATTTCTGCCCACCAGCTTCGCAGGGAGCCTCAGAGGACTGCACCATCTGGAGACAGCTAAAGCATGATGAGATGTAGCCACACCTTCATGGATGCTGATCCATGTCCAGGAGCAGAGGAGAGGTGTGCTGTAGAGGGCACCCAAGCTTGGTGCAATGCCACGGGTTTGGGGGTGGCCCATATTGCCCTTTCCAGGGCTCTTCTTCTCCTACAGGTGAGAGGGACCGATGTCGAGTGGTGGGAAACAAGTCCAAGGCAGGAGAAACCCAGCAGGGCCCCTCTTCCTGGGGATGGCATTTTGTGCTCTCGTCCCACCGTGCCCTGTATTGCCCTCTCCCCACGGATGTTACCTTGCTACTAAAATTGCACTTTCTCAGCGTAACCTACCACACTTAAAATCAAGTCCAGCTCCCTGAAACTGTGACACTCACTCAAATCTCAATAATTGTTAAAAGCCCATTTTCTGTTCTTTATATTTTCTGAGTCTTGAAGGTGAACTCAGGTTTCACACCTCATTTGAGAAAACTTTTTAAACAAGCACTGAAATTCTCACCTAGTCATGTGCCTCCAAGAACTGGGACTTAAGAAGTACAACAGAGCTTGCAATAAAATCCTGTGAGTTGGCAGCTTTGCCCATCTTTAGGCGTTGCTCGGAGCAATCAAGTTCAGATCTGCAGTTCCTAAAAATACCAGAAAAATCAAAGCACTCCTCAAGTGCCCTGAGCCAACGCAGGAAAATCCTTTCTCCCTCCGCAAAATATGGACAAGACAGCCCATGCTTCCTGCAGCCAGCGTTCCTCTGCTTCTCTGTAGGGAAACACTCTCTGCCAAGGCAGCAGTCGGCACATTGGCATCAGCAAAACCTCCAGCAAGGGCTTTGTGCCAACCTGTGCATCTTACGCTCAGAAAATGGTCCTGAATGGAATTTTGGCAGAGAGGTGAGTCCATTGTCCTGGGTGATGTCTGCCATGGGTAGGCTTCGGGAACTCCTTGATCCTCCTGGATCATTATGTATCTCATGACCAGATTAATTAAGATGAAATGGATTTAAGTTCTGGCTCAAGGCCACAATGCATGAACACATTAATACCCAGCCTTACTCCAAGCATGGCATGTTGGGAAAGCGGGCTCGCAGTCCCTAAATGACAGCGGGCAGGAAGAGATGAAGCTGGCATTAATTAACTGAGCTAATTTTCCCAGAAAGAGCAGCGTGAGGGATCTCTCAGCCAGGACCATCCGCAGGGGGGACCCATGGGTGCTGGCTAGATCAGAGGGTAAACGCAAGCAAGAGGCGTCACACATTCTTCTGTGCATCCCTCACCTACAGCTGGGCTCGAGGAGGAGGTGGCCAGCTTGCTGCTGAAGGGAAGGGTGTGTTAGTGCAGCATCCCGGCTCCCATGTGAGCCGCCCCGGAGCCAAACTACCGTTTGACTAATCAATTTTTCGATCCAGCTCCCTGCCTCCCTCCACATGCAACAAGCATGAGCCGAACACTACGCACTCAAGGCCTTCAAGGGCTGGCTTAGGCCGCCCCGATAGTGCTGTTTATACAGCTTCCCGATGGAAAAAAATGTGGATTTTATTAAATGATCCCATTAATGTTTCTCCATGTTGTCATTGCGGACTTCAAACGATGATTTATGTTGGCTCGTAGGTCTTTGTCCTCGCAGCCGCACCGCGAGCAGCATCCAAGGACAAAGCGTTCCAGGACGGGACGGTGGGAGTCCTGCTGCTCCGGCTGTGCGGCCGTGCCGAGGTCTGCTGCTCCGGTGCCACGCACCGGGGAACAAAGGGGACCGCCAGCCGGCCAAGGACAGCGACACAAGCCACACGACACCTGGGACCATTCTTCATGCTGCCGTGTGCCGCTGGTCTCCCACGCCGACGGCTTAAAGGGAGAGCTGCACAGCGCTGCGTTGCAAGAGAGGCGGCACAACCGTGGGCAAATTTTTTTACCCTGTTTGAAGTGGCCTAGCTCCTTTTAGCCCAGAAAAGTTGCACCTGTTTGTTCCATGCTGGTTCTTATCCCTAAGAATCATATTTATACTGCCAGGCTGCTTTTCTACTCATTTTCTCCATTTTTCCACCCCATCATTCCCGAGCTGGTTTTACCCCAAAACCAATTTTGCCTCCTTGCTGCCCATGCTGCATACATGCCAGTTTTCAACTCAGGAGTGAACCAGATTATCCATTCCGCAGAGAAAACTCAGCTATGGAGCTGAGGACTGTCCTTTTTGGGACTGACAAGCTGCAGACAGCCGTTCTTGGCCAAGGTAAGACATAGCTATGCCTGGTGTGACAGAGCAGTTGGTATGGATGGAGCCGGGAGGGGTATATACCCTGGGCAGTTCTCTGTATGTGCTTTGGGAGGTGTCAAAAAATGCTGCAGCGTCCATTCTTTGCAAAGTACTCACCTGTCTTGCTCTGGTGTGTGCTGGATCTGATTCGGGGGCAGTGCTCAGACTGTGGGAACGAGGAGTTCCTAGAACACATCTTCCATCCAGACAACCCCACGGTTTTCACTGGTAAGGCACCACTTTTGTGTGTGTGCCCAAGGGCTTTGCTCTCAAAGCTCACTCTGAACATCCTCCAGATAACTTGGTCACTTTGTATTCCTGCAGCTGAGCAAAGAGCTCGCAGCCCTCGTGCAAACTGCCTCAAGAGCATCGGTCGAGATGCGTGCTCTGGGTGGGATGGTCACAAAAACATGTCCAGCAACTGCATGGCCACGTGCAGCTGCTGAAAAATCAGTCAAGGGGCTCTGCAGCAAACCATGCAGCCGGTATGGCTGAGTCGATCTGCTCCCTATGCTCCTGTTTAAATACAAACCCTGCCCTTTGCTGCAGTCTGAGAATATTTCACTCTGTGCGACTCTCTCAGGGAAGACCTTGCTCTTTGGGCAACACCAGTCACATTCGAGCGGATATTGTGGCGGGGTTCAAACCTTCTCTCTCTCAGACATGTAAGGTCACCATAACCACAGTAGAATAGAGCTTTCAGGTTTTTGGAGTCTAGTCTGTGACTTTCCCACTGTTTTTGTCAGCACTTGCACACACCAAACAGTCCCTGCCCAAAGCTGTAATACCAAGAATCACAGGGTGATGTTGTGTAGAGGATTTTGGCGGGGAGCCTGTGCAGAATAGCGAAAGCGGAGCTCTGTTTCTTGCACATTTTTGCTTTAGAAATTATCACAAGCTGAAAGCAAAAGACAGAATTAGATCAAACAAAAATGCCTCTAGTTGTCATCATCCACAGGTAAGTTTAAATCCAGAAGCATCAACAGGCTTTCCTTGCCCAGCTTCGGAAGGATCATGTCCCCAGGCTATGGCCCTCTTTGTGATTCTTACTCCTTCTTTGTTGACCTATTTAACGCTCCACAGGCCTTCAGTTTATCAAGAACATCCTCCGGCTAGCCAGGACTTGACATCCATAGCACTGCAACAAACTTTAGACCAAACCCCAGGAGCTCGTAGCAAAGGCCAGACCAGCTCTCCAGGCTCCGGCTTGCTGGGATGGGAACATGGTCACCACACATACCAGGTCGCCTTGCAGACAACAGTCACAAGCACGTAGCTGCTCTCCTTGCCCTCCATGCTGTCCCCTCAACTAGGCGACCTGTGTCTTCTTCTGGCTGCAAAGAAGGAGGATGCAAACTTTTGAAATAATAAAAACAAAACCGAACAGTCTTGACTTTCCTTCCTCCTCAGGAGGAAGACTGCTGTGTCTAGTCTGCAGTGCCATTTAAAAGACCTTCAGCCCACCAGATTTCTTGCCACTCTGGTGGGAGATATGAAAGCCCAGGTCTCAGGAGCCCACCCGGACCGGCCTGAGTGGGGATGAAGCAAGCACTGTATCCAAAAAGTCCGCGGAGGTGCCTGCGTGAGCTTTGCAGGTGAATCCCTCTCCTGGCCAAGGGGGAGGAGGTGAGCTCTCCTTTGCAGGGTTTTTCAGAGAAATGCTTCTCCCTAGCACAGCATAAAGGCTGTCTATATAACTATGGGCTAGCGAGAACCCTA
>Ga0181612_117322_pt1 | contig 12096 bp, 9 predicted proteins | sample HoacroProtozoa21_FD_119630 | JGI IMG/M metagenome (GOLD analysis project Ga0181612, IMG submission 119630) | Hoatzin crop microbial communities from Cojedes, Venezuel. Combined Assembly of Gp0051906, Gp0051904, Gp0051908
ACCAGCTCGGGGGGAGGCGGGGGCTGGCTCCAGGGGAATCCTCAGATTCTGTCCCAACTGGGATGATCTGCAGGATTCCTGAGGGCAGGGTGGAAAAATCTGTAGGGATAAGGTGGCTAACTTTTGATTGCAAAGATGACCCTTACCACTTGTGAAGTACTTGAGATTGGCAGTTTGGTGAGGTAGTGGAGCTCTGCTTGATTGAAGTTAGTTATTTAAATAAATGTGCATTTTTCTTTCCTAGTATCTTTTAGGAGCGAGTGATTTATCTCATTATCATAACAAATATCCTGCAACATTACCAAACACCATGCAAAAACCATTACCTCCCCTGATAATGGTGTCACCTCTTTTCAGGGTAGCCTGAGGAGTTGCTTGCAGCCTGAGTGTGCTGGAATGCAAAGGAGAGCTGGACTTTTGGCTGTGTTTGCCAGCAAATCCTCTTGGTGTACGGTGACCTTTGAAAGTGGTTTTGGGCTGTCCATGCTCGGTGCTTGAACAGTCACAAAGAGATGTAAAGGGCTTTCAGTTTAAAAATGGTTGAGACCTCCTAGTCATGTTTGTGAATAAAAATAGGAAGGTTATTTTGAAACATAGTTTTTCCCTTAGTTTTTCCTCTGAAATTACAGTACAGTCTCTGTCAAGATTTGATTATGGAGGAGAATATTCTTACTTGAGAACAGAGTTAAACAATAGTGGTGTTCTGATATGCGAAAGGGCTTCAGTTTACATTAAATACGAACACAGATTTTGCTTGCTTTGGCCTTGCAAGGGACAGTTTGGGCTGTGCTGTAAAAATACCCCAGAACCAAACCAATGTGATTTGATCTTTCCTTAATGACGCCCAGGATATTTTGAGTGTCTTAGTTAAGTTGGTGTATAAATCTGGCTTACATGAATCACTACTCTGTAATAATAGAAGGATATTCCTACTTTCGGAAAGAGGTTGGCACTGATGGCTCTCTAGAGTCTGGGGACTGGGAAATTCGGTCTGGAAGAAAATGCAGGCAAATTGATTGGGGTTGTCCAGGCTCTTCACAGTTAAGCACCGAAGAATTGCTGTCTTGTAGTGGAAGTCTGGTTTAGCAAATCTCTCTCTGTTCCTGCTAAATGGCAGGTGTACCTGTTCTACTTCTCAGGACTCGGAGGGGGGGGAAGTGGAGATGGTTTGGGAGGAGGGAATACTTTGCTCTTAAAGGAGGAGCTGAAAAGAGGAAAATTCACCATTTGGATAGCCCAATAAAGCCTCGAGTAATCAATGACCAAGTAAAAAGCTTCAAGATATTATATACTTTTTTACCGAAATGTGTAGCAGTAAAAGATTTGCAGCCTGAGGGTCTCAGGAGTATTCACCTCAGGGTGGGGTGTAGAAAGTGGGCAAATAGGTGGAAAAACGTAAGGAAAAGTAGTAGCCTGTTTTTATTCTAGGTACTAACCTATATAGTTGCTAGTGAAGGGTGCACAAGACTGGGGATGGGGGGAGAGGGAGGAGGTGTTAAGCCGTGTAATAGTGGAGTTAAGGTGGATCTAGACACAACGTACTCTATGTATGCATCCTTGAATAGGATAGGAGTACTTGATATGTAACTGCGTGGTTCCAGATCATTACAGCATAGTCCAGAGGTTTGTATACCTCCAAAGAGAGTACCGGAAAAAGGATGTGTTAGAATAAAAAAATCTATTATTCTTTACAAAGTGTTTTTTGGGGATGAGATTTCTGCTTGTGGTAAACTGAGAAAAATCTGCATTACTTGTTAGGAACACGCCTCACTTTTCCATTGGCTTCTTTATTCTGGTCTACCTACTATGGAGTTACCCAAAGAGAAATCTTTAAGGAAAGTAGTAGGGAAGAGGAAAAAAAGGATTTGTCCCCCTTGGTTAAGGCATGTTCTCTCTTTGTCTTCCCTCTGGCTAGAGTGGATTCTTCTTTGCAGGGTTAAAGTCTGGCCTCAAAGATCCCGTGTCCATGGTAAAGGTAGGGGACTGAGTGAACAGCGTCAGTGGCTGCCCAGGGTGTCGGTGGAAAGCTGACATTTTGGCAAAGGCTTATAGAGGGAGAAAGGTAGAAAATGAAGCAGAAGCCATCTGCTTCTCTTTACCACTGATAGAAGTGATAGCTGTGTTCGCTGGCCTTTGCCTGTTCCTGCCTTTTGTCTCCCGATTTTCTGTGTGTGAGTAATGAGTAAATAATCCTTTTTCCTGACGATCCACGTCACTGCAAACTTGTCACAGACTCCTAGGAGGAAATCCTCATGGATGCCAAACCCCAGCTGGAACTTGTTGTCACAGACACCGTAGGGAAGGTCCTGTAGATGCCAAAACCGCAACCGAGACGCTGTCATGAACAGGACTGGGAACCAGACAGGTGTATTCCCGCACTGGAGAGCGCCTGGATTACACAGACCTCTGCTGAGCGCGGTACGGCAGCCAAGTGTCAGCCTTCCACTCAGATGGAACCACGGAGAGGTGCGGTTTAGAGAGAAGCTGCTGTTATATGGTCAGTCTAAATTAGCAAAAAGACAGAAATATGAATTACTAATCATTCATCATCTTTAGTAAAGAGTTCAATCATCTGGCTTTTTAAAAAAGTCACACATATTTCATGTAACATCCACTTCTATCACAAACATTCATAATGTTTATAACAGTATTTTAGGATGTGAACCCTCTCTCCCTACATTTTTTTTTTAAATGTACTGTCATTCGGAAGAACAAAGTAAATGTTACTAAATGCTTTTAGTGAGAGCAGAGTAAAAGTAGAGCAAACGCTTAGAGATGTTTCACGTTTTATCGCAAGGACTGCTTTTTACCTCTGCATGAAAGCAGTTAAAAGCTGTGGTACGAGCACAGCTGAACCACAAAGCAAGGTGAATATTATTTTAATCAAGGCAGAAAATTTGAGCTTTCTCAATTACACGGGTAATATTGTAAACAGTTTGTGAAAATAGGTCACTGTAGTGCTTGAATTGGAGTGAGACCTCTGCTGCTGGCCTTCGACACTCAGACCTTTGGAAGGTATTGTCAAGAATTTACAAATAATTAAGCCAAACCAAAATAGAGTCTTCCATTCTCCAGAACATGAGCCTTGTACTGATATGGTCTTTATTTGTATAAAATAAGCTGTCCACATATAGTCCTCTACCCACCATTGATTACCTAATTACACAATCACTCCATCAGTAAATCAGCACAACATCTGTGACCCTCCATGTCACCGCGGTAGCCCCCTCTGATTCCCCAGGAGCTTTGCCGAGGCGGTTCTGCTGACATAATATATTCATTACCCATTAGATCTGGCACACGCTCTGCAGTGCTCAATTACAATACAATCGAGCGGAGGGCCTGGTGTCAGCCGATGTAATGACTTTCTGATTATCTGTCTTTAAATGATGAATGAAATGAAAATGTACTATTCAAACCAAATATAAGATTGCTAAAGATCCTAAATGAAAATTTTACGTATATACTTTGCGGAAAGAGGGATGAGGTTAGAGGGTAAGGGTTTGCCTCACGTTCAAAAATAAATAGGTAGAAATATTTTCTTGAACCGCTGTAAAACCATCTGGTAGAACAACGCTGCCTTCAAAGGTGTGGTCTTGTGCCCATGCATTTTTCTGACCATCTCCGATGTTTTCAGCCTCCCAATGATTCACTGGAAGCATTTAAATTTCAATGATTTTTTCAATTAATTTAATCCTTTCCTTTTTTGTTGGAGAGACTTAGTTGCTTGAGTTAACTTTGTCTGTAATAACATGTCTTTAGACTGAAGTTGATTATAATAGAGAGCTGTACTAATGAGTCACTTCTAACTTCATGTATTTTTTAATTTGATGAATTATGGGGAAAAAAATGCTCTACGTGGGTACACTGGGTGCAACTCTATTTTATAGCTTGTTGTTAAAGAGGTGTTTGGGAGCAAGAGTCCTCGCCCCCATATTATCTTCAGAGAAGAAGATAAAAGATGTTGTGAAACACCAATCTGTAAAACTTTTAGATAATGAATGATGTAGATCACAGCCAGATATGGTTTCTTACATCATTTATTAAAATCACGGCTTTAAACATCACGTAACCAAGTCTCAAGGAGTAGGCTATTATCTCGTAAACACAACATATCGGTATGGGGAATAGTATTTTAACTGAGCAGTATCCTTCTAAGTAGAGTAAAATAGAAGGAGAGATTTCAGTATATGCCAGGATTATGAATAGATGGGAGATTCATAAGTATTCTGCTGTTCAAATAATTATGAAGCAGATGTTTGATGGTACAGTCATTTCTGTCTCTGTTTACATCTTCAGTTATTTTAGCTATAATTGAAAATCCCATAAAGCTGCGTGCTGGAGCGCTCCTCAAATCTTACTTATATTATAGCTTCGAATTTTACACCCGTAAGTTGAATATTTCAAGCTTTTGAGTGGTGTGCAGCTTTTCTGGGAAATGTAGCTCTATCTCTTCATCCACACTGTGACCAGTTGCAGGGCTAATTTTTTGCCAGAATACCATCATGGAACTTATTCAAGGCTTTTACAATGCATCCAGATAAGTTTATGAGCATCCTGGTATCTCCATTCTAGTACTACCTTTAATACAAAATCATTTTGACCTGACACACACGGTGGACAAATGAATTTTGCTGCTTGTAAACCTCGTGTGCATATTCTAAGTGTACATTACATGAGTAATAAATACAATTGCAGTGCAGAAGCCCATAGTGAATGCAAACGAAGAAAGGTAGTGGCAACCCTCTGGAATTGGTAAAGATGTCAGTTCGGTTATAGAACTCAGTGCTGCACAGCAGCTGAAATAAATTTGTTTTTACAAACAGTGTCCTGTTTGCAGAGCTTGAGGGAGGGAATCAAAACAAATGTGGGTACCTTTGCTGGTGCTTCATGATTTATGACCAATTTATGATTAAACTTTGGATGGAAACGAATCTGAGTTGAAAGTGTCATCTCTAAATGAAAAACTACCCAAAGATTTTGTTGCACTCTGATGCATATTTGGGGTTGAGTCAGCCCTTTCGAGAAGCAGGAGCATTGAAAGGATTTGTAGCCCTGTAAGAACTTTGGAAACTTCTGTTCCCCAGGCCCCACGATCTCATTTTGAGTAGATATTTAATGATAAGCTTTCTGATCTAAGCCAGAGAAATATGCCAAAGAACATGCAATAGAGAGATGCTGTCGACAGAGGAGGGACATTCTGCCCTTACAAATATACTAGTTTAATCTAAACCAAGGGGTGAAGTTGCTCTGGGCTGGTCTCCGGAATCCAGATGGATCGTACAACCTCATGAAAGGAAACTGGGGATTCTGTTAAATAAGAGGAGACCTGCTGGTGAAATAATTTTGACAGATACATTACTAGTGTTTGTACTATTTTAAACACCATCATAACAGCAGTCTCTGCCCCTTTTACTTTAGCTTTTAAAAACTCAAGGACTGATTCTTTTAGAAGTCAGTAAATTCTTTCAGCTGAATTCTTTTGTCAGATGGCAAAAGAAATGTCTGTGTGCATACATTTGCTGCCTTTGAATGATAAAGAAGTTTGCATTACATTTAGTTATTGTACAGTCCCACCACCCACTCTAAAAAATAAAATTAAAAGTTCTCATCATTGAATATTTTCACTTGTCTGTAGAACCCAAAACGTATGAAAAGTTGGAATGTCTGACGAGTAATTCTTGTTTTCTTTGTTTAATCTGCTCCACTCTTTCCTCCTTGGATATAATCCTCAGCAGCTCTGCAGATTTGTAGTATCGGGTAACAAAGCTGGGATAATGCAGCAGAGTGCAAACCCTGAAACAGAGGAGAGAGATGACCTCTGGAAGAGTAATGCAATTTAGTGCTGCTCCACTGGATTTACTCCTGTTTGTGCTTGTTAGCGTTAGAAGGCAAAAAGCCAGGCAGCAAGGAGAAGAAAAAAAAAAGTGTGAGGAAAGTCAAATAAAGGTAAATGCTTGGAAAGATTGTAGTACTTCTGTTACTTTTGTATTAGATTAGGAAATTGGCAAGTTTACAAATTTACTGGCATAAATACACATACTAAACTAATTATAAATTGATTTTGAAGGCTAAATATAGTACATTACTGTTCCTTCTATAAAACAGGTGCTGATCTTCTGTGAAATAATACTAGAAAATCTGATGAACAGCGTACAGTTAGCGCTTGTTAGTATCCTCATGTTAGAGAATTAGAGAGAATACATGTGAGAATTTTCTCATTCCAAGCAATGTCTTTCTTCACTTTTCCTTTCTTTCTTCCTTTCCGTTTCACACCAGAGCTTTTCCACTCTGGGACAAGGTGCTCTCCCAGAACGCCAGCCCCCCTGATGCACACCCTCCGTGCCAACGTACAGCCAGTGATACGTTTGATAGATAAATTCCATGGAGTGAAATGATGAGATTTAGTGTCCATGCTAATTCACTGTAAACCCCAAGGGAGTTGGCAGCGGTGGGGAATTAATGGAGTACAGCCTGAAGCCCTTCGTTCCTGCCCTCCAGGTTCTCCACCCACAGAAGAGCTGGAGATGGTGGCTTGTTTTAAAGGCAGGCACCCGAAGCCTGGATTCATCCTAGCCTGGGCTACAACTCCCCTTGGGTTTTGAATTACCTCAGGTGATTTACAGCTCCTTGTATTTCCGGGCATTGTCGGTGGCCTGGGCTGAGTGATTTAAGATGGTGGTTATCAGAGGTTATTGTGTTGTCTGGATAACGCGAGGAGCTTCTGGCTTGTGCTTCCCACTCAGGCAGTTTTCTCAACCTTTGATGTGCAGGGCAGATAGACTGAGCTTTCTGGGAAGGAAAAAAGAAAGGTAAACCATTGTGGCAACCGAGTAGGAATTAGACTGATCTTTCAGTGGTCAGTTGTTGTTTCCCTCTACTTTGTTTCATCATACACACGTAGAAATGTACTGCATATACATGTGTATTGTTTTTATCACCTCGTGACCACCTCCTACCATCTTCTGACAGGAGATGCTGAGCAGACAGTTAGGCTGAGGAGCAGAGTCTGCCAAGGGCAGTCTGGACAGCTTGCGGCATCTGCTTTCCATGGCATCAACTACAGCTGCTCAAAGATGCTGGAGTCTAAAAAGTGCTGTTAGTCTCCCCCGAGTAGCTGGAACACATACTTACCCATTGCAGTGATATTAGACGTCATTTGCTAGGCCTAATATTCTGCTTGCTAGTGATACCAGCGTATTTATGCAAGTAAAAGCTACAACTCTAAGGCCTTTCACTGCTCTTCTATAGAACAGTGACGTGCACGTTACCGATCTACGTGTGGGGGCATGTGTTAGATACCCAGAAAAATGCTAGGGGCTTACCAAAGGAGCTGCAATTTTTCTGCTGAAATATATACTGATAATGGTGGGAAACAAACAGGCTTTTAATTAGAAAACTTATATCGCTACTAATTGGAGATACAGTTTCAAGTCTCTTAATAAAAATCAGGTTTTAATCTCAAGCCTCTTGCAATACTGATCAGTAATTGAAATACTCCCCAGCTGGAAAGCCCACGTTTTGCAAGCGATGTGTGTTTTGGTTTTGGAGAGGTTTTTTGGTGAGCGTTGTGATTAGCTGCTCTCAGCAACCAGCGCATTTCAGAGCCGGGTTTAAAACACTGTGCTTGCGAGTCTAACCTTATCTCTCAGTTTCATGTTTGATCGCTGGTTTGCCTCAGACGAATGACAAAGACAAGTGGGCCAAATGAAGTCTTCCGGTTTCAGTTATAATCTTTTCGTAACGATGCCTTATAATTTGATAAATACAGAAAGCACAACATGTCTCGGTAGCTTACCAAATGAAGTTGGCTCTCTGTTTTCAAAGTAGCAGAGATTCCAGCCGCTCTCACTTGTTTGTCAGGTTTTGATTGACAATGATTTTCCTGCAGCGTTCCCCTGCTTCAAAATACCACGGGAAGGATATTATGCATTCCCAACCTGTCAGCTCTGGCTGCCTTACAGAGTGTTCAATTACGCTCTAATCGAATAGCTGCCCAGTGTAGGCCACATAATGACTTCCTGATTATCTGACTTTAAATGATGAATGAAATGAATATGTAACATTCTTTTCAAATACAGAATAGTCACTGAGCCAAATGAAAACTGATTTTGTGCCCTTTTGTCTGGAAAAAAATTACATTTTATTGTGCTTCCATTCAGTAGTTGTTCTGTTGCTTGTTTTGCCTTCATTAAGATAAACATGGAATGAGTTATCTAGGAGAACGTTGGTCTTCATTTTTGTTTTCAGACAGATGCTGAAGGTGTTAAACAGTGTTTAGATTGTTCTCCTTCCTCTCTTTACATTGACTTGTTATAAAAAGCAAGGTCAGATTTATATGATCGGTTCCTATTGGGAATATTTCAATACATGCTGTCACTGCAACAAGTCTGAGTAATGTATTATACAGACAGCATTAAGGTCTGAATAAATTATTTACTGGTGAGAGTGCTAGATGTTTTTCATTTCCAGTCTGTGGTACTCGTATTAAGCAACCGATATGGCATTTGAAATCAAATAAACCTCTACCACCTCACTGGGGTAGCACACATTTATTATGCCAAAGTCAGAGCAGCGTTTCATAATGATCTTTCAAAGGCTTGTCAGGGAGATGCTCCAACCTCTTCACCCAACAGCCTGTGAGGGGCATTTCTCTGAAGCGTGTCTGCTTCATTTTAGATACGATTGTTTGTGCCAAAGTGATTTGTGAAAAGTTGCCTTGATATAAAGACTTAAAATAAAGCAGCTGCTGATTTCTTGACATATTAGCCTGATACTTGTGGCTTCTAAACCACTAGGAATCATGTGGTGTAATAGGAAAAAAGAATACTTCTGGTGAAGTTCAGCTCATTTTCAACTTTGTTAACTGGCTAAAGCGCTGGCAGTCCAGGACCAGCTCCTAGGTGAGAGATGTACTTTGACCGCATTCTGAGCAATCCATCCCTGAACTCGCCGTGCTCCTGAACTGCAGTCTTCCCAATCTTCAGCCTAGTGTGAAGTCTCAATAGCCATTTTCCAACTTGGCTGCAGCAGAACTGTCTTTCCAGTATATTCTTTTTGCCGTTGTTGTTCTTCTGATGAGGCAGCTCATGGCTGGGAGTAGGCTCTCAAGGCCCACTTAAATGCTCTAGCGACTGAAATGTTTGGGAGAAACATGCCCTCTTCATGGGGCAGCATTTTGGAAATGGACCCCTCCACTCAGGACTAAATCCTGTTCATGGAAGAAGTTGATGAAAATCGTCTAGCAGGCAGATTGACGAAGATCAAGTCCTGAATGAGTGTTGAGACTCATCGTGTCCCTCTGTGACAGATCAAGTGATGGAGGGAAGCTGCACACACGCTCCCCGCCTCCTGCTTCGATTCCAGGTGCCAAGCGTGAAAAGTCAGGTTGACCTGATCAGCAGATGATTTCTGCAAGGCAGCAGGTCAACTTTTGAAGTCTCTCCGACGTGTTTATGTTGTCACCCAAAGCTTGCATTTCAGGAGGTAATGAACGCATTTTGCATATTTTAAAATATTACAATGTAATTTTTGCACTGTTGCATCTTTGTATCGTGAGAGGAGGAATGCATTCCAGGAGGGAAGTGACCATTTCTGTTGTGCTTCTGAGAATAGGTAAGAGGGTGGTGAGCCAGAAGAACCTGGTCAGCAAACAAAATAGCGCTAAGGAGACATTTCAGAAAGCGGGCAGAGAGTCTACAGATGTTGGCAACAACTTAATCAAGTCAACAGCCTACCATTAAGAGAAGACAGTCCAGCTCAGCTTAATTTGAAGTAGCAGAAGTGCCTTCCTGCGTGAACAACCCTATCAGAGTGTGCTTAGGTTTCATGCAGCTTTAGACTCAGCTGTATTCCTGTAATTTTTACCCGGTTATTCTCCCTGTTCTGCTTCTAGTGGCTGCTAATATGTTTTACCAAACTTGAGAATTGAACTACTGAAAGAAAACTATTTAAGGTTTGAAAACAAGGTATTCTTGTGGTTTAGTAGATTGTGGTTCAGGATATCAAAACTCTTGTATTTTTTTCTCTTGTGTCACAAATGGAGTGACTTGAAAGGAACTAAAGTGATTTTTTAGATATTGAATAACACCTATTTTGAAAGGGAAAAAAAAAATCCCAGATTCTGGAAGGATGCGGGGTTTCTAATTAAACTTCTTGGGGCTACATTATAACAGTCTTTCTAACTACTCTCTCACAGCTGGAACACACAACAGAAGTAAAACTAAGGGTACCTGAGCTCTTACATGGTTAAAGTACTTTCAGTTGCCTAAGTTCCCTTGATTTCGTACTGCTGTGCTTGTGATTCTTTAAATTAGCTACAGCTGAGCTGGCTGCAGCTAATGGATAGTTGCTGTGAGCGTGGTTATTTCCATAGTAGATCTGAAGCGAGATGGAGGATATTTCTATTTTCTGATGAGGTAAGGTAGTATTTATACATAGAGCAAACAAATTTAATAATTAAAAGTGTCTCCTTTCTCTTTTTTCCTGTACTAATTGTTGTTAAGCCAAACTGAGGTAATTATAGTGTATGTCTGCACTGCTGCAATGACATTTCTTATTGTGCAGGCTGGCTAGTTTACTGTTCCTAACCCCCTGCACTTCAGTGCAGCCAGCTACCTGAGTGTCTGCCCTGGGGGATTTTGGTTCTTGTTTTCTTTGATTTTTTTTTTAACAGAGAAAGTGTATTTCTGTGTAGCTGGTGTGTTAATTTTAGCAGTGCTTGCGCTGCCTACTTAGAGGTGAAGTCTGTATGTCACAGTAATGCAGACACGCTTTCTGTTACTCTCTGGAATTCAGTAAAGAAGAAAAAAATATTTTCTCGGTGGTTTAAAAGGTATTTTGAAAAACCTTAAAGTGCAAAATTAAGGAGAGAGAAAGCTGATTCAGTTGGTTTTTAGTTTGTCTCAGTGAGAGAATTCTCAAAGCGAGAAAGACAATAAATACAATTCTGAGAAATATGTTTATTAAACAGATGAGGGGAAGAGGAGATCAATCCAAAATGCATTCTGTCTTTCAGAAGTTGCTGTGGGAAGAAGGTGCCGATATATTTTGCCATGCTTTACGATGCACACCTTTCCCTCACTTTCGCTTGCTTTCCTCCGCCATTTCTCTACCCTGTCCATAAAGAGAAAAAATGATGGGCTGAGGGGCATCCCTCGAGGGGTCCGAGCTCTGAGGAGGGGCTCTTAGTGCAGACCGGTCGTGCCGTGGTCATGGGGAGCTCTGCCAGAGGAGGGAAATGGACAAGCAGAAAGGCAGGAGCGAGAAAGGGTGTAGACTCTTCCTAGAGTTCAGACAGAAAAATTGGTGTTTTGCCTTCTTTCTTCTGAGCAATAGCTTTGCTAAGGGCAACTAGGTAATCTAGACATAGGACTTTGCTATTTCTCTAATCTGTATGACAAAATATAAAGCTGAGTCAGGAAACCCACCGTAGTTAGGCAGGTAGCCAGTTACACCTGTGCTGCTGGGTGTCTTAATGATGTGAGTCCAGCTGAATTAAATCTTTCTGATCTGAACACTGGAAATATGGTACGAGTTGTGTTATAAAATGTCCAGTTTTGAAGCTAAATAAGACAATGGAAAATAGTACTAAAGCCTCCTTAAAGAAGATAGAGGGGGAAAAAGACAACAGCAGAAATCTTTGTTGAGAAGTACCTGTAAGAGTCTTTCTTCCCAGCCCTCTGTTAAACATCTGCAGTATGAAGACCTCTGGACAGTCCAGGAGGGTCTTACCGCGATTCCTTCTGTAGTGTTTGATTGGGCCTTAGAAAGGCGAAGTGAAGATGGCATACAAACTGTTCATCAAGCCCAAGATGAACACAAAACCGCAGAGGAATCTTTGTGAACCTGCACTCAGATTGGTGTGTGTGATTGGTGTGTGCTCTAATGGCGTTAATCGGCTAAGCAATTTGAGACACGTTTTCATTTTTGAAGCTTCATTGTGCAAGAAGCATAGCTGGTGCAGACAGAATGGAAACGTCTGTAAAAGGAAAGGTGACCTGTCGCTAATTCCCCAGAATGAGAGCGAGTTGCTCCTTGGTCATCAGGAGTTGAGAGATCGGAGCGGCAGGTTGTTTGAAGAACAGTACCTGCTCT
>Ga0181612_143966_pt1 | contig 12096 bp, 5 predicted proteins | sample HoacroProtozoa21_FD_119630 | JGI IMG/M metagenome (GOLD analysis project Ga0181612, IMG submission 119630) | Hoatzin crop microbial communities from Cojedes, Venezuel. Combined Assembly of Gp0051906, Gp0051904, Gp0051908
CATTGCAACATATTATCCTAAAATAAGAGTTGATAACAAAAGCACTTCACACCTATTTCCAGAACACTATTCTCTGACAATCTGAGGTCATCCGGGGGCTGCTCTATATTAAAAGCCATCTTTGGGCTGTCATGCAACACCCCTAAACTCTGGGGAAATTACAGCTTTGCCAGTTTTGCAAGGTTTGTAAAAAATACAATTTCTAAACTGGCCAAACAAGTGAGGATTCAAACCACCAACATAAGGAACAGAGAGTCTGACTTCAAGCTTCCGGCTGAAGCAGAGATCAAGCACACATTGTTCACCTGAGAAGATTCTGAAAAAGTTACAAGCAACAGCACATGGAAGCTTCAACCGAGTTTTTCTCTTGCAGCCCCAACAACCGAGCAACAGGTAACTTCAAGCATACTGAGCATGACACCACCAAAACCACCTTCTCATCAGTCCGTCAGTCTCCTTCCACTTCCTTCCCTTCTCCCAGCTCAATAGCCAAATGGAGACCCTGAACAGCGCTAATGAAATCTCATAATCTCGTGCTACATTCTGTAAAACTATTAAAAGTAGAATTTTACCCAACAGCGAAACTTCTCCCTTTATTGGCTTTATTTGGTTGCACTATAGGTATCCAAAGTTTTCTCAATCTGTGTGTCTCATCAGTGCACAGTAGAATTACAACAGTCAGAGTAGTAGTAAATATTTAATAAACCCTGAGCCTTACAATATTTCATCAACATAAGTGTTCAAAGAAACATAAAAATCAACTCCAGTGTTTCTTATCAGAGTAAAAAGGCAATCCATTTCATTGTTAATCCGGAAGCCTTCAAAGTATCACTGTCCACGCTAACTTTCTGTGGCTAGACTCACATTAGACTGCTGTAACAACCTGAGACATGTCTTCAGGGCATCTCTAGCAACACTAGGGAAAGAGATTTTGCATTCGTTTGTGGTCAGAGCTGACATGTCACATAGCTGGCCTCTTCCAGCACCTGAAACTTACACCAAGGTCCAGGAGAAAGCTACTCAGTACTCCCCCACAAAGCAGCTGATGAGGCCCAAGTCCTCAAGAAAACCATAAAAAAACCCCCCAAAAAACTACCACCAACCTCCCCATCCTAGAAGAAAGTAAAGAATGTAAATATAGTCCCCTTGCCTAGCTCAAGCGCAGAAGACCCAACAACTGATTCACAAGCTGTGGGATACAGTGCTGTCCTAAACCCAAGCGGCTTCTTGGAAGACCCAACTGCAGGAAGTGCCTCCAGACAACCCAAAAATTGGAACAGCAGACTGACCAATTGTTCCCAAAACATTACATTTGTGCCTTCACCAGCAGATGGTAACTTGTCCCCTACATGCATCAGAAGCCACAGCAAACACGTCCCTCCCTTCACTTGAAAAAGTTTCTGACAGAGCTCCATGAGCCCAGAGTGGACTGCTGAGCCACTAGGTCTGTCAAATCAGGTAGAAAAATGAAAATGGGCAAGTTCATGGGAAGGTTTCCATGTTTGGTTTTTAATCCAGAAACTGCATCTAAATCCAGAACGAAATGCAAAAAGAAATCGTTAGTAGAATTAGCTAGACAGTTTTGCGTTTGGTTGGGGTTTTTTGTGTTTGGTGTTGTCTGGGTTTTTTTAATACCTAAATACCGGAGTACTGCTTCTAAAGGCTTTCGAACCACTTGCTTTAATAGCAATGGGTTTTCTGATGCCTCAGGTAAACGTGCTGTGCCTGTAAAATGAAAAAAAATATAATTAGAGGGTAAAGACATTTCAATATTATAACAAAACTAAATGAGTAACTCAAGTGTCCTAAAAGAGCTTTCCAAACAAAAGGAATTTTACAGGTTGCAAGCATGTCTTGGCAACAGTACAAATGCAGAATGCTAAATGTAATAGCAAACATTAATATTCTATAACAAACAACTCATGAATTTTCAGAGTTATTTGTCTAGCCTACAATCAGTTGGAATACACTGCGAGTACAGCTAGATTTTGTGAAACCGCTAGCTACATGCAAGAGAGCATCTCAAGAAGCTGCAACTCCAGCTTCATAGGAAAGGAATCTCAAAGGGCTCCTTTGCAAGCAGGTCCCGGCTGCATCACCACTCACATTCTGCTTTGATGGCTGCACTGTTAATAGGCAGATAGGGATGTCTTGCAGCATGCCAAGGGCGCAAGATATCTCGACATAAACGTCTGGCAATTCTTGTCAGTTTTGTTGTATGGAGATAGAAAGCCTGTCGTGTCTTCATAGCAAACTTGGGACTCCCACTGTTTCGTACTGGCACACCATGAGGACTCTAGAAAGAATGAAAAATAAATAGGATTTCTAAGAAATAATTATTCAAAGTATGGTTTTAAAGAAGAGAAAGAATATCATGTAAAATCACTTTCAACTACTGATTCACAGACCTATTTACACACTTTTTAATTAACAAACAAGAGGTGTAAGGCTGATAAAACCTGGCAGTTATCTCAGCCATTAGGTAGCTTCAGAGGGCAAACAGAAGCCTGGAAAGGACAGAGGATAAACAAAAAAAATAGCATAGAAAGAGAATGATAGCAAAGACTAGGAGAGATGAAAGAAATTAATCTAAGACCAAAGTTCAGTGTGCACTATCCTTCTGTCCATGTGATGCAGCTAATTTTTCTGATCAGCTCAATGTATGATGCTTCCAGAATGAACTTCCACCAAATGCAGAAAAATTCAGAGAATTTATTTTTTAAATAAAAGTGGAAAAATTAAAAGGAAGCATCTCGTACTATGCTTGCTCAAACCTATCCAAAAGGAAGAAGGACTAATTAAAAAAAAATAGGATGAAATAGAAAAACAAAATAAGGGATCTCCACTAGCTATTTGGGATATCTAATGTTGAATGTGCCTTGGCAAGGGGAACAGGTTTCAAGAAATGGTGAATTCCTTTATGGGAGGGAAAAAACATCATCTTCCCCCTGCAGCAAAAATCATAGAAACCACATACCAGAAGCACTGGGTGGCATTTCAGTTTTTTCCACCTTCTTTAAGTTGTCCCATGCATTTGATGGCTAGTTTGCTAAACAAGTGATGGTTTTTTTCGCAGGGCAATACTTGGCAACAAATTACTTATAGCCAAAGTTAACGCGCCAACTTTTGCAAGACCTGAAATACCAAACCCGAGGACAACAACGGAGGCTGAAGGCATTCTTTTTGTCATTAAATATTTAAGAATAGTGAACAATTAGCTGGATATCATGGCACCTAGCTTTCCAGGCAAGAGCACCGAGCAGTCTGCTTTGCAGATACCTACCAAATTATTGCGGTTTGGTCCTGGTCTTTCCCCATCTAACCGTGTTGGCATTTTCAAGCCACCGTATTTCTTCCAGTACGTCCAACAGGATGCACAGAGGCGACACTGCATGTTAGGGGGACCCCAAGAATACCACTGGTAAGACTGTGTGGCTAGAGATAACAAAGGTGGAAATTATATATATCCTTAAACAGGATCACTTTTCAGAGCTTATTCTCTTTAGAACCATCACAAAAGAAAACCCACACAAAGACAGTGCAAAGCTCAAACAAATCTTAGAAACCTGACGACGGCTTCACCATCATCCGCACTGTTAAATGTACTTGCGATTTCAGCAAAATTAATTACACATATAAAATCCTTTCAAAACACAAACAGAAAAACCAACTAGTAGGATGGGAAAATGTCCTGCCAATGAAACTGAAAGCTCTCATTTTACAAGACTGGTAGACCACAATTGCTGCAGAGCACGGGAGGGAGAACGCAGATTGTCTTCAGGAACTCCCCATACATTAATTTTATGGCTAAAAGTACGTAAGATAAATCTGTGACTTGACTTCTCGCACACTCCTACACGTGAGCATCTCTAACGGCTCCCCATAAAGGAGGGGAAGTATTAGAACTCAGTAGATCAAATACAAAGATATCACGTATTTTGAAATCTACTAAAACACTATGAAAAAATTGTCAACTTCACAGCTCAGTGATTAAAGTCTTTGCTCAACAGCCACTTGCAATTACACAGGACATTTACTAACTTCCCCTTAACTATTTCATAATTATATTTACGAACATAACACCAGTAAGAGCGAAAAATCCCCCCCTTTGCTTAAATGCTGCCATGTCAAATACTGTGCCCCCACCCTTCCAAAGCCTTCTCTCCCACCCCCCGCCACAACATGGCTTTTACTTTACTGTTTGCAACACAGCACTCACACTCCCTGTGCATAGCTGCCATACTGGCACGTCACTTACTGTAACAGCTTTCACAGGCCCGTCCTGCTCCCGTGTTCTGTGCCTGTACTCCAGTACCATTTACCACTCCTGGTTTGACATTATTTACATTGATCTGGTTGGGATTTGGCTTGTTACTTAAAACACAAAGCAAAAAAGAGGACAAACATTAATTGAGGCATACAATTTCCTATGTGACTTTAAAAAATATGGCCTAAAACGTCTGAAGATTTAAAGTTCGCTTCCAGAACTGTAAGCTGCACTTACCAGCAATGTGACTTCCATGAACACACTGTCTCCGATAACATTTAAATAATGCCGATAGCAAAAATAAATATAATAATAGTTAAATACCATTTTCATGAGTTAAAAACCTTTTAAAAACAATAAACCACCGAGGCCAGGTAGGTATCACTATCCCAGACATTCTAATCTAGGTGACAAAAAGATCTTATCTCTTTCAGTCTTCAACATGAGTGATATTTTACTTAAATCTCCAAAAAAAAGCTTGGGGGAAGAAGCAGTAGAGGTAGATGGAGAAAGCTCAACCCCTGCCTTATTCAGGGAAAGATAACCCTAGACTGCAGTCACCAATATTTCCACATTGTCTCACTGCAGAGGTTTGCATCATGTAGCCACAATTTGCACACGCACACCCAACACACCAAACAGAATCTTTGGAACATGGTGTATACGCAGATATTCACAAATATAAGCCTTCTGGCAAGTCTTAAACTATGGTCCACGCTTGTAGTAAGAAGCATTTAGGTTTCTACTAAATGGAGAATGTCTGAAAGCTTAACATCCACAGAGCAAGAAATGCACTGATGACTGTCACTAATACATTCTAACATAACATCTGAATCACCTCAGCTCATCCCTATGGCTCTCTTAAAAATGTTGACTCAGGGAAAATAAAAGGTACTGGCAGGAGCTGAGAATGGAAGGGCAAATAAAGCCTTGGCATAGAGAGCAGTATGGAACAGTACAAGGTCCCTGCAGAGGAAAAGGTGTCAAAGGGGGGAAAAGGGAGGCATTCAAAAAATCCTTGGCATGGGAAGGAACAAAAAGGACAGAGAATTGATATTGCAGAGACAGGACTTCTGGGGAATGGAGGAAGATGGGAGAAGTCACACAAGACGTCTCACAGAAGAATACACAAGGAACTTACAAAAGGACTCCCAGGTACTGTTAGGACTTCAGCTTATAGAAGCAACAAAAAACAGGCAGCTGTTGGTGCCAACTTCTGAACATAAGCCCAGACTGTAGTGCTGATTACATTTCCCTCATATTCTCTTACCTGCAGACCGAAAGGAGTGGGCATATCCCTTTTATTTCCAACTAATAAACCCATGATTTGGAATCCACTTATTGAAGCAGAAATATCTTTAAATGGCTTGCTGAAAACACATTTACTTGCACATCAGTTGCACACTGACACAGCAGTCGCAGTGATTTCAGTGACCCAGAATACTTACTACTTTTCACCCTGGCTAGTGCTGCAAAAACAGCATTGTGGGAATATGGCCAAACTAATTTCTTTCTAATGAGGCATCAATATTAGGTTTCACATTCTCAGCAGTGACTCCGGAAAGCAGAGTTCCAAGTGACTGAATTCTGAAGACAACTGACCCTTGCAGCTCCAGAACAAACCCAAATGCTACTGGAAAGCTCACACTGCCCTGGAAGCCAGAAGGTCATCCTTTTCCTCATCTGAAGATGTCCGATCAGGCACCGAGATACAGAGCTCAGTACAGCTACATTTCTATAGAGACAAAAAAGATTTGGCTGTGAACGACCTACAAGGACCACACATGTTGCATAAGGAGGTAAGAGAGCATTTGCCCAGTCTCAGAAAAACTTCAGATAGCATTCAGATAGTGCTCCTCACTGCAAAGTTCAGGGCCTTTCTGCAGAAGAGAAAGCTTAGGAGGCTACGTGGCACTCAAACACTGTAAATAAGCTTGTTCATTCCGTACACTGATTAGCCCATACACAACCCAAAAGAAGCAAAGAAGAGAAAAAAAAATAAAGGCGTTTTGGATTAACAAGCCTGATCAGGTTTTCTTCTCCCTTTGCTTATTAATTCGCCCGGCTCTTACACAGATTGAAGTGTTTCGAGGTGCTTATCAGAATGGCACGAAGTTCTGACACCACTGATGGCAGGAGACCTGCAGACACATTTAACAAAGGGGAAGTTGACAGAGGGTACGTTCATGCTACCCAGCATTTTCTCTGGGATGTCACTATAGTAACCTGCTGCAAAAGAACTTCTGCCAATGATTCACTAGCAAACTCCATGTGCAAACATTACCAAGATGCTGTAAAACAAACAGTCCTCACAGATGCACACTGTCACAAGCGGTGTCGCTCAGCAGACAGAGCAGAAGACTGAAGAAACCTAAGCTTACGGCTCAACATGAGACATGCTGCTTCCCTTCTGTACATTTATTTATCCTCTGAAAAATGGAGTAAAGCAGCCTTAAATCCACCAGTAAAGCACATAAAAAGGTTTGGGGTTTTTTTGAGCAGCATGTTGGGAAGCCCTGATGTGTCTGGTTGTAAACAGCAAGTTGAGAACAAGACTGCACGCACTGGCACGCACACCCAAAGGTCTAAGATCATCTGCAGAACGGAGGGCGACGGCCTGACTCCGCTGTCCTCTCTACAACCCTTATCAAACTCATATTTCAAATGCAAGTGAAAGGGATGTGGGGGTGAAAGCTGATCACCAAATCACGCTGATCACAGAATTGTCACACTTAGTTGTGACAGTAACTTCACTTCAGGATTTTGGAAGAGTACAATTAACGTAGCTGCAACAAGCACCAGAAAGCGTTCTGCTCCAAAGCTAAGGTCAAGTTTCACCACGGCAGTAACAAAATTCGGGCAGCTAATGTCTTCATCATACAAGAAGCAAAAAGCTCTTAATTGTTGATGATACGTTAATTAAACTTGTTTGATACCACCAAAGCCTGCTACAGCTATTAATAAGCAAATTAGATGAATAACTGGATGAATCATTAGGCAATTAATGAAGCCGAAGTGAAAGATAAAAATAAGGTAGTGGGAATACTCATGTGCAGTAAACTATCATTTCCAGTTCTTACATCAAGAATGCAAGTCTCAAACTGGTTTCAGTTGCACTGGAGCTAGAACACGGATCACAAAGCGCAGACTTCTGGGCTGCATTCTGCAGGAGATCAGTCTCAACCAAAGAGATTGAGGTGATAAAGCACATGCAGAAAGAAGGCACAGGAAGCCACCCGTTGTGGACTGAAGCCCCTACCCAAAAAACCCAACCTGAAGATAACCCTGAGCCACGCAGAACACTGAAATCCCTTCACTATACGAGTGGCTAGCACGTCACCACAGCACAGTGATAAAATTTTAGTTGTTAAAAATAACTATAACACCACCAGTTCCGCACTACTCAGGAAACCATAGTGGTGCTAGATGCAACGGAACAATTCAGAAATTAAGCCTCAGAAATAAGAGTAACTTTCAATCCTTTGTAAGGAACATTTATGCCATTTACCCCTAGGCATATAACCCAAGTGTCTGGATTCCTTACCCAGACAACAGAGCGCTGAGCTCTCATCACATGCTACTGTAAGCACCCACTTCTATTAGAACAGGTCTAATGACTGCTAAACAGTTCTTTTCAAAAATGAGAAGCTTTCTCCAACAAAATGTCGAAGGTCACCATTTTAACTAGCACAGCTACACAAGAATGGACGACATTACGCCTTTATGTTTCCCACGTTGCACTGGACCTCTGCACGGTTCTCCACAGAAGGAAAAAATTCTTGCTCCTCAGGCAGAGGACAACAAACAGACAAAGGAATTATCTTCAGTTTGTTAAGCAGTTGCCCCTTGTAGTCATCCAAAGCTTTGACCTATTCCTCCAGTCTCCCTATTTGCATAAAAAAAGAGGCAGGGCAGGGAAAATAATATTTCCCTACTTTACAAGTGTTTGCAAGGCAGCATTTGCAGCTTGTCAAAGTGCTTTGAGATTCTCAGAAAAAATACCGCAAGTAGAATGTATCCATTTACATCTAGATGTAAATTTAAAACCTACATTTTATATTAATACTTTCTGGAGAGTGGGGATTGTGTGGAGCACTCCATTCTTTCCTTTCTGTTCTCACCCCTTTTGACATCACTTAGATCAAAGCAACAGAGAGAAAAGCCACACAGAATTGTATGTCTCAGCCTTGACGATCTGCAGATGTCCCAACCCCAAAAAGCACCAGCTACACAACCACACTGTCATCAGAAAGCAGCACCTAGTACCTGCGATGCCCGTCAGTTCAGTAAAACTGGAATATGGCTTCCACAACAGTCTGAAGAATATGTTTGGGTACACACTAGAAAGAGACCGAGACTACAACTGCAACAAGAAACTCCGTCACGCTGGTGGACGACATGATGAAGTGTGTAAGAACATGGCATCTCTTTGGGCATTCAGGCTCCTTGCTGCTTCTTTATTTAACACCATTCCCACTGACAGAGAAATTGCTACAGAAAACAATTAAAAGATTTTTCTCAGTATTTCCTGAATGCAGGATTCAACTGATTTTACACTTCATCCTTCCACCGGGAAAGCACACCAGTGCTTTTCAGCCCGAGGGATGCACTACAAAGCCAAGCATACAAACACTGGGTTCAGTCACATCACCTCCAGATGTCTGTCCCAAACCCAGGGCTGTTCCTGGAAGGAGCACAGAAATATCTGTCCGACATCGAGGACAGAAATGTTTTTCCAATGTCTAGGATGTTGGTTTAGAGAAATAACCTTTGAAGACCACTTCTATTGTTTTTCTTCTTATTTTCCTCCCCTTTCTATTAACATCACACAAACAAACATGAGTTCCATCAGTGGAAGACAGCCAGAGACAAAAATAAGATAAAATTGTTTCAGTCTGATATCCTCCGGGGTCTCTCTTTGCAAACAATTTTACACCAGTTATTGTTAGAATAGGTTTTGCTCAATCAGCTGATACGCTTCTGCGTAGGTCTTGTGACAGCCTACATCAAGTAATTTATTTTTGAGGTGACAAGTAGATCATTATGGTTCAAGCCTTGAAACAGGAATGGGCTCAGTAACACGATAAGGACAAATCAATAACATTGATATTTAGATCCCTACACCACATACTGCTGTTACAGGCCAAGAATATAATCTTCTTCTAGGTCACAAGATAATGCAGATGCAGTACATTCCCTGTGTGCCAGACCTTGTACTGAAACTCAAGTAGAAATACTCAAAAAATATTAGAAATACTTAATTGTTGCCACATTTGGAGGTATCAATAGCAAAAAAGAAGCAGACGCATTCATGTGGGAATAAGTCACATACGCAATTGCTGCTTTTCCTGATATGAAAGGATCTTGAAGGAGGAGGAAAATTTGACACCCACTTTATCAATTAAACAATAAGTAAGTTAAGGTGTAACACTCACAAAATCAACTGTGACTGGAAATCAAAGCCACAGATAAAAATAGCAACAACAGAGGTAGAGACAGTAGTCTCTTCCTGAAACAGAGAGGCAAGTTGCTGATTTTATTATATTCTTTAGACAGCAACATGAATTATTTTGCTGAGATACAGTGTTGAGGGATAGGATACCACTCCAGACAGCCACTATCAAATGAGCACCACAACCTTTCAGATACAAAGCCCTACCTACATACATTATAATCCAAGAGCAACAGCAATATCCTTTTGCATCTGCAGTCTAAATTACATTGGCTTTTGCTTTACAAGCTTATCACATTGTGAATTCATGTTTAATTTGCTGTCCTGTGTCCCCCTGCAGAGACACACCATCCACAAAAAGCAATACTGTTGAAAAATTGCATGACAAGAAATCTCTTTCGTTTCACTCTGAATATTACACCTAATTTTTAGTAAATTCACCTGCAAGATTATCAACATATTTCAAAGAAAAGAAAAAAGAATCAGGGATCCTCTATTTTCAAGAGAAATAAAGGATTGTCTTGCAAGCTAAATATGTAAAACTCAGTTTTGTCTTAAGTAACAGCACACACTGTAGAAATTCATAAATATTTGAAAGCAGATAGCATAAAAGAATAAAGGAGTCATTTGGGATAATACATGTGGGAACCTATCTGGGAGTGAAAGCTGAAAAGAGAAAGGACAGGGGAGATTTAAAGTTCCACACTGTAAAAACTGTTAACTGGGTTATGCAGAGGAAATGCAAGAGAAGAAACACATTTCAGTAAGAATTTTTATATATATCTATGTTTTTGTACTATTTTTCATTATATATTAAGTTTAATATAGGTCCATATATAAATTTATGTGTATCTAAATGACATTAGGAACAACCACATGCTGGTGATCCACTGATGACAACAATTCATAAAAACCAGATATATTCTTGAGTAGTTAATTAGCTACCGTTTTCCTCATGACCGTGCTGATCTGCTGCCACGTCCCCAACTCCCAATCCGTATAAAAATAAAAAATAGAAGATAAGTAACAGTCGCTTCTGGATAGAAAGATTATACAGGATGAAGGAAATGAGCAACATGACAGCACAGCATCCTAACCAGGAAAGCCCCAAAGGGAAAGTCCTCGGCTGCCCGGGGAGGAAATAGCCTGTGTTCCACAAGCGGAAGGTCAACGAGTGGCAACAGCTTTGTCTTTTACACACCCATAACCAGCAGCGTAAGTACACAGCAAGGACTGCTGCTTTGTTCTACCCAGCTTTGAAATACCAGAGCTATCATGGTTTCCTCCACAGGACTCCCAGTTGTTTATTAGCATCAGGGTGGTTAGCATCAACTCAGCTAAAACACAAAGGAATTCAAGCCTAATCAGGGATCAGCAGAAGGTTCGTTGTACTGGTAACCTAATTTAATAGTTCTTCAGCATGTTTGTTCAGCTATGCCTCGCATTATGTAATTAAAGCAAACACATAATACTGGCAGGCCATGGGAACTGCTACACCAGACCGTCTACAATGAAATAGGAAACAAAACAATACAAGGAGATACTTACTAGTTGGGTATATACACTTGTTTTAGCTTGCTTTCTGCTTCTGCTGCTTTCAATCGTTTCTTTAAAAAGAAAAGAAAAACATTAGAATAAAAAGAAAATAAGGACTATTTCACCTACGAGCCAAGTAATTTACCTGTAAAAACTTTAGCGCTTATTCACAAACAATGAAGTTTTCCTTTCAGTAAGCAGCTACCACAAAGTCCGTTTCCAATAGGAAAATATCCACTGAAAACAACTGCAGGCATCAAATGACTACGTACACAGCTTTCAAAAAAAAAAAAAATCAGAGATGACAATCTGCTATTCATATGGACAAACTTTTCAGTCCCATTCACTTCAATACAAATTCATGTGTTGTTCCTCCCACAACCCTTTTTTTTCATGCAGAGGAAGATCTGACATATAGGTCTGCATTTGTTCTCCATGATAACATTCACCAGTTGGACAGTAACAGGTATAGTAATGCATTCTCGCCATCGTTATTTCCTCAACAGCTGAATCAATTCAAAGAGTTTGAACACAGACTTTTTTGTTGACGGTCCTCATTTTTGAAGACTGAGTGACACACGAGATCTTTAAAAGTTAAAGAGGACAAGAGGATAGGGTTAGAGATCATTTACACAAACTGGACACCCTCAAATCCATGGGCCCCGATGGGATGCACCCAGCAGTGCTGAGGGAGCTGGCAGATGTCATTGCTGAGCCACTCTCCATCATCTTTGAAAGGTCCTGGAGAACAGGAGAGGTGCCTGAGGACTGGAGGAAAGCCAGTGTCACTCCAGTCTTCAAAAAGGGCAAGAAGGAGGACCCAGGGAACTACAGGCCGGTC
>Ga0181612_171169_pt1 | contig 12096 bp, 7 predicted proteins | sample HoacroProtozoa21_FD_119630 | JGI IMG/M metagenome (GOLD analysis project Ga0181612, IMG submission 119630) | Hoatzin crop microbial communities from Cojedes, Venezuel. Combined Assembly of Gp0051906, Gp0051904, Gp0051908
CTGTATTTTCTTCAGATTTTCTGCTAATCTCGTTTCAGCAGAGGCATGCTAGGCCCTGGAGTTCCTTATGCAGTGTTTCACTTTAGGGGCAGGCTTAGCAAGTCTGCTGCCATGGTCCTGTGCCTTGAGCTGTCTTAGGCTGACAGATCTATGGAGGTGGCATAGGGAAGGAAAGGATCCTTTCATATTCTCTCTGGTCCCATCCTCCGTGTCAGGCTGAAGGAGTCGGTGATGTGGTCTCCCAAGGGAAACTTGGCTTTCCTTTGAAGGAAAGTGTTGGCTGAGAGTGGGTGGGGAGGTGCAAATAGAGGAGGTGGGGATTCTTAAGGTTGACTGCTGAAGCAAGGCCTAAATCAGGATCTTATCATAAGGCCTAAGGCAAGGGCCATGCTGTGCTGTTCTTTAGGTCAGAGTTAAAATCTGCTTTTGTTTTCTGCCTATTCTGATAGGAAGAAATGCTGTATGAGGGCTGGGCCCTAACAAGTGTCCTCTCTGCTGGTACAGCAGGGAGGAGCAGAAGTTCCACCCGCCCCCTCTCCTCTGGTGTTCTGCTGCAAAGCAGAAATTGGTGGTCCAAAAGATTCTTCTGCTCTTTGCATGGCGCCTTTGACCCTTTGAATTTGGACCACTTTCTCCATGGGAAATGTCACGTGTATTTTGTGAAATATACCGCGAGCACGTAGGAGTTTTGCCAAGACTCAAAGGCATTGGCACAGTTCATGTATTCAGACCAGGCCCAGTTCTGCCTCTTACATGCCTGTAGCTGTTTGTAATCTGATGCTGGCTGTCGTTGGACATATTATTTAAAATTGCACTGAGGAAGTCATTGCTGTGCATACACTGCAGTGCACACTGCAGTCTTGCACTATACACCTGTCTTGTATGTTGAGACAGCTTTCAATTAATAGAGGTGAAACCATTAGCTAACTAAATTTTGTTCATACATTAAAATTCTCTAGAAAAATAAGGAGCATGACCATGTCCAATATAACTTACGAAAGACCTTATGAAGAGCAATAACTGCAACATAAGACAAGAACACCAAGAGCTATAAAATTAACTTGCAGGACGCTTTCTGTCATTAGTCCACCTCAAATGTGATTGTGAGTTGTGATGGAGTTACACTTTTTTACATCCCTTTGTCCCTGATGGAAAAAAGCACACCAGGCAAAGCACATTAAAAAATCAACTATCCAGAACTTCACTAAAGAACCGTAAATTTATCTCAAGCACCACAGAAAAAAGATAAAAACTATCCTTTTCCACTTGGACAGAGAAAGATACGGTCCTTTAGAAGAACCCAGTTTCTCCAGTGATTTTGCATCACAGTTACCTACACTGTAGGAACAGCTCATCCATGTCTCCATGATGAATAGCTCATCCATGTGTCCACGGTCAACAAGCAGACTGGTGACTTCTGAAAGCCCAGGTTGCTCTTCTGCTGTAACAGTGGATAATAAACTGGCTAAAACAGACAGGCTATGAAAAATGATCCCTCTGCTTTGTTATTGCTCCAACACAAGTGATTCTCCAACAACTTGCAACAGCCATCCGAGTACCTCTTCCAGAAAAGTTTTCTGTTCTGCAGGTGAAGTGGCAGTGACGAAAAAACAAGACTCAAAGACTGTAATGTGAAAATACTAACCTTTTATTTAAGGTTAACATACCCATTCCAGTCTGTAAATAATGTGTCATTCTATCAGAAATGCAGAAGTCTGAGGTTCATTTTTCTCTCTTCTACACAATAGCACCTTTTTATTTTGGTCTTCTTTTTCCGTGTCAGACTCATGCTTTCATTTCCTGTTGAACACTGGCTGGAGTAATTTTTGATGCCTGGTGACAGCATTGATGCTGGTAGTTCATTTCAGTGTTAATAACCTGAAAGCATAAGGAACTTGCTGCCCTTATAATCAGAAACTGAAGCGTGGTGCTTTATTTTCTTGGCTCTATACCCTGTGCCAGGACGACAATTTGGAACTTTTGGCAGCTACCTTAACATTTTCACAGACACTCTTCAAGTTCCTACATCACCATTGGCATTAAAGGGAGTTTAGATGCCTGACTGGACTCTGTATTACACCTGATTTAGCTAAATTAGACTATATTAATATTTCCTCACTATCTAAAAAATTGTATTTATCATTTTTTATCTAAAATATGAAACCCATTTTGATACTGGACTTCACAGCAAAATCGTCGTGAATACCTAGACTTCTGGCAGTAACACATTCGTTACAGTTGCATCTACATGGTAGGAGAACTTTTTCATATAATGTTACATCTACACCAGAAAATTCTATGCTGAGACTGATGTGTTCTCCGTGTGATGACGAGATGATAGACAGAAGCAAGGAGAGTGGGATACAGGGTATGCACTACTGGGTCACAGGCAAGGACAAGGCAGCAATCTCTGGGTGTTTAAGAAGCGGACACTTTCCTGACTCTGCAGTGGGAACCAAGAATCCCATGGCTCAAATTCCTTTAAACGCCCTGCTCTGTGCAGATGTGATGATGGCTGCTTACCCTGGGATCTTCTTCACTGTGCTGGAGCCAGAAAACTCTAAGCTGAGACTGATGTCTCTCCATGTAATGATGAGATGATAGACTCACAGCTAAGGCATGAATGTTCAGCTTAGCTGGAATACCCAGCTCCAACTGAGCTACAAATTGAGTTGTACGTCACACAAGAACAGACTTTCTCATTTTTTCACATGCTTGGTTTAAGTAAAAGTGAAGAAAATAGTGCAGAGAAAGTAGCAGAGAAAAACACGGTCTGGACCTGAATACAGAGGGTGGGAAACAGAAAACTGTGCAGTCCCCCAGCTGTTCCTTACAAGAGGAGAAATACTGTGCATGCCTGAGGACAGTGATTACAGCCCTCTTGATTTCACTGGTAAGTCCACCCCTGAATTATTAAAACACTTCCCAAGCTAAAGAATATCTGGCATGAGTTCCATGATATTATTTGAACTTGACTTCATGTTTTATTTTAGCCAGTTTGCTCAAATTTACTTAGTACTTCTGGGGAAAACCTCAGGGTTTTTTTTCTGGTTGTGCGTAGACCTCATCCAGAAGGGGTGGACCCCCATCCATGGGGTTGGGCTAGATGACCTCTAAAGATCCCTTCCAACCCAAAGCGTTCTATGATTCTATGGTAATTCTAGTGCCTTATCCTCTGATGAAAACCTGGAATGTTGTTTATGAAGGACAACTAAAATTAAAGGGAAAGGAGTCTGTCCAGAGGTGCAATCATTTATGGAATCTATCTGTCCTGATGATTTTGAACGACAGGTTATGGGACTGTCAGTGGATGCATCATTTGAAGCAATACTGTGACTAATCCGAGAGGTGGAGAAATACCCAAGTATAGATGTGTGTATAAATATATGTATATATAGATATCTGTCTTGGAAAGCTATCAGAGAATAACTTTGCTCCTCAGATAAAATATATCTCTGACATGTTTTAAATATTTTCCTAAACAGACTGTAAAGATTCTAGTAATTCAATTTGCAGGTTTCAGCTATGGGTCTGGTGTGATGATTTGAGATCTCAGGTAGATGTTAATTTTGGATTAATAATCCCTCAATATGGGGACTGGAAATTTTGTAGAACTTTATTCAAAATTGTTTTGAACTGAAACAGTTTTCAGTTGAAAATCTGGCTTTTGCTTATTGTGTTGTTAGAGAAATAAGGCTTTCTGGGAAGGTAGTATCATTTGTTAGATCAGCTTTTGGGTACAGAAGTCCTTCTCTCAGTCTAGGAAAATGTGTTACCTTTTTCTGCAAGTCTTACCTTGCCTCCATGCGTAGACCACAGCTGTAAAAGCGCCTCCTACAATATTAAAAGATGTTGTCCTTTTAAAGGGCTATAAATATTCCATACTTTAAATATGAAGGTCAGCCAATGCAAAGGACTACTGTGAAGGTTCATTTGGATTTCAGACTCAGTGAATTATGTAGGTCTATTTCATTTTGTTCAGGCCTCCCTAGTCTTGAACAGGTTTTATTTAGTGGGTAGTAATCCCAACACAAACCGTAGCAACTGCAGAGGGGAGAAAGAATGTGCAATGGAAACCAAAACTGAAGTGAAAACTCACATCCATCATTTGCAGAAATACCGTTTCCATCATTGCTAAGTACACTGAGTCAACAGCCTTGCAGTATTAAAGGAAAATTTAGCCTACAGTGATGTGCCAAAATAATATTTAGCTGTCTAGGCTTCCAGGGTATTGGTCATAAAATTAAAAGCTGGGTCAAACACTAGAGAATTAATTTAATGTAATTAAGGCTAATAAAAGATCCAGTGTTCTGTCAGAACAATGCGTGTCATCCAAGCAGTTTGTAGTATCATCACTTATTAAGATTACCTGAAACTTCCCATTATAATACTAGGTATGCAGTTTGGTAATAACTTCGTGACCTTTACCCTCCAGAGATTACATTTACCATTCTGTACATCTTCCATCTGTTGAACTCTTTCAGAGAAAACTTCATCCATTTTCAAGAATGAGGAAAGGTTTGTCCTCTATGGGTAGTTTGATCCTTAAATGTATTTACCATTCCTTAAAAAAAAAAGACTCTCTGTTTGGTCTTGACAATATAGTGGTGTCATTTATGCCAAGGATGTGACACTGAATGCACATGCTTACACAGTCAAAACATTTTAGGTGCTGAATTCCCAGATTATTTGAATCTCAGTAGGTATGATGAGGAATATGATCTTAGTGCTGAAACTGGGGTAAGAGTGTTGGGACTATGACCCATGGTGGAAGCAGAGATGAGAAGGGATGAATGAAAAGTGAGATTATGAGATTGGATGAGGAAGAGAGTAGCTGAGGCTGATGGTGCGAAGGAAACTGGTCAGAAGAATTAAAGAACTAGTGGTGAAAGCGAATCAGACATGACTAATGAAAAATAATGTGGGCTGAAAAGAGGAGCTGCCCTGGCTGATTGTGGAACCTGTCTTTACTCCTTCCAGGAGAGGATTTTAGGGGTTAGGAGGTTGACAGGAGTCTGAGGAGGGAGAGAAAAGCTCAGATGGGAAGATCAGTGGATGTGACACTGATTAACTGCAAATTATGAAATGAAAGGACTTGAGTTGCTGAGGCTGTTTGGATATCAGGGAGCAAGAGACTTATTTGGAAAGGAGAGATTAGGATTTGATAGGCAAAGACTAAATCTGAGATGGAGGGTAGAAGATGAAATGGAGAATCAAGGAGGATGGGATGAAGAGTCAGGGATTTTGAAGAGACAGTACGAAAAAATTTGAAGAGACAGAGCAGAAGGTATACAATATTATCAGGTCATGAGCAGGGAGACGGCAGTGATCTCTGGATGTCTAAGCATGGCCACCTTCTGGACCCTGCAGTAGGAGCCAGGAATCCTGTGTCTTCTCCTCCTTTAAATGGCTTGCTCCATGTGAACAATGGTGGCCACTTACCCTGGGATCTACTTTCCCTGGCTGAGGGCTCCCAGCTCCACAGCCCCCTGTGGATTCAGCGGGGTGCCCTGTGGTGGAACTTCTGAGTCTCTTCTCATTATTTTAAAAGTTAAGTTACACAAAGACAAGCCCGTTATTTTGTTATGGTTGCAGAACTCAAGCGCTTTACACATTAGGTAATGCTAGCTTAAGGTTGCGTTTGTTGCCAGAATCTCACCATCTGAAAAGCAGTGATAAAAGTCCCATCTAACAAGAGTATTATGGGCATTAATTGGGTATGCTTTGAAAAGTGCTACATGGTTTTATCATGTGTTTCTATTTATTTTACTTTTGATTCAAAAATCATAGAATTAAATTGGCTGGTTCCAAATGGGAAAAATATATGAAACATTATCTCCTTTCTTCTAAAGCCATACTACAAGCTATTGAGGCTAAAGAAAAAATTAAAACACATGAAAGAATGCTTTGTTTTTTCATGTGAATGAATTTTTTTCCCATGCTGAAAAAATAGAAGACTACATGGAAATATTGGGTCCTGGCTTGCATATATGTTTGAAGACTAATCTGCACTGGAGTTTTCCTAAGCTCAAAGCGGTATTCTAAAAGAAGTGTTTATTGACAAGAACAAATCCACATTTTTCAGTTTAACGTATTAAAAAAGAAAGTACCAAAAAACATGAGGCAAAAATGTGTTTGCCTTTTTGTCTCTTTTTCTAATTGAGTGGGAAAAAATCACCTTGACATAGGGGCAGTTAAAAGCTGTCATTCTCAAAGTTGTTAATTTGTCAGTCAGGTGGACACTACATTTCATGAAAGCAGTAGTTAAATGTGTGTCACCATTTTTGCCATTTTTGGAACATTACCAATATATTCTTGTTGCAGAAGTTTTACGCTCAGCTAGCGTTGTCCATGTGAGTTGATCTGCATAGACACTCCCGTCTGGGCTTTACATTTACGTGTTAGCAATGCCTATTGCTAGCAGTGGAGCCAAGACAATAGCACTGCTCTCTCTTAATGGGAATACACAGAATTTCTGACACCTGTGTATATATGGGATCAAAACTGAGTGTAGCACAGATTTGCCAGGGTTTTTTATTTTAACAAGATGTTACTTTTTTGTAGTATCTTGGTGGTGGTGAAGGAGATGGGGAACAAAAAGGAGCAATGGCATTATTAGAGTTGCTTCCACAAAGGACAGACTTTTCAAAAAGAAATGTGTATGCTGTGCCTCCACTGGCATGGGGAATAGGAGACTGGGACACTGCTGGTGAATCTCACTCTCTTCACCACAGTCGTGACATTCTGCACTCGCATCTGTGTTGCTGTGGATGGTATTTCCTTTTAAACTATTCCTTAGCTGCTCAGAATATCAGTCAGAGCAGAGCAGGGTTTCTTCAATATACAGGTTGTGCAATAGTTCATGAAATCTTTGTATTGTCCTTAGAGGGTTATTTAGTTGTTTCTATAATTAAAAATAAAGTAGATTGCATTTGTCTGCTTTTTTAAGGAAAAAATTGTGTTCTCGTAGTACAGATCTGGACATAAAACTGAGACTTAGATATCTCTGATGTATGCCAAGCTGAGGATCGCAGTATTACTTCATGCTTCCACTTTTTCAAGTGAACAGATTACATTGTATTTTAGCATAGTATGTTTGCATTTCTGTGATTTACATCGTTTTCCAGATGATATACTCAGGACAAATTATTTCTCCTTCAAAATAAATTCATAAGAGAAATATTGTTAGAAGGATGACTTATTTCCGTTGCCATATACAAAATGAAGATGGTGTAAGTCATATTCTAGATGGACAAACGTTTTATATGCATCTTGTTCATGATTATAAATAGTTTAAAACCAGTTAATACTTCGCAGGTTTTATAGATCTGTTATGAATTACAACAGTGTGTGTTCCAGGTAGTTAGGTTAAATGTATTAATAAATGATTAGTTAATTGTTACTGATTATTATGAAATTAAAATAATTTTGAATAATATTTTTAATAAATTATTAAACCTTTCCAGTAGAAGTATAATATAAGGGGAAACAAGAAGTGCTGAATGACTAACAGAATATTAAAAAAATGTCAGTTCTGTAACAACCCTATGTTTGTTTGATTTCTACAGTAGTTTAAAAGCAAAGGCAATTAAGATGAAAAGAAAGAAGAGAATAAATCTGTGCAGAATAAATCTCAGGTATACAAAAGTGAATATGATGTTCATGTTCTCTCTCCCCAAGAAAAAGAGAGCCTGGCTTCTTTGTGCTTGGCATGGCTGCAAGGAAAAGGAACAGAGTTTTACCTTTTGAAGTACAAAACATTTTTGAAAAATACTTAAATCCCAAGGGAGTGTGTGAGACGCAACACTTAACCCCCTGGGACCAGGCTAATGGTTCGTAATCCTACCAGTAGGGCTGACACCTGAGCCTGCTCAGAAAATGCTTGCCAAAAATCCTGCCCTTCTGCATTTAGTCATCCTGAAGCACTGAGCAAAGCGCTTAGGTGAGGCCCAGATTTCGCCTCTGAAATGTGTGGCAACTTATTCATCACTGAGGTACAGGTGATTGGTCTGCTTTGTGAAAATACATGCAATATTTAGAGAAACCACCTTTTGTATAGTGGCCAAGAGATTAGAGCTCACACTGAGAACCAGGAGTCCTGGGCTCAGCACCCCCCTCAGCCCCTTTGAGCCCTCCCAGGAGTGCCGTCCCCACCAGGACGCCTTGGCTACACCCCCAAGCCCCAGCCCATGCCACGCCACGGTGTCCCACAGGGCTGTGATTATTTCAGTACAAAGATCCCCCTTCAGCAGCGCAGCCCCAGCTCGGATTCCCAACCTCAGAGCAGCTTCTGAATTTTGTGTTGGGGCGTAGCTGGAAGCGAGCAGGGCTGGAAGCCTCCCAGGACAGCCCTTCTCTGAAAGGGAACTGAGTCATGCTGCCTTTCTGTTTGCTGTCTATGAATTGTGCACTTTCCCCACAGTGGCACAGCTTCAGCTATGACTCCCACCACCGTTTTGCTTTGAGCCCGGTTGCTAGGAGATGGCAGCTCTGAGTCCAGGTCCCCTCCTCACCACAGCTAGCAAAGACCTGGCATCCCAAGTTTTCCGCCTCTTCACTGTGTGTTGTAACAAGGAGCCAGAAATTGGGTCTCCAGTTTCTTGGCCACGTGTTCTAACAGGCGGGCTGGTACTCACCAAGGTTGCTGTGCCCTCCAGCCAGGCTGCGCTTGCTGTGCTCTGCTAGAAGTTCAGGGCATCAGCTCTGCAGTAAATTCACTGCTGGGTTGTCAGTGCACTGAATAGAGGGGCTCTGGAGGACATGTAAATTCAGGGACAGCAAACTTGTGGGTCCCAGGCAGTCAGGATGAGGAGGCAGGCTGGCCCTGAGATACTCTGCTCAGCTATAGGAGTTAATCCCCTTTGCACTGCCCCTCTTGAACACAGTCCAGTCTGTGAAAAATTTGCAGAAGATCCCTTACTGATCTTCCTGAGAATAAAATGAGGCTCTGAGTGAACCCATGGCAGGACATATCATCTAGTTTTAACCATAAGGGTACAGAACATCTCAGCCTTGAGAGTGTTAAAGCTTTGGACCATGAATTGAGCTTTGTTGCCAAGACAGAACTTAACTGTAAAGCTTATAAATATTTTCTCATAGAAAAGAATACATTTTCTCTTATAAGAGACAGGAGTGACCTTTGGAGATAAAAGGTAAATGATACTGAATTTGAATTCCTGACAAAAATACATTGCAATTTTAGCCCTTTGTTTAAGTCTATTATTACTTAAGAAAATGCATAGCAAACTAGTTTGGCCAACTCTCTTAAAAATGTGAAGCTTTGCCTCAGCTCATATTAGTGCCCAAGAGGCCTCATTCTGATTGTTTATAGAATTAATTATCTGATGGTTCAGTGTTCTGTATTAAATATTAAAATTTCTGTTAATAATATATATTCCTTCTGAGTCATCTCAGTTGTGCCCAAGTCTCTTTAATCAATAAATGCCTACAAGACAGGGATATCCTAATCTCAGAAATGTTGATAGTGTCTTATTTGAGAGGTGGAACTGACAACTGCTACTAATGCAAACAGAAAAGCTGCTTCAGAACCTTTTTTGCTTCTACATAGAGACTGGACACTCTTTGCAATACTTGATCCCTCTGTGCTGGTGTATGCATTCCTTAAGTAAACACTGTAAAAAAGGTTTGAGGTATTTTATTACATTCTTAATAAGTTTGGCATATTTAGCAACCATAAAAGGTTGTGCAGAAGAGAGAGGCATAAAATGGACAGAATCTTGCACAAAGGGAAGATAATTCCAACAGATTGTTTTTCAGTTAACTAGCCGAAAAGGTCTGCAAACATTCTCACCTCAATTTTTTTAAATACTGATCTTCCACAGATCCATTTTATTTGAAATTACTGAAATATATTTTCATAAGATAAGAATATAAAATCTGACCCATAAAAAAAAAAAAATCCGCAAGTTAAAAAGAAACAAAGGAAAACTTCAAATACATTTGCAGGCTAAATCAGAAATTTTGGCACTTGGGTCCCTGTGGTGGGCTAAGCAGTCACACACTGATAGTTTTCCTTGTTTCCGACTACGAAGACACATTAAATCTTCTCTTAATGCTTTTCTTTTTTTCACCTGTGTCATTATGAAAGTTGCCACAGGGGCATTCTGTGATCATGAGTGGAGGTGAGGTGCTCTAAGCAGTAGCTATCATAAGTGCAGATGGGGAAGAACATACTTGCAGCTGAAACGTGTTCTGCTTTAGGGGAAAGTTGGAGGGCTATTGTGCTAAATCTTGTTCAATATTATGTGAGCATCTAAGAGGCAAAGAGGGAGCGTGAGGGGAATTTATGGTATACAAACAGTTGCTGCTCATACACAGATAACAAATGCTTTCAAGTCACATATGTAGAGGCATCCTTACCTCTTGGACACTGCATGGATGGTCACTCAGCCCTCTGCAAACATAGGAAATGTTTTATTCCATTCCTCTGTTCCTTCCATCATTTCTGAGGCTGATACATCAAAAGAAGTAGTTGGTGCATTCTGTACTGGTTTATCATATCAAGAAAGATATGATTCTCTGACTTGGAAGAGTCACTCATGTACTCAGAAAGTCATGCCTTTTTTCTGTGCTTTCCCATGCTATTTCTGGGCAGAGTTGGGTTTTGCAGAAGACTGAGCTCTTCAGGGTGAGAGGATGCATCTTCCCCTTTAAGAAACAGTGTGGTTGGCTTGTGGAAGACAAATAAATAAATATTCTCAGATTTGTGGGAAACCTGTATTCTTGTTTATTCCCATTGTTTCTTTCCAGCTGATATTTGGTCAGTCAGAAACAACTCTATGTTTGTTCAACATGTATTATGCTTTTCTGAAAGCAGTAGATAAAAAGTCTTAACGATGGAAAAGACCCTCTCATGCAAGGTAAAATGTAACCGTAATTCAAAACCTTTCTTTGTTTTTGCAGGATGAGGCTGCTCCAGCTGACAAACAGTACAAACAGGAGCCAGCCCAGGTCACTTACTCAACTTCAGCTGTTTCCAGCACACAGGAGGTGTTGTACATCAATGGAAATGGGACCTACAGTTACCATAGTTACAGAGGGCTCGGAGGTGGGCTGCTAAATCTCAACGATGCTTCTAGCAGTGGTGAGTTTCCTTACAAAATGTGCCTGTGTGTATATGTGCTCGTGTGTACATTTCCCCCTGCTGTACAGAAAGCTAGTCCAAGGGGTTCAATATCCATAGGCTATTATCAGACAATGGGCAGGAACACAATCCTGCAAACAGCTACTGCTGCGCAAAATACTTGCTCACTGCACGCTAGTTTCCTTGCAGTTTCAGGGGACTAATTCACAATAGGACAAGACTGAACCTGAAGTCTCTAACAAAGCTGAGTTGAAAAATGCTGGGTTAGATCTTCAGTCGATTTGCATGACTTTATGAGGACCTACCCTGTCATTATTGTCCTGTCCTATACTGATCACAAAATGAGGCCGTTAGTATCTTTTGTGGCTGGAGTTTGAAAACACTGAACTCCACATTTTATAACAGAAATGAATTGACTCAGATTTCTCACACGGTCTCTCTAGCTACTTTAATTTACTGCAGATAAGGATCTGGCATAACAAGAGTTACATGAGAAAACAGCACATCTATCTATCCCTTAAGCTAAAAATGACGCAGGTAATTATGTGTCACCATGACATTGTATGTCTCTGAAAAAAACAGTGTTGTCATTTGCTTAGACAGCATTCCTTTCTTCTTACATCAGCAAGCATCTGCAACAAACAAGTGTAAGCGAATTGCATGATTTGTTTGAAACAGGCCCCCATATTGACTTCACGCAAATGTAGAGGAAAGGAAACGGTTTGCCCATGCTCGTAACGAGGGTATTGTCTGTCTGTCAGAAAAAAGAGATTACTCTGGAAGCCTGAGGGTCTCTTGCCTCCAAGAATGGTATTTAAAAAATGTTTCAGAGGACAGAGAAATCCCTGGGTTTTTGTACTGGCTGATCCCTCTCTGGCTGAGGAGAGTGCTGCTTCAGGTACCTGGGCTGACTTAGGCAAGACAGTAGTCGTTCAGCTATTTTCTACATGCTAAGCAATTTCAAAATGCTGTCAGGGTTGCAATCTACAAAG
>Ga0181612_110049_pt1 | contig 12095 bp, 6 predicted proteins | sample HoacroProtozoa21_FD_119630 | JGI IMG/M metagenome (GOLD analysis project Ga0181612, IMG submission 119630) | Hoatzin crop microbial communities from Cojedes, Venezuel. Combined Assembly of Gp0051906, Gp0051904, Gp0051908
CAGCGCGGGCTGCCCACGGGGCCACAGTTTCCTTCGGGCATCTCCCTGCTCCGGTGTGGGGTCCTCCCCGGGCTGCGGGTAGAGATCTGCTCCACTGTGGACCTCCATGGGCTGCAGGGGCGCAGCCTGCATCACCATGGTCTGCTCCACAGGCTGCAGGGGAACCTCTGCTCCGGTGCCTGGAGCACCTTCTCCATCTCCTTCTTCATCCAGCCTTGGTGTCTGCGGAATTGCTGTTCTCACATAGTTTCACTCCTCTCTTTGGCTGCAATTGCCATTATGCGGGGCTGAGGAGGTTTCCCTTCTTAACTGTGTTATCCCAGAGGTGCTACCACCATTGCTGATGGGCTCAGCCTCGGCCAGCAGCAGGTCCGTTTTGGAGGCGGCTGGCATTGGCTCCATCGGACATGGGGAAAGCTTCTGGCAGCTTCTCACAGAAGACACCCCCGTAGCCCCCTGGCTACCAAAACCTTGCCATGCAAACCCAGTACAACTGCTTTCTTTCCTATCTGTTTGGAAAGCTGGTGTGGTGTTCTAGCTTCATAATAATCATGAAAGATATTGGGATATATGGCAAGGTTGATTCCTAAGACATTGACGTGTTTTATGAAGAAAAACCCAATGTCTTCTAGAGCTTCATGGCTGGTGCTAATTCTTGCCTTTAAAAAAAGACTTTTGAGGAAATAATGTGGAATCCAAAGTTATTCATATCTGGGTTTCCTTTTTTTTGTCTTTTCACTTTTTGAGCGCTGAAAATCAGATTCCTTCAGGCACTTGTCTAATTCCTGTATGGTCTGCACTTCCAAATGCCAGGATACCCATAATTTCCCGATTTGGTATTTTCCAGGAGTTACGTAGAATACATTTTCAGTGTTTGTGATATCTGCATTAGCAACAGCTTTTCTGATTTTTACAAGTATCTTCTGTAATATTCTGTGCCTAACTTGACACAAAGTATTCACACGTCTCAGTTATTAGCTTTTATCTCTGAAGTCTACTGTTAACACCTTAAAAGATACTTTTGGCAAAGATACTGAAAAAAAGATGTTTTGCTGTGCTGGCAATGTAACTTGTATAGCTGAGCTTAATGCTGGGTCAGTTGTTCTTAAAAGAAAGTACTCTGCAGACTTAATGAGGAATTCACCAGCAGCAGGAAAGTGACCCAGTTCATGCCGTGATTACCAGTCAGTGAGTCACGTACCTTTGTAGAGGGAACACCCAATGTATCAGTGCCTGTCACAGGATAACAGCATGAACATGCAATGACCAGATCCTCGCATGTTGTCATGAATAGCTCTGGATATGTCACAGTTTATTTTAAAGAAAACTTTTGAAGAATCTATCTCGGCCTACAGCTCTGGTGCTGCGTTTCTTCTCCGAGTGTCTTGCTGATTCCAGTGGTCCCCACATAATTAACCAAATAAATAAACAAATAAATAATCTTCCTACCAGCAGTCCTGAGCTAGAACTAGTCATTCGCATCTTCTGATTTTACTTTGTTGTTCGTGTTTATGTTGTCTGTCATACTGCACAAAACCAAAAGAACAAATAGAAGACCCAGGCTGTGTTTAATCAGAAGCTACTGATTGCATAATGAATCTAAAAAAAAAGTATTTGAAAGGACCTGGAGTGTAATAATCCTGCTAACCATCAGGCAGGAACTTATCCAACTAACCTAATGCAGATACCTCAAGTCTAGAAGTGCAAATCTAAAGCAGCACAGGCTGAATGCATATTCTTTCCATAAAAGGCATGCTTCTTTCTTACTCTGGGCATTGTCAATCTCAAATCCAGGAAGTCATTGCCTCTGTTCTACACTATAAAATATAAAATATAAAATACATGTCCCAAGAATTATGAGGTAGTATAGAATGTGGACACTACAAGCCGCTCCAAGGTCTCTTAAGACTGCTTTTCACATTCTTATGTTTTACTTCTCCAGGGAGAATCAAAATGTAACAAATAATGTCATTAATGTCATTAATCCCAAAGTATACTTGTACAGGTCATGCTTTTTCTTTTTTTTTTAAAGGTTTCTTTTGATATGACCCAAATTCTCTACCTAATTTCAGTGCACACTGGATTGAGCCATATACTTAATCTATTATTTCTGCTAATATCAATGGATACTGATGATGCACAGAAAAAATTCCTCTTAATTCACAGGAATTAAACACCCAGTAATGAAACTATTAGTTCTGTGATGAAGTATGGCAAAGTGCTTTTACCTTTCTACTAAAACTTGGTCATACAATCCTGGAGATAGTAAAAACACCCTGTTTCTTCCAAATAGCGTCTGAATTTTCTCTCAGTGTACAGGGAACATTGCAAATAATGCTTCAGTCTCACAACTCGGCAATTGCTAAATGCCTGCCTTTGCCTCACTGCGGAGCATTTAGCACCTTTGCTAGTGGCGTTTGAATTTATTAACCCGGATATTTTCTTCAGAAACTACTTTGCCAACATCCTGCTTATTAATGCAGTTCAAAACTATTACCTCTGAAAAATATTTGCAGGAATCTAGAATTCCTTCCTTTAGATGCTACATTTTTATAGGCATGCATCTGAGAAATTGCTGGTATTACACACGTAGAAAGAGGAAAAAACTTCTCCTCTTCATGATCCTCGGCAAGCAGGGTCTTATAGCATTGTGTTTTATGTTGTTATGAGAAGTATCATAAACACTTGGAGCTTCCTGCCTTGTAGTACATCTGAAATTGCTTTACTTGAAAATTATGTTTATAATTCTCTTCAGCTGGGAGGTCAGTAGATCAAGACGAATGTGGTGTTTCTCTGCTTAATGCAGTTAGCAATCTGACAAGATAGGTACAATTTCCCATACATTTCAGTTCCTCACAGTAACAGTGTCCCAGAGTAATCTGACAAACAAACAAAAGAGCTAATTAAACATTGCTGAATTTTTCTAAGACAAAGTGTATACAAGGTCGTACCAAGGGCTCAGCTGAAGTTTATTAAAGATTAGCAGTCTGCTTCTGCAGGAGGGATCCCTCCAGCTACTGTAATGTACGACAGCCTGGTGTACTACTTTGCACAACAAACTGTTGTACAGCGTTGAATTACAGAACAAATTTACAGTAGAATGTCTGATAAAAGGGCTTTATATATTAAAGATCTTTTTATGTTTTGTTATATTTGGAACAAATAAGCGCAATAAGGTCCTATTTGCTTCCATACATTTGGAAAATGAATCTAGGAGTAGTTCATTATGCAAAGAGGGCTAGGTTATTACTGTGCCTTTCATTTACACTGTAAATCCTTGCGGCAAAGACACATCTTTGCTTTTGTATTTACCTGATGCTGTAGGAACCAATTTGTGAATCCAAATGCAAATCAGCTCAAGGACTGTGCAGGTGTTTGGATAGCAAAGAGATGTGCCATGTTTGCCCTCAACTTGCAATTAAAAAATGTAATAATACAAATATTTCTAATATGCCTATAAGCTTGGTGCATTGAAACCTGTGCACAAAGTCTGTGAGTAGGTATTGGACCATGCAGGGACTAAGGCCTTTACTTCTACTCTCCTGACCATCATACAGAGTGTAGAGGAACACTCCTCATGTACTCACATTATCCTCGTAATGCTGCCAAAGACAGTAAAATATAGATTATTTACTGTGCAAGAATGCAGTGTTCTTGAAAATGTGTCTGTGGTACTGAGCACAGAACAGCTTTCTGAGTCCTTCCTGTCATAATTCTGGGGTTTTTAACTAACATTCATATTCCTGTGCTGACACATAAATAAATTTGCCTCTTTTCCTATCACACATAACTACACTGAAATAGCAGTAAAAGGAATACTGAGAGAGCACCTTTCCTGCTTTTGAAAGTAGCAGAGATGGACAGAGACCGTGAAGAGTCAGTGCTTCTAAGAAGTAGAAATATTTTCAAAGTCAAACCAAGCACCTTGTTCCCAAATAAGCACTGTAAATATGTTATAACTATGTCCTTGGATGCTGAGACTGAAAAGGAAGCACATAGATTCTTAGTTGTTCTCCTACCTGTACAAACTGGTGTGGAGCTTTCCAACTCTGAAGTTCTTCTGGAGTTAACAATTCTATATTTTTTTACTAATAATGGTAATCTGGATTGAACACTACCTGAACTGACCATTTTTCCAAACTGCACTAGCAGTCAATATAAAACTTTCATGTTAAAGATTATTTATTGTTCCCCAAGCTGATATAAGCAGTATTTCAAAAATATTTTATTGCTATTAAATTAACATACTCCTTTTCTTATTTTTTGTAATGATTTCTTAGGTGTCTAAATTTATACCCTGAGCTGCCTTATACTCAGTTAAAAGAAAAATGCTCTTTCAAAGGCTATTTATGTAAACAGCACCAAATTCCTCTCCAGAAATATAGCACCATCATGTAACATAACATTGAGCACAGAAAGTTGGCACTGAGGCATGGTGAATCACAATGTTTCCCCTGCAGAACAGAAGAAACAAGCTACAAAGGCAAAGGGTGTGGTAAAAAAAAAGATCTGCCACATAGCTTAAATATCTCTAACCTGTACCAACTATCCATCTTGAAGTTATGAATCCAGACGAAGTGGTTGCTCAGCAAATGACCCTAATATTGTTTTTGAAAGCAAATCAATGAGTGGGGCAAGCAGTGCTCATGAAATCAAAGAAAGTCAGTATTAGTCCAGATTCTTTGTAGTTTCTAAGCTACCTACACACAGTGTGACAGCACTTGTTTGTGTAGACTGGTCGTGGTTACTTGAAAGCTACTCCTTGTGCATCCTCTGTTCAACAGCAACAATAGACTGCAGTTGTTATAAATATGCATAGTGCAAATATCCTTTGCTGGTTTTGATCCTGCAAGATCTAAAAGTATCATGTTGTTTTATTACTGAATTCAAAGATCATTTTTTCATATGTTACCATGGAAACAAAATGGTAACTGTGTTCCTATTTCCATTTTACATTAATAAAAGGCTCAATATTATAAGCAGTAGCAAGTGTGTCCTATTAAGTCTTGATGCTGAATAACAAGAGGTGTTGTGTTTCTGTAAAAACATGAGGCTTGGAATTAATCCTTTGTTTTAATTCTTGAATCACTATAGCTTTTAGGGCTGCTTATCTTTCTGTATGAATGTAGTTAAGGACAAAATCTCTTAAGAACAGTAACTCTATATTAGTTCAAAAGCAAGGAAAAAGAAAAATTGCCTAGGGTTTATAAGATTCCTATATATAAATCTCAGTGTTCAGATCTTGATGGGTAAGATTCTCCAGTAACTACCTCCAAGTCTGTTAACCTGCACATTGCAAATCCTATGGTGCTTACAGAAAGGTATAAAGGACGGCAGAAGTATTAATAGCAGCAACTCAGTTCCTTCAGGGTGAAGGAGTAAAAGATGCAATAACTATTGATTATTCCATTAGTCACGGAATTGCTTTAACCATTTTCAAGATCTCAGGTCCTCCAGGCTGAGGGAATGAGAACAGATGCAGGAGGTAAATGGGACTCTGTAAAATTTTATCAACGGCAATAAAGTTCTGGTGGGATAGAAACTGCTGTACCTGGGGTATGAGTCACTCTGAACACGTGCAATTAGTGATCATGGCTTGCTCTCTTCTCCGTTTTTTTGAAGGAAGGAAGTAGTTGATATCTTATAGGAGTACAACCCTCAGTATGTGATACAATACAGATCTCTTGAAGCAGACTCCCGAAGGATTATAAGAAAAGAGGGTGGAATCTTGCATGTTACCATCTGAGTGACAGTAGTATCTCCTGAAATTTTAGGACAGACATAGCCGGTATATGGGTCTTTTGGTTTTGCCACAAAAATCTGTTAGTTTCCTCTTGAACCAAAATAGGGACTGTTTGAAATCTTGGAGTGTTGTAGAACAAGATAATGATTACATCTGCAGCTCTAAATACAGGGCATCTCATGACTACCTTACACGTGGGGACAGATGATGAGCAATTCAACTGGAGAACAGGCAGGCTAGAGTTAAGATACATGTTAAGGATACAGAATTAGTCTATAATTGGACCATGCATTTCATGTGAAATAGGGGAAGCAGATTAGACATAATATTCAGTTCATAGTGCAGGACATATGCAAACATTCTTATTCGTGTACCATATCTGAAAGAACATGACTAAGTCACATAAGGCCAGAAAGGTCTGGTCTTTGGCTTCCAGTTTGAGAGGGATTCAGAATCTGAAATGTAGTTTATTACACTTTTCTAGGCAAGTTGACCAAAGACAGTGACCAAAGTAGAGAAACACGGGGATAACTGAGTCTGTTGTTGGACCTCCTGTGAGACTTTGCAGTCATCCCTATTCAATATGACTGTTGAATATCCATGTGTTTAAAACAAACTACAGTGCACTAACATTTAATATTATAGAATAAATGAAAATTTAGGTTGTGAGGGAGCTCAGTAGGTCACCTGGTCCAACTTTGTACTCAAAGGAGGGTTTACCTCCACATTTTATGTAACTTGTGTTTTTGTCTGATTGATAAAATTCTGGTAATCCTAGTCTGGCTACATAAAATACTGTTGAAGAGATGGTAAGTTAGAGGTACTCATCTACTGTGCCAACTTCTTCCCTGTGCGATGTCTAGGAACAACATAGCTTTGATTTGCCAAAGCTTGCTTGTTTCTTGAGTTTTATGAGGAAGACACAGTTCCTGTCAATAGACTTTGGGAGTGAAAAATTCCTCAGGAGACAACATGCAGATCAAGCATCTGATGCCTGTGCTGTTAGTAGAGCTCCCTGCAGCTCAGGGGCTTGCCAGAATCCCTGAGCTTCTGCATAGTTCTCACAAAGGGCTGGAGATCTTTGAGGATGTTGCTGCATCCCCAGGGGTCAGACATTCCATGGAGAGTAAATTCAACATATCTATGGTCACACCAGGTGTCTGAGTACTTTAAACATACCATCCCTGAAACACAACAGTAATAATCCTAATGGACCCATTTCTGAAAAGATGAAATTCACAGAAATATACAGCCACATAGGATGAGTTTTAGTTTTAAATGTTGAGATTAAAAGGGAATTGGAATCAGACAAATGATGGAAAGTGTCTTACAGATGTATCAAAACTTATTCCTGATGTTAGCTACTGAAATATTAGCTTCTCAGGCTCATTCAGTCTTTGCGATAGACATTCAGGTTGTCTGTGAGGAGAGAACGTCTCTATGACAAGCAGTCCAGATAACCTAAGGCACCACATCTCTATGTCTCCACTGACAACAAGGGGTTTGGACAACTCTGAAGGCCATCCAATGCTTTGGCAAAGCTGAGCACTGGCCAGTAGGAATCACTGTGAGCATGGGAGTCCTGTCATTGTCACTGAGAGTAACTCGCACTTCTAATGTGCTCTTCGTTGCACAGAAGCCTCCATTAGATCTAGCTATAGAACGCAAATGGTTTATACACATGGCAGAAATGTGAACAACTACACTTAGTTTTCTTCATCTCATGATGAATCTCACACAAAATGATTCAAGAGGTTTAGATGCCTGTGTCTGAATAATAGACATCAAAAAGTATATGAAATAGATTTTGTGTTAGATGACCTGAAGAGATGTCTGAATCACTATTGCGTAATATGAGAGACATGATACAGTATTTAAGGTGGTGGATAAACAACTGAGGAAGAGATGGTGTCTTCTGCACAATATTTTGATGTTAAACTTCAGTCCAGGAAGTGGCAGGCCTGGTTTCTAGCCACTTCCCAGTGTCAACAGTCCTCAAACCAAACCCTGCGTGTATGGTGTGATCACTACAGTATTGATAAAAAATTGCTTGTTTAAGATGTTTCAAACACTCTGAGTCTGAGGAGGACCTAAAACTCTCCAATTTCCAAACGGAGTTTTGTGTCTTAGTGATTTCAGTCAAAGTAGGAATAGCCTGACAACAATAAACTGGACCTTTAGAAAATTAGGTCAAATGTATATGCTTCCCTGATAACTTCTCAACTCTGCTAGCTAAGGCAAGTCACTTCTCAGCATGTGTGAAAAGTTGGCTGACAACGTTTATGGAGTTCTGTCCTCCAGAGATGACAATAGAGGCAATAACTAAATACAAACACCTTTGCAGTTTGACAGCATGGTTAGCACGTGATTTGAATCACTCAGTACCTTAAGCCTAACTATTTATCACGTCCACTTACGGCATTGAAACAAGTAACGTGAATATAACACTTACAGATTTACTTACAGATTTATTATTTTGTGTACTAATAAATGTTTAAAAAATCATGAAGCAAATTAATTGTAGACAAGACTTCGTTTGAAGCCATAGAAAATACACATCAAAGATTTGTGTTACCTCTGAATGCCTGGTGTCACTGAGGGTCTTTCTAGTAACATAAAAAGAACAGCAGTATGATGTATTTTCATTAGAGAGAATAAATAATATGGATCCACAGAATATCTGGCACGTTCTTAAGCATGCATCTCATATACCTCTGTCAGCTTCAACAAATGTAGCTATACGGTTTTGAAAAACATCCTCACAAGGAGGATGTGCTATATAATGTGTTGTAGAAATGCTTTATTTTGTAAATTTACCAAAACATTCAAAAAGATCATTCTACATTTAGGTCACATGCTTGACAGTGTGTCTTTCATCTTATTGATAGGCACCACAAGGCCACATAAGGAGGGGGAAGTCCCTGGTGTAGACTATATTTTCATCACTGTTGAAGATTTTATGGAATTGGAGAAAAGTGGTGCTCTCTTAGAAAGTGGAACATATGAAGGTAAGCACACTTTTACTGCTAAATCTGTCTCATATTTCCATTATGCTTTTTTTCTAATTTGATGGAATTGCACTGGGATCTCATTACAAAAGTGTCGTTGCTACTGTTATCAGAAATTCATGAAGAGCCATATGGCAATTATGAAAATATTCTCATGTGTAAAAGCTAAATGCAGGTGGGTTCATTGTAACTTTAGTATATTATACTGGTTAAGACAAACAGCATATTACATTGCACTTACACTAGTTCTGTATGCAAAATACTTGAGGACATTTCCACAAAATTTCAGCAAACAGCTACTTTTCCAACCTAGGACAAACAGACTCTTTAACAGAAATAAGGTGTAAGGCTGACACTTTTCCTTTGCATGTGTGATCTTGCAAATACCAATCTACGTCAGAGGCTGAAACCTCACTATTTAAGTAAAACAGGAAGGATTTGCTACGTCGTGTCTTACAGGCTTTGTAAAGTTATTGAAAAGGACTCACTAATTTTGTGATATGACAGAGGGATAGGAACTGTCCTAACGACTGTATGAGAAAATGACTGCATATGGGGCAAAGAGCCAGCAGCTTATTGCAGAACAGTGCTTCCCAGGACAACTGATGATTCATCTGATTTTAAACCTTTTCCAAATCACAGCTATCCTGAAAGTGAAACTATTGTAAATGGAAGGGCAGTTACATAGCAGGGTGTTTTAATAAACCAGAATAATGCTATACTATTTTAAACCAGGTGCTTCTTAGAACTACACTAGTATTTAAGGTAACTGCGTAATGGATAGGTCTTTATACTGTAATCTTCAAAACGACAGGGAACACCTTTTATAAGAAAAATATGACCCATACATATGTTAATACCTGGGTGAGTAGAACCATTTACAGGAAGCAGCCCCATATTTTTACCTTGTAGCAAAAGAAGCAATGAAGACCTTTTTGTCCTGACTTTGCCCCTGTCAAGGAAAGCATCTGAATATAAATAAGAAGCTACTCACTCCAAAGAAAATCATTAGCTGTGTTATAAATAGCAGGAAAGAAGATAATCCTTTCTCACCTAATCAGCACAAAGTACCCATTAAAAAGTAAATAAATTTTCAGAAAGAGTTATATCAATACAGAACTTAGAACAAAGATTTCCATTAAAGAAGGTCATATAAAGGAAAATATATCATCTTTTCCTGTTCTACTTTTTTGCCCACTGTCTGACAATGGTAGAAGTTACCTAAATAATAATACAAGTATACCACCACAATTTGACATTTTTCAGAGATTCATTAAATAACAGGCCTTTGTTGAAGTATCTTTTTGTTAAACTGTGTGTTTGAAGCTAAGATTAAAGGAGCTTAAGTGTAGCACAAGTCTATCATTGCTTGACCATGTAATTTCATTATTTTGTAGCAAGTTTGTAGAGATTGAACTGCTAGGTTAAATTAATTCATAGTGCTCTTCTGTCCCTCGACGGATACTGAGAGGTGTCTTTTAATACCAGCTACCAGAGCTGAGTGGAAGCAAGGTGATATATTGGTTGGGAAAGTCTGCAGAACTCCTTAAACTGGCTGAGGACCTAGCTGAAGGGAGGTCCAAAGTTGTGACTATGCAATGTCTGTCATGTCATTCACTGATCACAGATGACAAGTTCACTGAATCCAAGAAGTGGGAAACTAAACACAGAACAAAATAAGCTCAACTGACCAGTCTCTGCATAAATGGTGTCTTTGTTTCCCAGGTGTCCCAATCACCAGATGTGCATTCTGACAAATAATAGGTCTGTCTAAATAATTCTGACAAATAATAGGTCTGTCTAAATAATATTATCTGTCTCTGTATTATGGCAATAATAGGCAACACATTAGAAAATATACCTAGTTTACAGATGCTGTTTCTCCTGTTCCCATACAAGGATTTCTGGAAGTGACCTTACAAAGTTATACCCCCCATTTCCTGATTAATTCCTTATGACTGTAGAACCTTCCTCCTGGAAGGATTTTGCTGATCATTTCATCACAAGTTTTCCTGAGCACATGAAGTCTGAAGTGATGAAGTTTACTGCTGACAATTATACCAAACAGAGCAAAGAAGTTTTCAGTTCCCCCCATCAAGAGAAGATTATTTTTGAATCCTTCCATAGATCAAGCAGCTTAGGTGAGCATGCAGGTTCTGGGAAATGAATTTTCTCTGCTTATCTGAACTGGTTATCAGGACCCTGAAGTAAATCAGGCTTCTTTTCAATGATTCTCAATGTTATTAGACTGGTTTGCAGATTTCTTAATTATTTCTTTTTTTGTTGTTTTCAAATATCATTCTGTATTTAGTCAAGTTTCTACAGTTTAACTGAGTTGGTCTATGCTGATTGTCTAGCCATGGCCACTATGTACCAGTTTCTCTCTACCAGAAAAGTGTTTTAAAGAAGGGATTTCTCATTTAGTTGAGATAAAAAGACTATATGTTGTATTTCACCACTTCTTGACTAGAAGGGTTGACTCGGTCAGTTCACCTTCTACTGTATGAATTCCAAAGAGAATCAGAAACATCCAGGTAAACCAGAGGAGAAGGAGGCCAAGTGGAGACTTACCTGACATGGAGTCTTTGTATTGTTCACTATAGTATTCAGTATTGTTGGGAGGGGAAAATTTTTCTCAAGGTAATGAGAAAACCAGTGAAAACAATCAGAAAATGGTACAAGCAAATAACAGTTGTGATTCCAACCTGGACAGGATATAATTTAAAAGTGAAAACAGTATGTATTCTTAGAAAAGTACAGTTCTATAGTTCTTTTTTTTGAAGCACACATTATTTTTTGTGTTTTAAAATAAATTTTTAAGTTCTAAAAGCTTCAGAATTAAAAATAAGGTGCTCTCCTTAAGGTGTGACCTCCTTACTATTTAGGCTTTCAGTTGGCTTTTTTTATGCTTTCTTTGTCTACTGCTTCTGTGACAATTGTGAATGACTGTAGTATTCCAAAGTGCTGTAGAAAAGCAACAGTGCATTCATGATAAAAACTCCACACATCTCTTTTTTACCTGTTTTGCAAATATGGAAATACTTAGTTTCAGTAGGACCAAATCTGCTACTATGTTGACCTTTTCTATTTACACCTTTCTGAGCAACAGTTCATAGAATCATAGAACCATTCAGGTTGGAAAAGTCCTCTAAGACCATCAAGTCCAACCCTCCACCCAACACCACCATGTCTACTAAACTGTATCCTGAAGTGCCACATCTACACATTTTTTGAACCCCTCCAGGGATGGGGACTCAACCACCTCCCTGGGCAGCCTGTTCCAATGCCTGACCACTCTTTCAGGAAAGAAATTTTTCCTAATATCTAATCTAAACCTCCCCTGA
>Ga0181612_157901_pt1 | contig 12095 bp, 7 predicted proteins | sample HoacroProtozoa21_FD_119630 | JGI IMG/M metagenome (GOLD analysis project Ga0181612, IMG submission 119630) | Hoatzin crop microbial communities from Cojedes, Venezuel. Combined Assembly of Gp0051906, Gp0051904, Gp0051908
CCTTTCTTCTGTTAGTTTTTTTTTTTTTACTCATTGCAGACAAACCCCCGGCCCGCCCAAAAGGGGGGGGGGGGGGGGGAAGATACTCGACTCTTCAGGCAACATATTTATTCCAGAAATGAGCCATCACCACAGTACATTTTGTAGAGCTAATCCAGAATTCAGAGATCACCTGATCCTCCAAATATAAAAAAATAATAATTAAAGGAAACCACAGCAGGGCAGTGATAGTTATAGTGGGCAGAGCTGCAGAAGCAGAGGACAGAGTAGCTGCTGTCCAGCTCAAGGCTAGCGGCCCTCTTCGCAGAAACAATTTCCAACATCCAGTAAGGACTGTAGTTGTTGGTGGTCAAGGTTATGACTGTTAGAAGAAAAATTTTTCCTGTAGGATAACCGTAACTACTGATTGTATTTAATGTATCAAATAGGGGAAGTGGTACAGAAATTTTTCCTTAACTGAGATATATCACTATTTAGAAAAACAGAACATTGAAGGGTGAATTACTTTGTCGTATGAAGTTTTGCTAGCAAGAGGCTTCTGTATCGGCGTGCAAGCATCTCTTTTTTAAACCTGCTCATTCGTTCTGAACATAAAGTGAAGCTTTGACTTCAGTTAATCAACACTTGGTTGAGGCAGTTCCTAATGTTTCTTAAAAGACCCCCCGTTCCTCTACCTGGGTCTGAATTATGCCAGAACATCTGTGCATCACTGACAACAGAACAAGATACTATTTGTTCCAGCCAGCCAAATGTTCATCAAACTGTTTGGCAAAGCGAGAGAGGATTACTTCACTTAAAGGCCCTTTTAAAGCTGTAATCACAGCAGAATCCAGTATACGGAGCTGAAGAACAATGAAGTGCAGTGATTTGTCTAACACTGCCCTGGAAGCTTGTGGCAGAGCCAGGAATTAAAAAAAAACAAAAACAACAACAAACAAAATAAAAACCACCATCCACAAAACACACACACAACACAACCAAAAAAAAAACTCAAGAGAAAATCCAAAACACTTTAAACCCCCAAATCCAGATTTCAACCAAAGGAAATCCTTTTCTTTACAATAACTGTTCCATAAGAAACATTTCTTTAAGTCAAGTAAAACAAACAGGAAATCAATAAGGAGAAATTTAGTAAATCCAGCATCTGTTTTTATTTTTTATTTTTAGTTATGGCAATTTTTTAAAAATTACATTGGTATATAAACAATCAACACGCACGTAAGTACATTCATACTAACCAGAGCCCAGAGCAGAGACATTCAACTTGCGCCCACAAACCAGCTGCAGCCTGCCATTATAAAGCACCCCCTTGCTAGTCCTCTCTTCCAAATGCATAGCACGACACAAATTTCCCCAGAAAGACAGACCCCAGAAGCAAGCTTCCAGTTAATCCCTCTTGCACTTCGTGTCCTCATAAGTTCTTGACTGTGCCCAGTAAAGAAGGGCAAAAGAGTCTACACAAATTCCTCAGGTGTCAACAGCTCACTTCCAGCTGCAATCTTTCTAAACTGTTCCTCTGATACAACCAAAAAAATAAGCGCGGGCAGACCTACAACACACATACAGCAAATTCCGTGTTTCATGGAGGAATGAGAGCTATTATGCACGCACTGGCTACGGTGAAGAAACCACACGAGACAGACCTCTCCAGTAACAAAGACTGGATGCTACAAGGCTACAGAACACATTCACAAAGAAAAGCAGCATACTTGTTGATAACATGTACTTGTCAGGAATAATTTTCAGTTTAAATGCCTGCAATTACACACACAATATCATTAAATATTTTGGACTAAAAGGGTTTTACGTGAAGTCTGTTCAGTGTCATCAGCCATAACGCTAGTTGTGGAAAGTTTGACAAAACAAACTGTCCAAAACTCACTCTTTCAGAGGTCAACCATCATTAAACAGAGCCAAAGACAGCTATGCAGCTTTCTTTAATCTACTATTGCAAAATACAAGATGATGTCAATACAGCCACTTTGCCAAGCCTAGGGAACACAACGCAGCAGACATTAAACACACTACACTAAACAGAGGTCAATCATTAGGATGAATTGCGAGCGTCCTACAAGAAATTCTTTTCCCCTGCATTTGCAGAGGGCAGATTTTGAGGAGCTTTAGTCTTTCCTCTCACTCCTTCCCAGATGTCTGCACTTGTACACAGGGATCATGACTCACGCAATTAGAAATAACAGCTTTACTTTTCATTGAAACTAGAGCAAGTTTTATGACAAAAAGGAGAAGCATCTTACAGACAGTGGTGTGGCTAGGTTATCTTCATCTGTCCGGTGAGGAGGACTCATAGAATGTGATCTTAATGCGGGCTTCTCATTGTACTCGAGTCTTTCCCTGTTATTAACAAAATAAGGAAGCAGAAAAACAAGAATTCATTTTCAACACCTGTGGCACACAAAGGATGTGGATCTTAAAATAAAATCTTTTAGAATATACCAGAGAAAATAATTGTCAAGATGTAAGGATCAAAAATAGTAGAATAAAAAAAGAGAAAAATGTCTTGTTAAAGGCAAACAAAAGACTCAAGCATTCTATTAAAAAAACAATAGCCAAAAAACCCCACATCAACAAAAACACCAGAAAAATCATGTAAATCACAGTATATTAAAAGGTGTTCTTTGCATTTCTCAGTTACTACGTGACGCAACATCTCTCAACAGATTTTAGAATAAACCTAAGTAAACCGAGAAGGTTAATCTAAGATGACATTTTTGAAACAAAGTTGCCAACCATATGAGACAGCATAGGATAAACTTCAGCCACTCAGAGAAGAAAAAGGAATGAAGGTGAGGGTTGGCTGCACCACGGGGGAGAAGATGTTGCGAAGACCAAAAAACCAGTTCAGATTAAGGTATATCTTTACATAACACGCAAACCTGAAGACAGGGGCAAGAACTACGCATACAGCTCAACAGAAAAGCAGTGACTTGAAAGGCCAGAGGGTAACATGCCAAAGAAACAAGCCATAAAGATTGTATCGGTCGCATTTCATTTCAGCTGTATTTTATGGACTGAAGCGGTGTATATGGGGGACGGTAAAGAAAGTCCTGCAAGACAGGATACAAGTATAGCATGAACAAGTACTCTGTCCAGCAGAGGAAAAAAGGGGACAGGGATTTTTTGGAAAAGCTTTTGTCATAAATAAAGCATTTGAACAAAAGGAAATTAAGAACAACAGATAGGTGAAGACAACTTTTACTGATGCACCTGGTCAACACACCTTTCTCAACTATAGAACAGTGAAAGAAAAGAACAGCCTAGGACAAAATAAAATAATTGTAGGAGTTTATTAGATAGGTTGATATAGCAAAAGATCCAAAACAGTAGCGAAACACCCTTCTGCATATAGTCTAATGTCAAATCCACAAATAATAAAGTAATTAAAAGCTTCTGTGAGTCCATTCACCTTCCTATGACTAGCTATATTGTATTAAAATCAAGTCAGACCATTAAAATACCTTTCATTCTTTCCACCCAGCAGCAAATTAGCCAGCTAGTTATGCCAAACAGACAGCAGAATGAATTAAGTGTTTATGAACAGCAAGACAACTGTTGGATGTACAATGTAAGCTAGTCACTTCTAGGAAGACAAACACAAACTCTTCACCAAGCACTCTGCCCCAGCTTTCACCCGAACAGCAGGGAACAGTGAAATACAACAACTGGGCACATACCTTCCCTTCCAGCACTAATAAATACCAACAGCATACATGGATGCAAAATAACAGTTACAAAGCAGTAAATAGTTTTGATAAGCAAAGTCTTAGAGGTAAAAAAAAAATCAAAAGAAGTAACACAACTGTCTCTACCATTCCAAATCATGCATTTCTTACCAAGATTTCATTTGACACAAAATTATCTTACATTCAAAGGAGATAAATCTTTGCCTGTCAGTAAATGTGCACTTTTATCAGACCTGTTTTGTGAACAATACTCAGGTCCCTAACAATTCAATGAAGTTCCAACTGCTTAAAATAAGAGAAAACCAAATTCATGTCCCTATCATTAAGAGATTAAGGACTACCAATAAATATTCAAACCACCCAAGTTACTGGTAATACTTTTAAACTGACAAAATGGAGGGGAAATTGTACATGTATTCTGAGTTCTATATTTGCTGTTTTGAAGAGGAACTGAAAAGGAAGTTGCTTCACCCGATTCAGTAACAAAAATTTGAGAAGACTTGTTAAGGATGGACCTCAATTTTGCTTATATCAAGAAAGTTCACTCCCTTTTCCAGCCTTCTGTTAATGAGTCAGGCTCCAGAAATCACAAGATTATTTCTTTTTCCTCCCACAGCAGGTGCATGGAGAATGGTCAGAGTCTTGACAGCAGCCCTGTGACCTCCTCCTTCAGCCAGAACAGTGAGCTAGCATGGGAGAAGGAAGCAATTTGCTGCTAATCATGGAGATTAGTAAATAATTTCCTACTAGGAACAAAGTAAGGGAAAGTCACTGGTTCCTCCTGGTACAGCACAGCTACAAACTAACCCTTTAACACTGTTTTTCAGGCATAATCTATAAACACACAGTAGAATTTTTCTACGCAGACAGAAAAACCAGGTTTCTGTTCAAACTACACATTCCTCAAACCAGTGCTATCACATTTCAAAATAAAGATGCACCTTTCTAGCACCAGATGGCTTGGTCTTACTCATTTACATCCTAGTTTCCAAGTAAGGTTTGTCTATCTACTTATTATTTAGCCAGATGAAAAACTTCTTACACAAACGTCAAAATCTTCATACATAGAAGTATGTATATTTCATAACAATAACTATGAAAAGAACCTCTCCATTTGTTTCCTTCCCTTGAAGCAGGGAATCTTGAGATAAATAAACATCAAAAAATTACTCAAACGTTTCTCACTGATATTACCTATTTTGCCCTGAGAAAACATGGTAGTCTATCTGTAAGAACTGAGTCATGGCTGGAATGCAAAATTTTCATCCAACTGCGTACGTTCCATGCCTATGGAGCCAGTTTTCCTGCCACAGATCCCGAGTAGGGACGAGTATCACGTAACATCACCACCATCTGCCGGCTCTCTCTACAAACTGCAGATGCCAGAAATCCTCTGTACTTTGCATCTCTACTTGCACTGACAGCTCATTCAAAACTCTAAATACAAAGACAGACAGCTGAAACGTTTACATTCGGTATATCTTCCTGCATATCTCACACATTTAATTTACATGTCTCATTGCTATGAAGATTAATTTATGTAATCTAGAGAGCTGCCAAAACTCCAATTGCCAACACAAATTCAGATTTCCTTAGACACAGCTCCATTCTCTGTATGAGTACTCACTAGGAAAGCCTAAATTTCACCTCAAGATTTCTTTAAACCAGTAACTTACTCCATCACATCTACTTGCTTCCCCTAGCATGAAATAACACGCAATACATGTCTCCAGAGAACTCACCAGAGCCTTGGGAACCATCTGTTGAACCCCAATGCAGGTATTGCTACAGTCCCACAGGACAAAAAAGAAAAATTTAATGAAATAAAGCTTCACTACCCCACTCACACCCTACCAAACTTTGCCAGACCAAGCTGAAACTTAGGTTCAGATACTAAATCAGAAAAGGGGTCAGATATCCAATATTCTACTATAATCCAGGTAGAGAAGAGAGAAAAAATATGGAAGAGAACACCAGGGACGGAGTGTGCAGAACTGTACCTGAGCCTTCCTCAAACGGGGACGAGCACCAGCTGCATGCAGAGGGAGGAGCGTGCTGCCTCATCCCATTCAAAGAACACCCCAGCTGAAGTGCAAGTATGGAATTTGGAGCAATTAGGTGTATCTTTATGCTCCAAATATGGCCTTGTAGAGACATCAGTATGCTAGATCGGGCCTAACAGTAGAGCGGTGTGCTGATACGCTTGATTGCTCTAACACCCAGAGAGATACTTCATCAGGACAGTGCTACTCCCAGCGACCGAGACAATCTGATCAGATCTAGGCCGGGTATCTTGACACGGCACAACACTACTGAACACAGATTTAGCTGAGGTCTCAAAAAGCATTTCTAAAGCATAACGCATTCCTTGTTTTCATAAGGTCAAACCTAATTTTTTTAATTGAGATTATCTAGACAGCTCTTCCCAATAGTTCTTTATATCACCAAGCCTAAAGCAGTAACACGGTAACACAGCTGGCAGTTTCTCCATTCTCCACCTTTATTTCTTAAACCGCAAGTCTGCTATCAAAACCACAGGTTCATATCAGAGCATGTGAGTGTAAGCAACCAGAAGACCCCTTCGTATTAACACTTTAGGACTCAAAGAGGAGATGCATCAGTTCTAAGAACAACTTTTTAAATTACTGTTAGAATCACACAGTTAATGGACACATAAGACAAAAAGTCTCATGGTACTCAATATCGACGAGATGTAACTTGCAAGACTGCCTACCTGTCTTCTATCCAAATCACAGCTGAAAAATGTAAAAATGCAAGACTCTGCACTGTGATGTATAGCATAAACACCAGTGTGTCTAAAAAGAATGAACAGCTAATGATAACCACTTATGAAAAATGTAAACGAACATATAAAAAAAGCATTAGACTTCTGAAACAAAACTTGAGAGCGTATTTATAACGCAATGAAACCAAACTAGAAGTTTCATATAGAAGTAGAGCAAACACTTACTTCCTCTCATACAGAGCCTCCTGAGTTTCAAATAATATTCACGCCCTACCTTTAAGACTGCTTTTTTTCACCAAGGATTTCAGAGAGTTTAAACATTAACTGAACTTCAAAATGAGCAAACAAGCGACAATTCCAACCACGACCAAAATGCAGCCATGTAAAAAAAAAAAAGGGAACACAGATGTTGATATTCAGTGCAAACTTGCACTGCATAAGAAAAACTAGAAAATAAGTAAATATTTAAGAACAGAATGTAGATTACACTAAAATTTACCTAAGATTCAAAAAAAATAGGACTGGAAAAAAGTCTATGATTTTCAACAGTGGCCAGCTGACCAGCTTGGCACACCTTCAATACTGCAGAGACTTTTTTCTAAGTCAACAGGAAAAGGAGCCTGAATAACCTGATACATTTCAACCCTTTACCTGCTTTGTAAACAGCTCTATACCCAACTGACTGGAACTAAGGATGCAGCTTAAGTTTGCTGGCTCGTGTAAACTGACAAAAGGAGACTGATAAATTGCCACAACAAGGCGCAGCTACAGATATTCAGGATTCTGCTGTACAGCTGCAAATGAGCATCGCTGAAGTATTAGTGTTATCTTCATGGTAAACATGCAGGATCTAGGCACAGGGGGTGCTAGTCACCAACAAAGCACCTGTATTTGTAGTAGAGAGCATGACATAAATCAATACATTTTAAATCAAACTCAGAAAGAGATTGTTCAGACAAGGATGGAGTCATTGCAAACCATCCTCCCCACACCAGAGAACAAAACAACAGGTCAAAGTACCCCAGAGGCAGCAGCTCTCATTTTTAGCCTCATAAGTTTTAACAAGTATAGCCGGTCCACTCCGACCTTCTGTAATCCAAGATTCATAAAGCTTATGGGAAATATAAAGAAATTCTGCTATTTCATAAAGAAGCCATATTGAAACACAAGACAAACTGCTAAATGCTTAATAAGAACGAATTTGCTCACAAAAAGATGGATCAAATCCCTCTTATCTTGTACGCATCTAACTCTTTTTCCTTTGTCACAGAACAGCAAAACTTGCTTATCTGTAGGGAGCCACTATTCCATTTCCTCTAAAAAAACCTGTGAGCCACAATGACAGAACATCCTTTAAACCTACCATTTGTATGCTTGCTTATATTTCTACTCTCTGTAGAAAAAAGTGACTAAAAACTGTTTGATATAAAAGCTCCTTTCAGCATTATGACCTTAAACCAAAACTTCTTTTTTTTTAAACATTAGACACTTACTCTCCCCACATTTTGTCTCACTCGCTTATTTTATGTTCCTTCTATTTTGAACTGTACAGAAACAGTGAAGATTAATGCACCTCAGCTTCATTAGTTAATACCATTTTCCAGTTTCCACACATCAGCATTCAGAAAACAGCACTGTACAAGAACTCCAAGGAGACAGCAGTTTTGATCCATTTTAAGAAAAATCTGGCCTGAGAGCCTTCTGCACTATACAGCCTTTTACCACATCACTTATTCCTTACTGCCTACCCACATTTGTCTGTGCTTCCCTCTCCCAGTTAAATAATTTTGTATTAATTCTGTCTGTTGCCTTGTGACCACTGTGCTTTGCCACCATAGTATCTGAGGTCTGAAAAACATAACCAGAGTACCACCTTATTTCATAGGTATTCAGAATGTCAGAACAATAGCTATTATCTACTTTTGAAGTCTACAGAGGATGTTACCATGTCTAGAGAGATAAGAACGGTGCAAAAAAGTGATTATTTCTACTTTAGCAAACAGGCTTTTTGTGCAAGATTTGAGTACCCCACGGTAATCACCAGTCCAAATCACTATAAAGCCCTCTCTTCAGCTGCTGCAAAATTTCTCAAACTATCAGTTTGGCCCATTGATTTTCCATGCTAAGCATCTGTAACTGAAAGGGGAAGGAGAACAAGAGGAAGGGAAAGATGGAGCTATGCAACATGGAAGAAGACTTAAAGAAGTCAGAGAAGATGCCATAGTGAAGGAACGCAGTAACAAAAAAAGTATAAAAGTTATCAAGCCAGAAGCTACTACCAGAGTTTCTGTATATAAAGTACAAATGCTATAATCAAGATGAGTTCATGAGGGAGTATAATAAATTCATAGATACAAATTGAAACTCACAGACAGAGCTTATAAAATCAAACATCTATTAAATATAAATCAAACACTGAAAAAAGAAAATACAGAAATCTTACCCATATGCAAGTGGTGTTGCTAAAGGCAATTCCTCTTTAGAAGACATCTTCCACGATTCCTCATGCTTAGATTCGCTGTTTCCTAGTTCTCCCATTATCCAGTCAGGTAAGCAGTCTGGACTGCTACTCCGAACTCTTCTTGAATTTGGTTCATCAAAGTAAATTGACTATAATTAAAATAAATGCAAAATCAACACCAGAATATATTTACAGAAATATATTCTCCACACCGATAATGTTGTTTCTTGTGGGAATATCTGCAGTATAAAAATTCTTTTCCCAGTAAAGTCAGTGAGGTGTGCAAATATTACCTTCCCAATCCACGGAAATTAGTACAACAGGCAATGGTGTAAATGTTTTCCAGTATTTTACTTCTTTCAGTATGGGTAATTTTAGAATCAGTTAGGACCATTATCTCACTAAAGCTGATGCCAATGATTGACACAGTATCTTCAGGTCTTCAGAAAACAAACTGCAAGCTTAACTATATGCACATGAAATACTGTTCTCTTTTCTTTCATAGAGTTTAAGTAGCTGAAGTGTGTAGCAAATGCCAGAATGGCAGCCTACTAGCGTCACCTCATTTAAGCACACTTTTCCTTTCAGGAGAACTATCTGCTGATTACGACAAAATACAGCCTCAAGGGTCTTTTATTACATCCTTTCAAAGCAATAGACAAAAGTGATCTTTCTGTTCCTTCAGAACACCTACTTCTATGAGCCTTCTTAGAAACTGAATTTTGAAGAAGAAACAGGTCTCATAAGGTCTGCAAACCGATTTTTCCAACACCAATTACAAGATACGCACAAATGCTGTATTTACCACATATAATTCCATTCAATTCATTCAGAATTGTTTTTCAAATTTATGCCAAGAAGACTTAAAAGTATTTTCAGAATATATTTAATCCAGTTTGTCTTGTAAAGAAGTTACACCTACCATGTATGAAGGCAAAGTTTTCAGTATTCCTGGTTCTGGTTTATGTGTAAAAGGGCCTTCCAGCACCCCTCGCTTCAGCATGTGGAGCAAAAGTTTTGCATAAAGGTTCCGATTCTTCCTTCCTGCTATTCCTGTGCCCGCTCCTGAGGGTTCGCATAGTTTTTTAATCCATAGCGCACATCTTTGTCGTTCTAAAATACAGATACATATAATCACTATACATTTTTCAGAGCACATCAAACACATAGAAATAACAGAAGCCTCTACGGGTCTCAAATTCTGTAGATGTTCCATTTCTATCCAAAAGTTAAAAGCAAAACAAAAGACCCCAAATGACTGAACCAAATGAAAAAAATGGTTGAATATCTAGATAAAAAATAAGTCTTTAACAATAATTCAAATTTATGTCACCCTGAAATACTTTCCATAAATTCACATCTACTAGAAGTTTACATGACTTTTAGAAACAGCACATTCAGAATCAATCTCTAATAAGCATGGACCACTTAAGTCACCAGGAATTCTGAACTGAAGGCAAGAGCTGCCTCTAACTACAACATCCAGCTTGCATGAGTGTTAATATTTCAAATACGCAATAAATCTTCATTTGTTTTAAAAACCCCTATTTACACAAGCTTTGCTACCAGATGATGAAACTATTCATTTCATTAAACATTTACAAAGCAGGGTCTTAATTTGTAGGATTCATTCGTCTAATAGTAACCAGTTTGTTCTAATCATTAGATTTATAAAACACCATTTATTAATTAATGTTTATATTATTCCACACGCCTAAGACAATTTTTAAAAATCTTATCTCTAAAAAATATTTGCAATTTTTAAAATGTAATCTCAAAACCAATGCCTTTTAGAAGCTCTTAGTTTCTACTGAATTAATTTTTTAAAAAGAGTAGTTAATGTATTTATGCAAAAGCACATTTCCATTGCCAAGATAAGACAGATAAGCTCAAACAATAGCAATAGGAACCTACAAAATCCAACTTTCAAAGTTGCGCAACTCCCCCCTCAAAACAGTGCCTTGTTACATCAGACTTTAAGCGTCTGGTTAAAGCAAGAGATACAAGCACATATAATAATTACCAGTAACCTAGAATGCTGTTATTACCATTTCTGCATATGCATATTTTACCATATTTACCTGACCTAAGCTGTAGTTTTAGAACATGAGGCTTCATATCCACAACACAGTGATCAAATTCCGCATCTAGTTTTTCCCATATTTCCTCTTCACTGTTCATTTTGAAAAAACACGAAGTAACCTGCAAAATTATTCACAGTGAAGCAGAAAAGTTCAAATATACCACTGTACTTTAGTCTCTGTACATCCTAGGCTATACAAAGACATGCTCTGAAACTGTGGAAAATGAAAGTAAATACTTTGTTATGTTCAAATAAACGCAAAACCAAGAGTGATTCTGTGGAAACAACAGATATTCAATGTAATCTACAAGAACGTTTGTTTAGGTTTGAAAATGAACAGTCAACCACACAAAAATGTATTCAATTACACACAACTTGTACAAAACACCTCAATGAATTTGTCATAGCCACATTCGTAAGTTCTTCTTCCTTAGAATTAGTATTCTTTTTAAGCGGAAAAAAAGGAGGAAAACCAGCAAATAAACCCATGAGTTAAAAGCAGCAGAACCACCAAATGTTGCCAGAACTCGTTTTTAATGAAGAAGTATTGAAAAGACAGCCAAACAAGTGCTCTTCTGCCAGATCTCCTGTTCTCAATTCCCCAGCTGAAGCAGGCACCTTCTTTGCACGTTGGAGCTTGCAGTCAGCACCTTTATAGAACGGCAGAACGCTCTGCGTTGGAAGGGACCCCACAGATCGCCTCAGCCCACGACCCTTTGCACCAGCGCAGGCGGCTCCCAGCCCGTCACGCCCGGCCCGGGACCCCGCCACGGCAGGGGCCGCCCACCCCGCCCAGCCCGGCCGGGGCCCCGGCCGGGGGGGCGGCAGCCACAGCTCCTCCGGGCGCTGCCCCGCCAGCGGCAGCGGAGCTCGGCAGGCACCGGCTGGAGCCCCTGGGGCCTCTCCCTGCGGACAGACCCCGTCACCCCCGGCGCGGCCTCCCCGCGGGGCCCAAAGCAGCGGTTCGTGGCTTCCCTTCCCCCGGGGCTCCACCGAGCCGCTTCCCGGGAGTCCCGGGGCTGGTTCGCAGCGCGTTACCGCAGCCAACGACCCCGCTGCCGCGATGGAGTCCGCGGGACTTGATGCCACAAACCGACCCCCACG
>Ga0181612_164973_pt1 | contig 12095 bp, 6 predicted proteins | sample HoacroProtozoa21_FD_119630 | JGI IMG/M metagenome (GOLD analysis project Ga0181612, IMG submission 119630) | Hoatzin crop microbial communities from Cojedes, Venezuel. Combined Assembly of Gp0051906, Gp0051904, Gp0051908
AACCGCAGAGTTGATTTGTTAAATTCCTTGTTCTGTCAAGGACACCGTGTGCTAAGCTTCAAATGGATTTTCTACAACAAGCAATTCGGTCGAGCCTTGCCATCCCCCCACACAGTCCAGCAGTGAGGCGAGACCCCCCTGAAGGGCCATCGTGTGGTGGTGGGCAAAGCAAAGAGCTGGGGACTCCCCAGGCGCTTCTGCTTCCTTCCCATGCCATGTTTTTGTGTAAGTTTTTTCCTTGTAGTCCTTTGCATTGCCTGCCTCTGGCAATTTTTGGCTTCTCAGGCATGGGGAAAGAGATTTGCTGCAGCTTAGTGGAAGGAGGTGGTTCTGAAGCAGATAGCCTGACTCAGTAATGAAGTGGGATGGATGTGGGTCTGCAACAACATCAGAGAGGTCGGTCTCTGCAGCTAGAGTTTCCTGTTCAGTTGAAAAGCTGTGGCAGATTATTCCAGCACACCTTGAATTCTGTGTTTTTTCCAATTCTCGCTTTTAGTTTCGTGTGCTTTAATGTCATCTAGTTACCACATCATCAGGTGAGTACCTCGAAAAAGGTGTCTCCCATTATGTTCTGTGAAAATGTGCTATTCCTAGTTATTATTTCCTTAGCACGTGTTATCATGGCTTCAGTTATTATTTCCTTTAGAGGAAGTAATTTCATAAACAACAGGCTGTGCTATAAAACATATTTTATTGTTTTCAGCAAGCCAGGGCAGAGGATTTCAATCATTAATTCATTTAATTACATTGGAAAACAGACTAGCGATGTAGATTTCAGCCCAGCCTCTTGGGTTCGGCTGTAACAAGCTTGGCTAATTCCTCCCGCTCCACGCATGTCATCCATCCCCATGCCAGGGCCCTGCGAGTGGCTGGGAGAAGGCCATGCTGTGGTGGGGCTGGGCGTTGGGCTGCCGGCTGGGGCATGAGGCCAGGTGTGGGGCTGGGGCTGGGGCCAGGATCTGGCAGGGTCCGGGTGCAGAATGGTGCTGAATTGCGGCAACCATTGGCAGGGCCCCATGCCCACAGTGCCGTTGGGGCCTGGCGTGGCCTCCAAGGGCTGCTCTCTACACGCTATCTTCTTTGATGGACTGCTCCTCTGCCTTAGGTCTCCTCACAAGCACATGTAGTGGCGAGCCACCTCTGAAAAAAAAAGCTGTGTCCACAGAAACAAAAAGGAAGTGAAACAAAAACTCTTACATGAGACCTGTGCATTGGTGAAATGTCATCTTGGCTTCACTTTTTTTGTGAGGCATCACGCTCCCACTCCCTCAGTTTGTTTATCTTTTAGTATAAATAACAGTTTCTTCGGGTTCGTGCTTATATAGTTTAAAATATCTCTGTGGAAAGGATTTAAATGATATTCAATCTGTAGAGAAGGTCTAAGACTAGCTCCATTGTTTGTTTTTCATTTTCTTTATCACTGTATAGCAAAGCTTTATGTTACAAGATTGAATCATGCTGGAGATTATGGTATCTCCTTGTGTTTGCCTTTCCTATTCAGATCAAATAAAATACTATGTGACTAGGGATTGCTTTGTTTTCGAGAAATTGCTTTTCATTTATATTGTGTACCCTCTAACTTGTGATATTTCAATACTTTGGTATTTAGACATGTTAAATGATGATATTTTCTATGGGAGGGTGAAGATGAGGGTGGGAAAGTAAAAATCTTGAAGGTGTATCTTGAGATATTCAAAGAAGCTACAATCACAGAGAAGACAAATTCGAAATTATTTCCTGTAGCATTGCTTAATCCTGGAAATATTATGGACTGCTGGGAAAATTATGACTAATCATTTTGATATAAATATTATAATTTCCTTATTGTCATCATGCTACTATACCACAGACAAAACGAGACACGGTTTTCAATGAAAATGCATCTGATGGATTTAGTGTAGGCTTTCTTTCAAGTCACTAGATTTTTTCATAGCTTTCTGAATCATTACTATAACTGTAACATAATCCTAAATAGGTAGCATAACCAAGCCTATAATACTTGACAATGTCAAAGCTGATGCTCACCAAAGTTGTATAGTGTAGTTTCCTCTTCACAGGTCATCAGCTTTGTAAGATGGTACTGATTTTTTATTCACATTTTTATTCACAGACCTATTGCAGGACCACCCAGAAGCTATTCCAAGTAAGAGAATTTCAATCTTTCCACTATAAATTTTCAGAAAATTTATTTGCACTATCATTGTTTCTAGAAAGATTATTGTACATGAAGTTTTCCTAAGTGCAGTCAAAGTCAGTAATATATTGCAGCTTCTCATAATCGAAGACAAAGGTTTGATATTCTGGTTTTGTTTAATGCCACTTTGTTCACATGGCACACAGATCACGCTGCCTTTGCAGATGAGTAAATAGCTAATAATACTGCTTGCTAGAGAATCAGGCCCCTTATTTAGGTAGAAGTAGATGCAGCTGAGGAAGCTGTGCCCCACAAATTTACGTTAAAAAGGTTTGAGTAAATAATTTCCTCTCTGGACTGAGATCGTAGGGTTGTGACAGATGACTCAGAAAATATCAGCTCAGCACTAAGTAGTGGTCAAAACAAAGAACCTAAAGTTAGGAGTTCTTAGAAGAGGAATGTATAATAGGATAACCTCATTATATCATTATGAAAATGCAAGGTTTACTTCTGTCTTGAATACTGCATGCAGTTTTGGGCTTTAGTAAACGAAGTCTTTCCACTATACAAAAGAGGTAACTGAAGGGTACAACACAGGTCTATAAAACCACCATTGCCATATGCCTTTCTGTGCAATATCTAGGAGACCTCAGGTCAAGCTAGGAGGAACATTGCTCAATATAAATCAACTGACATGTCTCTTTGGGCAACAGGTAGCAGAGTTGGAGAACTCCTGCCAAGGGATGCTATCAGTTGGAACGGTTTGCATGGATTCAAAGGGAACTGAGGATTAATAAATGTATAGCTATCATATACAGCTCAGGAAATGCCTGGGATGAAAGTCATTGGAGGCTTGCGGATTAAGAAGAATTGTGATATGTGCTTGACCTGTTCCTACTGTCCCACAGGCATTTGTTTTGACTATTGTAGATGACAAGATAGAGAGTCAGGAAAGTTTTGGGCCTGTTCGATAGAAGTATTCCTACCTTCTTAGTTATGGATCTTGTGAGTTGTTCATAGCTGATTTTCTCAGGTATAATTGTATGGCAATGTGAATGAACAGGACTATTTTGGGCACCATACCTCGAGATTATTAAAAATACAGTTCCATTGTTTTCTGAATGTGATTGAAAATGGTATTTTCTTTACTCCTGACTAAATTTGGTCTCGCCTGTATTTTGCATCTGCTACTGTTACTTTTTTGAGACCTGAAATGAATTTTTGAGATGCTTTCTCTATGAAAAAGAAATTATATTCAGGTCAGCATTGCGGTCAGGGAAAAGCTATTCTGAGGTTATTGCTTTTCCGTAATTGCCTCTCTCCTGGTTGTTTTTGCACAACTTCCCTCCCATCTCACCCTTATTCAGGATCCTTGAGGTGAGTAAAGATCCCTGAAATTGTATGTGCAGAGTGCACCCCTCTTTATCCCATCCTACCCCACTGTGGATACCTAGAGTCTGGGTGGGCTCATCCCAGCTATCTTGCATTGCCTTGCATACATTAGCACTGTTGGCCTGTGTGTTTAGTGTAAGAAGAGCCAAAGAGGCTGGGTAGTGTTGCCATTACCTGTTGCAGAGCTCTAGGTAGTTGGTATGCATGATGAATGGGAAGCCCTCCTGTTTCAGTCACCCCTAATGCACCTGGGATAGGAACAAGTCTCATATAAACTGTGTAAAAGGCAGTGATTTTTCTATGTGGGATTTGCGGATCCCTGGAGGTATGTGAAAAATTGCAGAAGAAAGTGTAAATTCACAGCACAAGGAGTAATGTCGCTTGCAGAAAATGTGTAGGGCTAGTTTCCAGGTGGGTTGCAAATCATTGAATAGTCTGTGTTTGGAAGAGAGTTTTCCCTCAGCACAGTCAGGCAGGTGGACTTGCAGGATTCTTTTGCAGGAAATTCTGTGGTAGTCCTTCATCCTGTCTTGCCTTCTGAGTACTACTTTGCAGGCAAATGTGAAAGAGACCAGAAAGAGTGTATGGTAAAGAATAAGTGGAAGTGGAAACCTTTGTTAGAAATGGAAATGTACATCTTGACGATCTATGCTCCTTCAGGGTATGTTTAATGATGTCTGGCTATTCGAACTTCAAGAGAGTAGTATTTGGAATAGAACATGTTTCATATTCATTATCTCGACATCTCTCCTCCCCTCTCTGCTTCCCCTGTTGAAGCTGTATGCACTTTGTTTAATAATAGAAATTCTGATAGGCTTTCTAGGAGAACAAAGCTACTGAGAGCACAGTTCATTCATAGCTATAACTGCTCTCTACGTGCAGTGCTTTTTATTAATTTTTTGAAGCAACAGTCAATTATAGAGTCCTCAGATTTTTTTCCTCTTTGTTAAAGGGCCACTGGAAGGCAGTGCATTAAGCATCCCCTCCAACAGTAAAGATATCTGAGCCACTCTGTCAGAAGGGTTCTGTCTCCAATTATTTGCAAGCTCCTTGTAGATATGATTCTATGGAATAAATGGAAAACATACTTCAGTCATTCTCTGCAGTGATAGTAATTTAATAAAAAAAAATCTATTGATTTCTTTGGTATCTGTGTTAAAAGGCCACTCTAATCTTGGCTTCACTCTACTGTTGGCAGAGCATTCACTAGCAAGTAGATTTTTTACTTTTCCCAGGGCACAATTTATTAAATGCCGTCTTAATGTGTACAGATGATTAGTTTAGCTGAAGCGGGGGAAGTTTTATTATACCTTCCTGTTACTTAACTTCTCTTAGTCAATTCAGACATTAGTAACATTTGCACAGATTTATCTCCTGTACTTTGCAATTTTGTTTCTTCCATTTCTTAAGCCAAATGTGTCTCTGAGCTTACTGAGCCAGGACTTTATGGGCAGGAACTACTTTCGACAAATATAGAAAATAACATCCTATTTGCTGACTCTAGTTGAAATAACTACTCTGTGATGCTAACATCTATCTTAAGCGACATTCCTGTCACTTAAGTTGTATTGTAAACCTCATCATGAATAAGGAGTTACATCAGTAGAAGTGGACTCATGGTAAAAGATTTTATCTGTCTAAAAATACGGATCTACCTAAACTAGCTGTTTAGAGAAATGCCTTCTTGAAAAACATTCATTATCGTCTATTCCATTTGATAGTTCCACTATATCTACTTTGACGATAGCTGGAGTTTAAACAATTCTTTCAGTGAGAGGTAAATTTCAGATCATGAGAAATGGGTTATATGCATTCATTCCATTTTAGGTGCACTTGTGTCTCGCCAAAATGTTTTCTCTGATGTTGAAGCATAAGAATTTGAAATCCTTTTGTCAAATATGATTAATACTGATACAGTCCAAGAACCTAACTGCTAACATATATGCAGGGGCACATTTTCACTTGTAATTCTTTTAAAGATTTAGAGCTGTTGGTCAGGATCTGAGAGTCCATCTCTGTTTCCGTCCAAAAGTTATTTTCCAAAGCTAACATTAGAGAGGTAGTCAGTTTGCAGATGAAGATACCTAAATTTCAACGTCCACATATAGGTGAGCTACACGTTTAGAGTCCCATTATAGATAATGATAGTTTAGCTGCTGCAATCAGTGAAAGTGATTCTGTCACTGTGTATTTCAGACAGGGCTAAGTTGTTCTCCTGGCTTCACTGATCAGATCTGCCTGACTGTAATGGGAGCCTACACACCTAACTCTCCTGTAAATATATATGGTGGGATTCTGTCCTGTATCTAGCAACTGGTTACACATCTGTCATATCCACATGGAGCTGGCAGATAACATACGACGTGCATCACTCTGTAAGGGCAGTTGGAGAAGAAGCGGGTGTCCTGGGGTACCACAAATAGCAACAGGTACCTATGGTTAGGCAGCTGAGTCATACCCCTACATTGCAACTCCTAAATTTAACAGCTGCAGGCTGGGGCTGACATCAACCCCTACCTGTTTTGGAGGAAAGCAAGTTTTCAATGGGGATGCGATTAAGTTGTGTTAAGTATAGCTATGCACTGACGTGCTAGATTCTTATCCTATCCAGATGACATCCTTCTTGGTTTTTCTCTGCAGAAGGTATAGGTCTCCTAGCACTACTCAGATAAGAGTCTTGGGTAATAAAGTCACAGAATCACAGCGTGGTTTATGTTGGAAGGGACCTTTAAAGGTGGTCTACTTCCAACAACCCTGCTGTAGGCAGGAATGTTTTTCACTGGATTGTATTGCTCAAAGCTCCATCCAACCCGGCATTGAGCACTTCCAGGGAGGGGGCATCCACAACTTCTCTGGGCAATCTGTTCCAGTGTTTCACCACCCTTCTTGTCAAAAATTTCATTTAGATCAGCCTGCATGGATGGATGGAGCTGTCTCCATCCGAGCCAGTTGTCTGACCCGTTTGTAGACAATAGAGAGAAACAGGCACTTCTAGCACTTAACTCATGTCATCAGTTTTATAGACCTGTCTTCCACATAAAATGAGATACACTCCACAGATGCTTCTTGCTTTCTCTATACCACCACAGGTATCTTAAATGATTACCTGAAATGTAGGTGCCTACATTGTAGGCTGTCTAAAGTTATCCTTTTTGCTGTAAGCATAATAAAAATGCTTTTCCTGGGCAGCATGGTCCCTGGCCCAAATTCAGTAGCATACACAAATCTGTGTGACAGTCTTCAGCAAAATCACATGCTAGCAAAAATAAAGCTGGGTGCAATGAGCGTGATGGATACTGAACACAAGTAGTAGCAATAGATTATTTGAACTCATCTGGTAATTTGTATACCCTGGAGTATTCTTCCAGGCCAGTTTCACAGCAGTGTATCTCTTCCAAATTACTCCTGATTTGCATTACGTTGATTGAGAAGACAATTAAATCCTGGCTGTGCAAAATACAAGTCCACTATATGCTGTGGGAACTGTGACTATAGCAAAAATCCAACAAGCAGGCAAGAGACAGGCAAACTTCAGTCCTGAGAAATACATAGTGGGATTCAGCACTGCATACATAACTGTGGCACAATAAGCTAGGCAGACCAAAACAGATTTTAAAACATCTGAGCTAGGTGTATCTTCTGAGAAGACAGGCAGGCTTGTGGTCTGGGAATCAGGCTGAGACTGGGGAGCTAGGACCCCTCTCACTGGCTGTGCCTCAGACACGTTAGGATTGTGAACGAGTGATGCAGTCTCTGTTTCACACTCCCCACCTGTACAACGGGCTGAGTCGCAGCTTACTTCACTGCAAGGCTTACTGATACACTCCGTCATTACCGGGCCTCAAAGGACTGGCAGTTGCCATTACGTAGGCACTCCATTATTAAACATTATTCTGCATGTAACCTAAACCCAAGGCTTCGTGTGAAGCATTTCCCAACAGTGGTTATGACGAGAGTAAATCAGCTAAGCTACAGCAGGAGAAACAACAGGAGAGCACAGCCTCCTGCTCTGCCATTTCACAGTCCTTCGTGCGATTTATAGCTGGGGGAGGCGTGGAGTCCGTGCTGGCCCCAGCAATCCACACCACAGGGAAGGCAGCGCAAGGACGGGCAAACGTAACTCAGCCAGCTGTGAGGGTAGCACAGGAACTTAATGGACTTAAATGACTTCAGTTCAATTTAAGGAACAGACAGGCTGAAGATCACAGCGCTGCTCTGGGCAAGGCAGAAACACAGTACAGTTAATTTGAAACTAACTGAACAGTGAAGTTTAAGAACTCTATTAGTTTATGCTTGCAATTTATATTTAAATATACTGTAAATTGAACTTCTCAAAAAGAAGCAAGCAGGTTTTCTGCTTCATTTCCTATGTGTCATTACTCCTTTAGTCCAATTCTACAGTTTCCCACTAATCTCTTGTAATTGAAGGGTTTAAGAGATACCACTTGCGATTAATGGAACCACTCAGTCTGCCAGAAGTTCTTATTTGAATCCCAGTGATCAGGTCTTGGCAGCGCCCAGCCTCAGACGCACCTCTGACTTTTTCTAAGGGGAAACATGAAAGCAGTCTCTTGAGACACGCGCTGTTGGTAAAAGAAACATCCTCGGCCTAATTTTGATCTAATTTTACACTCACACAAATCTGGCCGAACTCAGCAAGAATTACCCTAGCTTAAGAGTGGAGAGAGAGAATAAAAGAAAAGGTCACTTGCTCTGCATCATTATTGTACCTTTACTAGGATATAACTCCACCTCTTAATTCTGTTCCTGCTGGACGCATTTTTTTATGTGTTTTCTCCTGTGAGTTCACAGGATTCCATTTGACAACTATTCAATCCAACAGGACCCCCATTTTCTTCTCTGAATTTCAGTTCCTGCCTACAAAGGTTTGTTCTGTTGTTAAATGTGTTCTACAGTCATTGAATTCCACAGTGTTACTCCCAACGTGCAAAGCCACAAATGAAAGCAGAATCAGAGCTGTACTGTTTAGATTTTCTCAACAGTGTTTCTTTGTATTTTTGTATATGTACTTATTTTATACATGTGTGTGTGTATTTAAATTATATGCACTTTTTTTAAAAGCGTATGCATTTTCTGGATATATATAAAAATTTATTATGTATCTATTTTTCATAAATTTCTCTCTAAATGGTAATTATTGGCACTGAAAAGTTCTTTCATGGGTACCATTCAGTAGCATCAAGGGAAGATATAGGGGAATTGCAGTAATATCACTATGCTTCTGTACTGTAAAAATAAGCACAGACATTTTAATCAGCTCTATTACAATTTCAGTTGCCTGAACTATGTTCTTTTTCCTTCTCCTTTTTTATCTAGCACATCCCTATATACACATCAACTATTTCTTGAAGAGGGAACTTTCTAATTGCAGGATTTTCCCCAGCTAAATTCATTTTGTGACCTGCCATGGACCTTTTTTTATGTTCTCACTCTGTGGAGAAGGACAAAGGTTCAGCACACTCTGCAAAGTAGAACTGGTGCCATAAGAGAAAAAAGAAAAGAGAGACCAGCCCCAGCCCCTGACACTCCCATGTCTCCTGTGCCCACGGAGGGGTCTGTCTGGAGGACCAGCAGTGAAATGAGCACAGAAGGTGGGAGAGGTAAGCTGTGTCCAATCTGTATCAAACACAAATAGCTACAAACAGAGGCTGGAATGAGGCAACACAATCAATCGGAGACTGACACTGGGGATATTATCACTTCCTTCTACTCTTGCCTGTAAGATTTTGTTTGGGGTTCATTTATCTAATTACTGCAGGGACAGGGCTTGACAGCTGTTGCTTTGGACACTGTGCTTGCCTTTATGAGCTGCTTTTCTCATCAATCATTTGGGCAGCTTCTGCTGGACATGTGCTGGGTAGTGGTGGGAGGCAGGAGCTGCGGTGCAGTCACGGGCGAGACGGGCCAGCCAGGGCTACTGAGCTGTATTAGCACTCCATCAATGTAATGGCAATCACAGGCTGCAGGAACAGCCTTATTGGAGGTTAATGAAGAGTGGGTTTTGCAATTTCTCACTGTTACAGTTGTAAATAATAGTGGCAGGCATGAATTTTTTGCTGTAGCCAGGCACAAAATACTACAGCACAAGAAAATCTATGACATCCCAAGTGCTTATGCACATACATGCTTTTGCACAATGGATATAAAGCTAGAAGCCTTTCTGTAGTGCCCAGAGAATATGGGAACAGTCTGTTATGCATTTTAAAGGATCTTTCTTACAGATCATGAGACAAGTAACTGATCATGCTAAAATGAAATCTAGGAGGTCAAGATAACAGACTGAGCCAGAATGAGACAAGTATAGAATTGTAGGAGTGGACATTGCTTTAATGGAAGTCTCCTGGTCATATTTGGAAAGTAAAAACAAACTCAGGTAAATTATGCCAGTGTGAAGTGGTCAGGAAGCATGTGTAAACAGGCCTCAATGTCCTCTCTTTCTATTTTCACAGAGGCAACTCTTGTAGGCTTCAGTGCTTCACTTCAGCACAAACTAGAAAACAGTCAGGCCTGATCATTCATGTTCTTTGTGGAAATGGCTGTTACTGCTACTGGTGCTTTGGAAAAGCAGTGAAAATAATTGAAAAACAATACTATTAGGGCTTGCAGGTCTCCTCTTTTTTACAACTGTTACTCTGTTTTTTTCTTGTGTAATTGCTAAAATTTTACCATTTCATCAACCCCATCCTGTACAGCAGTTAAAATAAATTCCATTTGTAACAATAATGGGAAGCAGTGTGAGTGTATTCTACCCAAACACCAATCATATTATTCTAAAAACTTGCCCTTAATCAGGATCATACCCTTTTTCAATTGGATGATGTAACTTTATTAAGAAATTCAGTAAAATCTGGTATGAAATATGTTCAGGTCACAGGACATGGCTCAGTGACCTCTTGTCTTATTTGTGTCAGCAGTAGTTTTTAGTTTTGTCACTGTAATTTGGTACGGTCGAAAGACGGTGCTGAGCACCGACACTGAAACCAAGATGATGTACATCAGCCCAGCCACTCGGCTGTCGCACTGCTACTTCAGCGTTTACTACATTAACACAGAGAGCACTGCAACTTTCTTCTGCTCTTTAAAAAAAAGGCATGAGGATCATCCTGCCCTGGAAACAATCTTTCCCTAAGATTCCCCACATGCAGTGAACAGTCTGTGTGTTCCCAATTTTACTTTTGCTTCCTTCTGATGTCTTGGAGGGAAGTCTGCTTTCAGACCTGCATAGCTGGGCCAGTCTGCACGGTGCCTCAAGCAGAAGGATTCTTCCCAGCTTCTGACACTCTCCACATACCTGCCCATGGGTCCACAGATGTGTACCTGCATCTAGGATGAGGCCAACAACAGCCTAACTCATCTCATGTGTGGGGATGAACTGTCACCTTTTTCTTTTTGGAGAGTATCTTTAAACATCACTGTTAGTGGCATTTTCATAAGAACTGAACAAAGAGCTTTGAACAATCCCAGCATGAGCAATATGGGATCAGTTGGCAAATCTTGTCTTCCCTGCAGTGGATCTGCAGATATGCAAGTATGTGCCTGCCGGTACAATCAGCAGATGCCTTACTTAAGCCTCTGTCACACTACAGCTAAAATTTGCAGTGCTTCTCTCACTCTGAGAAGAATTTATTTTTCTATGCTGAGTAGCAAGTACAGTTGGCTGCCCTGAATTTCAAGATCTCCTCATTTCCTTGGCATCAGATCTCTTTACCTTTCAAAATCAGATATTCTGCTTCACTTCAGTGACCTTTTGGATTAGAGAGTTTCCCCCCTTCTTTTCTTCTACTTTATACAACTTCTTCGAAAGGGTCTTTAGATAGAAAGTATCTATCTAGCAAATTAAATAAGGCAAAAGCTGTTCCTTGGCACAAAATGGCCAGCGTCCTTCCCAGTAATTCTCATCCTCTGCTATGGTGTGGCTATATCCAATAGTCCCTTGCTCATGCGGATCTAAAAACTATGCCTGAAATTGTTAGGAAGAGCAGCCTGGTGGCCCAACACCAAGCCAGGGACCTTGTTAACAATTCAGAAGTATAGATGATGGAGTGCCATTGCCCAGGAACATTTCCTGCTCCTGTTTAATTTACTTTATAGTCTGTACTGGTTTTAGCTGGGATAGTTAATTTTCTTCATAGTAGCTTCTCTGGTGATACGTTTTGGATTTGTGATGAAAATAGTGTTGATGACACAGAGACTTTTTTTGTTGTTGCTGAGCAGAGCTTACACAGAGTCAAGACCTTTTCTGCCTCTTACAGCACTCCACCAGTGAGCAGGTTGCGGATGCTCCAGAAGTTGGGAGGGGACACAGCTGGGACGGCTGACCCCAACTGATCAAACTTATATTCCATACTATATGATAGCATGCTCATCAATAAAAGCTGGGGAAAGAAGGAAGAAGGCGGGGTCATTCGGAGTTATGGTGCTTGACTTCCCAAGTAACCATTACACGCGATGGAGCCCTGCTTTCCTGGACATGGCTAAATATCTGCCTGCTGACGGGAAGCAGAGAACGAATTCCTTCTTTTGCTTTGCTCTTGCATGCAGCTTTTAC
>Ga0181612_150820_pt1 | contig 12094 bp, 13 predicted proteins | sample HoacroProtozoa21_FD_119630 | JGI IMG/M metagenome (GOLD analysis project Ga0181612, IMG submission 119630) | Hoatzin crop microbial communities from Cojedes, Venezuel. Combined Assembly of Gp0051906, Gp0051904, Gp0051908
CCGCTGCCGCAACGTGGATTCTCGCCGCTGGCAGCTATGACCTCGCACCCACTGCTGCTGCCGCCGTCTCGGTGGCCGCTTGTGGCGGTCCGAGTTCTGCACGCTTAAAGAGCAAGGGGAAAGTCAGTCCCCAGAAAACTCAGAAATGGGTAACGGCCTCTATGCTGGAAGGAGTGGAGATGAGAAGACTTCTACTTTATAATTTGTGGTCTCACAACTAATTAGGAAGGAACGAGAAATCACGGGAGCTTTGCTGGTTTGGTTTGGCATCCCACAGAACACCCGAGCTGGTGGACTTGCCGTGGGGCGCTGATCGCGCGGTGACTGCAGACCTCCCTGCCATGACGCAGCGGCAGGGCAGGCCCTGGGCGCCCGCGCTGCCGTGGCTCGGGGGAAGGAGCCGGAGGGGCGAGGGGTGGTGGCATCGTCCGGGTGCTGGCGTCGAGGAGCCGCTCCGAAGAGCGGGGTGCTCCGCGGGGAAGCAGGGCACGCTGCAGCTGGGCACGTCTTGCCCACAGCCTGGCCAGGCCCACATGTGGCTCGAGGTGCTGGCATGGGGCTGCCCCCGAGGGTGCCTCGCCTGCGCCCGGGGTGGCCAGGGGATGGCCGGTGGTCCGGCGAGCCCAGCTCCCACTCCCCGGGGTCTCTTGGCTTTTCCTGTGCCAGTCATGGGGAAATCACGGTCCCTGGCTGAGGCTACGGCACTGTGGCGGCTGCCGTCCCACTGCAGCCGGCTTCTCTGGAGCGGTCTCCAGAACCTTCTCCAAGCCAGCCAACATCTGGCCTGCCATCCCCGTAAAGCTTGACGTGTAGCTGGGGTAATGTGCTCTTCCGACATCCCTTGGAGCAGTCACGAGTGCAGGCAAGGAAAAAAAGCTTGTTGTGTGGGTACAGTACATCAAATCAAGACCCTGTGAAAAAGGGAGGGCAGCCTCTGAGATGTGTTGTGATTTGGATCCTTATTTAGCTCCATGTGTTGTTTCTCCTCGCCCCGTCTCCGACACGAATGTGCCCTTCATCTCCTTGGTGGAGAACAGGCTATCATACCAAAAGTCATTAAGTTATGGGGCCTGCAGCAGGGCTTAATGACAATTTAAATTAGGAACCTGAGTTGTGGCATGGTAACACTAGAGCTCATGCTGTAGTTAGGAAGGCAGCGATTTCCCTGTGACCTTTTATTTTTAAAGTGTTTGAAATGGCCAACTCTCGTCTGCAAAGCTCCCTCCCTCCATTAGAAGTTTCTCTCTGATGTGGGTCATGCCTCTGCTGTTTGCAGGTGGCACAGTATGGAATCTGCATTTTGTTTTTTCAAAGTTAAAGTGTCTTTGAAATATGATTTTGCATCTAACACAGAATGTAATAAAAAGACTTTAAAGAGCTGCTGACGCCTTGTGGAAAGCTGAAAAACGTTCTGTTGAGAAACAGTTCTGCCGGGCTGTCTTATCTGCTCTTCCCTTTGCTCGTTTTTGACAGCAAGGGGCACTATAAATATACATAGTTATACATAAAAATGAGAAACCTTGGCAACCAAACAGAAGGTTAGTTGTTTTCTCCTGTTCGTTCACTGTGGGCAGATGGGTGAGGGGAGACGGAGTTCATCGGTTGGCATTTCATCTTTACAGCTGCTGGACTGATGCGGTGGCCGTTTGTTGGGCGTTGGACTGAAAGGGAGTCACGTACCAGTTATTTTTTCCTGTTGGGGCTGCTCTGACCTGGCAGCATCACCTGGAGGGTGCTGGCAGGGCCATGCCGCAAGGACCACTTCCCTGTGCTGACATCCGAAACCCACGGCAATTCCTTTAACCCCAGCTGCAGGACCTAAGGTATTGCCTTGTGGAACTGATAGAATTGTTACTGCTGTAAATGAGACCCAACAAAGGGCAGGATCTCTGCTGCAGGGAGCGACTCGTGCAGTTTCCAAATGACTGGGCAGGATAACTTGCCTGATCCCTTCCCTTCTGATAGCTCTTGCAAAGCACTGCTGCTTCAGAAGCTGAGCAGAGTCTGCTGAGCGGTGCTTAGCCGCCCGTACTGTGGGCAGAAAATCTCACTCCTGGAGCCGAGGCAGCCTAGGGAAGCCAGGCTCGTCTGCCCTGCGCATTGCTCGTTGCTGGGGACCGGCAGGCTGAAACTTTCAGCAGTGCAGTTGCTGAGTAAAGGGCTCCTTGGCTGTTAAGTTTTCCAGTAATTTTCCCAGGCAAATTATGCACCTGCCATGTCCTCAGGAGAAAACATTTTTTGCTATAGCCATCAACTGTTCAGAAAATGGAGAGTTATTTTGACACCAAGATGCTGTACTCCCCTCTGAAACTGCATCTTGTTCATGCTGTCATGAAATAGAAAAGCTTAAAACGCAGAAGGTGGACTGGAACTACCATCAGGTGTTGCAAGATGCGTTTTCCTATTATTGGCATTTTTGGAAGTAAGAGCCCTTCTGCAGAAATTATTGTGTGCACCATTAGCAAGTCATGTGGAAAAGGAACGTTTGGACAAAGGACAACCAGTTTTACAGCTCAGGCCTGCGAGGGCTGCCCCAAGCTGGGGAAGCACGAGCAGCCGCGAAATGGTGCAGGGAGCAGTCTTGCTGTGGCCTGGGTAGTGCAGGCATGTGAAAAAAAGCTCCTTTTCAGCAGGACAAAGAGAGTAGTTGCCTAGTAAATAGGGCAAGCCAATTTAAAATCAAGAGTTCATTGGGAAGCTGATATGAAACAGGTCTTCTGTATGCTCAGAGGAGCGGTACTTTCAGGTGGTACAGATCACGGGTGATGGTTACATGGAAATGGAGCTTGGTGAGATGCCACCCAAAAACTGATAGGATTCCTTTTAGTAACTTGGAGTAGATATGGTTTCCAGATGTGTCTTATTTAATATTAAGAAATACTTTTTTTTTTTCTTTGCTGCACTTGTGACTTGATATTCCTTGGAATTGTGAAATGATGTACAGGTATGTTCTGTGCAGAGCAGCCCAGCCACACACTGGGTGAGTGGGCTCAGAGATCTTCACAGTATCATCCCCTGTCACCAGCTGATGGTGGTATAATTAGAAAAGTCATTAATCCTTGCTCAGCAGTGCTAGAAGCTGTTTATAGCAAAGCAGGCAGGCAGTGCCCTGCGTATTTGGCTAGGGTGGGTGTGGAAATTACTCCTGGTGCCATATGTAATGTGGGGCCCAAATCAGAGAAAGTAATTTGCCTCTGGGAGGGAAATTCCCTTTGTGGCCGTATGCAGACAGGTGCAAAGTGTCGCCTTGGACCAAGGTGTCACCCTCTGGACTCGCTGCAGGGGATCACTTGGACATCCCCTGTGGACACCATCCTAGGCGTTGAGTCCTGGTGGGAGTCCTGTCCTGCCTGTGCTCACAGGGCCCCTCTGCCCCTGGGACCCGCCAGCAGCCGATGTGGAGCACAGGGCTCTGTCAGGGAATGGTAACGAATCGACTCGGCTGTCCTGTTCCTCAGTCCCTGGGGACAGGCATCGACACCAATCAAGATGGCCATTCTGATAAATTAGCAGTGACAAACAGTATCTGACAGCCTGTTGCTAATACTTACGCCTTGGGACTGGGCTGTTTGCTGGTATGTGTTCATCTCTCGTCCACAGAGCTGGAGAGCCCTGGTCCGCTGGTTTAAAGAGTGTCAGGCAGCAGCGAGCATCCCTGGCCACTGATACAGGGAAGGCAAACTTGGTAAGTGTGTGAGCCTGCCTGGGGAGGGTAATGGAGCAAGTGTTCACGGGACTGCTTGTAAAGCAAGCTGAGTGCGCTGTGCCACTGCCACGGAGGTCCAGGCAAGCCTCATTCGGTGTTGGGAAAGCACTGATACTGACAGTCCCGTGACAGAAGGGGCCTTGGCGGCAGGCCAGTGCACGCGGAGCTGGTGACAGGTTTTGCACAGAGGATCTGTGGGCAGAGCTCCGTGTTGCCACGTGCTCCGTTCCTAACCGGGCTGCCCCATCTCCTCTGCTGGTCCGTTGTGGGGTGATCCTCCAGCAGCACTGTCCTGCGTGTAGTAACTGGGATTTAAGCAGTTAGCACCCAGGCTTCCCTCTGCTGTATAGTCCCGAGCACCCCGCTGCAGTCAGGCAACCAGCACAGCCGTGCTGTCTGCTGGACTCTCTCCGGAGGATGGCTCTGTGGGTGCCTGCCCGGCTGCCCCGCGTCTCCCGTCGCCGTGGGCTGCCCTGGCAGACCCCTGGCAGCCACTGGCCTGATCCTCCCCAGCCCCAGCGGCCCCTCATCCCGCCGGTGCTGCGGCGGGGGAGGGCGGGGGGGGCAAGCCGCGAGTGCACCTCTGCCTTCATGCTCGGGGCTGGTAGCTTGTGCCAGCTCCCGCCTGCCGCCTCCTTGCGCCTGGTCTCAGCCATCAGGGAGCTTTCTGGTGCTTTGGCAGGTAAGGGTTTGTTACTCGCCGCTCTTCCCACTCAGAGGCTCCTGCGACAGCCGTATCTGTTCCACTCCCTGTTGTCACTGTCTAACTCTAGATTAATGCTGGTGGTGTGGGCAGAGAGATTGGCCCCCACGTCTCTAAGCCAGAGGGAGAACTGGGGCGTTAGCAATACTCACTGAGCTACAGGCTAGGCAAGGCTGTTATTTACAAGCTTCCTAGATGCAGCTCAGCCTGGGCTAAGGTCCACATTTTCCCTGTGCAAGAGCCAATCTTTCTGCCGGGCTTTCCGCTGGAGGGGGTCCATGTCTGCGCTGTCCCCAGCGCCAGGCTGTGCCTCCCGGACCAGACCTCGCCTGACTGCTCGATGGCTCCCTGCACAGGGGCGGCTTCTGTCCTGTGGAGAGCGTGGGAGAAACCCCAAACCTTCTGTGGGAGGGAGAGGAGGGTGCGGTGGGGAGCTGCTGGGTGTTCAACCTTGCGCGAGGAGCCTGCGGAGCTCACGTAGAGGCAGCGATGGCCAGGACGTGGAGTGTTGCAGGAGGGGGTGCTGGCGAGGGGCTGGGGGAGCCTGTGATGTTGGGCTGAGGTCAGTGGAGATGGCAGCGTCCAGAGAAATGCTCCTGTTGCCAAGTTAAACACTTCACTGCGTTTTGCCTAGGGAGGCACAAATTGCATGTCTGAGCGCTGGCAGCCGGGCAGCAGGGTAACCACAGGGGAAATATGTTTCTGTCTGGGCTCGCTGCATCTTCCGGGCTTTGCTGTGAGGATTTCGCAGAAGAAAGCGTAAAATTATTTTAGCCTCTGAGATCAATGGACCAAGCCTCCCCGTCCTCTGGGAGAAGAGGACTGAAATCCCTTGCCAAGAGTCCCGGTGGGCAGCCAGCTCCCCTCTGCCTCGGCTGGGGTTGGGGGGCTGGGAGCGGGGAGAGGACCTGTTGGAAACTGCGCTTTGTAATTGCGGGAAGTCCCCAGTGCTGGCTTTGGCTGATAAAGGCAGCGCTCTGGCTCTGCGCTGTGCCTGTGGTGTGCCTGGATGATAAAAGGTGACCTCGGAAATAGATTTTCCAAACATCTTCCCCTATTTGTGAATGATGGCATTCTTCCCAGCGGTTCAGGCTGGGACTGCCCGGGGTTCTTTGTTTAAGCTCCCTGGGTGCTGCAGTTCTTATGCACAGAGCTAAAGATGCTCTGCCAGAGTCTGAGGTCCTGGAAGGCGGCTACAGTTCAGCCTTTTCTTATCCCGAGGATTAAAAACTGCAGTTGAGGATGAGCTAACGAAATCAAAGTAACACATCTAGGGACATCCCGCAGGTGTGTTTAACAATGTGATGGAGCCAGGATCAGTCGCTGGTTCAGGCTCTTTCAAACAGCACGAGCTGGCAGAAGGGTCCGCAAACCTCAGTGAAGAAGCACGTAGTACTTTAAACGCGCTTAGCAAACTTCGTTTTGCAAAAAACCTGCTGCTGCCGGCTCTAATTTCACTGCTGAATGTCAGGAAAGGAGAATTCTCAATGGCGTCACGCCTCCAAAGAGGCTCTGAGGTGCTGCCATCTCAAAGGCATCGGCACTGCCCAGGTCCGAGGAGGGTTGCTTGCTGCCGCTCTCACTGCACGCAGGGTGGGCTTCTCGCTGCGCCCGAGGCCGCTGGGCGAGACCGCAGGCTGCAGCAGCTCTGCTCTGCTGGGCAGAAGCCGGGGAGGGTCCGCAGGCGGCTGTGGGGCGGCAGCGGGCTGGGCTGGGCTGGGCTGGGCGAGCCTTGTGCAGGGCACTGGAAAAGCATCTGGCCAAGGCACAGCCCGCTCTGCTGGGAACTGCGGGAGAGCCCGAGTGCACTGGTCTCGGAGCCCAGTCCTCTTGCTGTGTTGCCAAATAGCGTTTTCTGCCAGGGCAGATCCTCTGCTGCCGAAGGAGATGGACAGTAGCGACAGCACAATTAGGGCAACATTTTGCCCTGCTTTAGCTTTGCTAAAAGAAAGACCTCGCGCTGCAGGCGTGTGGCCGCAGGGTTTGTGAGCTCCGATATGAAGCGTTGCTCAAGCCTGTGTGTCCTTCCTCCAGATAAGCTGAGCTGCTGCTGCTCCCCGAGCCGGTGCTGCTGTGCGCTCTGCATCAATCTGCGATCTCTGCTGTGATGGGAAGTGGGATTTAGATCTGGGAGAGGAGTGGCAGCAGAGCTGGAGGCCGCTCCGGCGAGTGCGGCAGCTTCACCTGCCTGCAGCCTCCTGCGCCAGTGGCACGCCGGGGAGGGGAAGCCCTAGCAGCTTGCTTCGTGCCACATCTCTTTGCAAATGAGGTCCCAGTTCATGCAGGGTTTGCTGCAAGGATGTCTCATAAACAACGTGCAGGGGACTGTGCCTTTGCCTGCGGTTTCCTCTCCTCTTCGCTCCCCCATGCCTGCCAGCTCAGAAAATGGAACATGGATAGCACAGTATAGCCCAAGGGAGGGAAGGGAAACAGCAAACGCCAAAAGGAACACCAGATGTTGCTGCATTGCACAGCAGAGCATCATCTATCCCCTCTCCAGAATTCACTCTGAATCCACAGGCTGACATCCGATTAGTGGCGTTTCAGGGGAAAGCCTGGAACGATGCCTTTTGCTGTCCCCTGGATAGCGTGGCATTCGCCACACGTCAATTATTTTACTGGAATGAGAGAGAAGATAGCTTTTTAAAGTGCCAAATGCAGCTACTTCCAGCAATCCCCCCTCTGTCTGACAAGGCGACCTACACCTACTGGTTCTGGTTATGATGTGCTTGGGTGGACTTTGCAGTGTGCTGTGATGTGCTCTGATGTGCAGGCACTGAGCTGTGAATGCGTGAAGGAGCTGGGCCCGCCTGTGCCTTGTGAAAAACCCAGGTGCGAATTCTACTTTGCTAATTGTCCTGCCACCCGGTGCCTTTGCCATGCCACTCGACCTGTGCAGTGACTGCTAATTGAGAAAATGGCTTTGAAGACAGCGGGCTTCTTTTTTTGCTCCTGTGGGGAATGGGGGGTAAGCTGAGCTTTTACACCAGGAGCACATCAATAGTCCTGCAGGGCCTGGTTCTCATTTATCCTCTGGCCACATCGTGCTACAAGTCACACCACGCTTGTCGTAGTGCTGACCTGTAGTTTTAGCGCAAAGGAGAACCAAAGCAGTGGTGTGTTCTCCCAGGCAGCAAAGCAGCATGGACCTGTGCTTACAGCTGTGACAAAAAATCTGGTTTATTTCTGGAGATTTTTATAATTATTCACTGAGCTGTGTAGTGCCTCAGGAACGGGGTGTCACAGCAAAGCAGTAGGTCAGTGGCAGACAGTCAGACCCGGGGCTTCACTGGGGAAAATCTGGTTTGGTTTTTTGGCAGGTCGCACGTCTAGCAGCAGTGCTGGGAGCAGAGCATCCCGGGTGCCCAGCCCGCCAGCCACGCGTGCTCACGCGGTGCGGACCGTGCCCTGCCTCGTGGCCTGGGGTCACCCCCTGCACGGGGGCTGCCCCATGTCCCCTCCCTGCCTGAGCCAGATCTGCTCGGGGGTGTCCCAAAGAGCAAAGGGCTCGTCCTCTCTGGTGAGAAGGAAGGTGAAGGGTGCGGGGTTCAGCCGTACCTGTCCCTTCTCTGGGGCTTTTGCCTTTGTGTCATCCATTTCTTTAGCCTGCTTCAGCACTGCAAGCACTGCTGCAGGACTCCAGGTAATTAGATGAGTCTGGAAGCATGAAATGTAATATAAATGCTACGTGTTCGTTAAGCATGCCTTCGGCTGGACCGGCATGACCATGTTTGACATGCCTACACAAGTGAGAACATTCGAGAGTTGACTATCTTGAGTCTTGAGTGCGCTGACGTGGAGAGGCATCCTCCTGGAAAGAGGCATTCCCATTGCCCGCACAGAGCGAGAGCGAGGACGCGAGCTCAGAGCCCCTGGGTACCTGGCCAGAGGTGTGTAACTGTCCTTGCCGCAGCCCGTGCGCGGCGGGGCCCCGATTCCGTGGGTGCATTGCCCTGTTCGCTGCCCGGGGCTGGAGGCTGCCTGTACAGTGGGACCCGTGCGGGGCCGCAGCTGCGTCCTGCGCGGGGCTCGGCTCCCTGGCACCCGCATGTTCATGCCAGTTAACTACTGACCAGATAACTGTTCTGTATCTTATTGGTGGTTGAAAAGTATTTTGCTGAACAGCCCTGTGGGGTGATGGCTACTGTGCCGTGTGCTTGCTCGGGACACGCTTAGCTCAGCCTTTGGGAGGAAGCAGGGCTGGTGGAAGAGGCAAACTAATCAATGTGACCCCCCACCAGCGTCAAATTAGAGACAAATGGATTTTTTTTCTTTCTGGAAGGGAAAAATGTAGTGTTGCCATAAAAATACAAGGAATCTGCAATATTTCGTAGCTGTAACGTGTATGAGAGGAAAGGTAAGCTTCCTCTGGGCGAGAAGGTTGGATGGGAAATTCAATTATTCACTCGCCTGCAGGGCTGTCGGCATCTCCCTGCAGGCGAGGAAGGTTTGTGCCTCCCTCTCGAGGCGGACAGTGACTGATGCCCGTGCGGGTCGGTATTTTTAGCAGGGTCTGCGCATGGTCCGGTCCCGGGCAGCCCTCCGGCAGCAAGGACGTGCAGTGCTGTGGTATGGGAGCAAAGAGGTCTCCCAGACAGTGCCTGCTGACAGACATGGGCTGGACCTCGCCCGAGGGGCTGCTCCGGCGGGAGAAGTGCCCTTGCTGGCTCGCGCGATGCCATGTCCGTTGGGCTCGGGGCACGCAAACGGCCACTGAGGGCTTGCAGCCGGTGCAGGGCCAGGCCGTGCGTGCTGGCGAGCGGTGTCCCCGTGGCACTGCACGTCTGGAGGACCCGGCCCGAGATGCCAGTCAGCCTGTTTCCTTCCCAGCCGGCGGCGACTTCGCTTGTCTGTCTTGATCCCCGGCTTCCCAGAGGCACCGGCTGAGGTGGCACAGCGTGTCCAGAGCCTCTCCCGGGAGGGAACGCCCCGGCTTGTGCTCAGCTTTGTTCTGTGGCTGCGGTAACCTCTCCTTCTTTGGAGAATAAGATGTTAAAGAGCTTTTGAAAATGATCAAACCTTCAGCTTCACTACTGTGATTAATCAATCACAGCTGCTGCTTTACAGCTCAATGTTTTGATGTGTTTCAGGTTGTTCCAAAGTTAGCCCAGCTCAGGGCCAGCAAACACATTCCTGAGCCCTGGCAGAATGCTGGGGTGGAGCAAAAGCTGAATTTTTCAGTGCTGCACTTTGTTCAAAGCCAAGGCTGCCCAAGTCTATTGGGGAGAGCCATGGGGCAGCCTGTTTGCTTGGCACAAAGGCAGGCAGTAATGAATTACTCATTCTCACCATTATTTTCTGCAAAAGAGAGTTCTGCTCAGAGGCATTTTTGTCCGTAGAGCCTTGGTCCCCCAGAGCTGTGCTGTGCTGGCACGCCAAGCCCCGGGATGCTGGCGGGCTCTCAGGGAGACCTCGGGAGTGTTTGGGGCTTGGCAGCCCAGGGAGGGGAAGGGTTCCTGGCCTCCGCACGGCAGGCGTGCTTTCTCCTGGCCGGCGGGAAGCCATACAGCCTGTTTCTGCAGGGTTCGGATATCTCGGTTCATTTCGCTGCCGAGAGGGCAGAGCTGGGTCCCTGGGCTGGCTGGGCTTTCCCCAGCTGCCCGTCTAGGGGAAGCAGGGTGGTCTGGCCCCTCAGCAGGGCAGCTGAGAGCCCCCAGCGCTGCCGCTGGAGGCTGGCACAGAGCTCCTTCCAGCAATGGCAACACCCTCCTGTCTCTTTCTGGTGGCTGGGGAGCAGGCAGCATGCCGCAGTGCCCGCTGGGTCTAGGAGCCACAGGGGAACGTGAGGAGAGGCAGCCAGCGCTCTGCGAGAGACGGGGTGAGCGTGCTAGATGGTGAGACGGTGAGCCTTGAAAAATTTTAAAGGGTTTATTAATTTGTAAGTTATTTCCAACATTTCTTGTGCTGATGCTGCCATGACAAGGGAGCATGGGATGCTCCTGGGAATTATATAATCCTAAAAAAAGAAAGTGAGGAAGAGATTTAAGAAATATCTCTTCCCCGGATGGCAACTGCATCATTCCAAATATTGTCTGATCTGCCCTCCTTAGCACTGAAGTATCTGAGGCTCCAGGTGGCAGCCCTAAGGTGTTTGTGTCAATTTTGGAGGTTTAGATGCATGGCTTAAACGCTCCTTGGCAGTTTTTTTTTTTACAGCTAAAGAGCTAAACAGGATCATGAAGCATCTCAGCTCAAATAGTTTGTGAAACTGCTGTCAAGCAGATTAAGCTGGAAATGGAAAAACTGCTGGTGAAGTCTTTTCTCTTCTTTCTAATATTTGTGTGATAGAGGGTGGTTTAAAGTCCGTTTCACCGCCTAGGTGAGGCTCCAGATACCTGGTAGCAAAAGTGCAGCAGTGTGGCTCAGCCAGCTACTTTGCACAAACAAAATGCCCCAGACAGCCTGCAAAGTATATTTAATAGAGACAAATCAAACTAAACAGACTCCTCAAAGGTACCCCAGAGACACCCCCTCAGGGACCACCAGCCATAGCTGACCTGCAGGTGCCTGGAGACCTGTCACCCTGGGTACCAGTCAGCTTTTGCTGTTACTCTGCATGCGCTTTCCAACAAGGCGCGTTGCTTAAGACACAGCATTTTTATCAGGCTCTGGCAGAGGTGATACCTAGGCGGCAGAGCTCTTTTGCGAGAGAAGGGGGAGGCCTGTAACCGCTTTGATTAGCCAGATGTTCAGCAGGGGAATGAAGCACGCTTGGTCTTGCCTGGCTTTGGAAGTGAAGGCGTAAAGGAGCCTTTCCACAGCATGCAGAACGAGTATCCCCCAGTTCCTCTAGAGCGCAGCCCCCTGTTGCCTTGAGCTGCAAAGACCTCTGAGCCATCTCCCCTCCCCTGCAGAGACCCAGCACCCTCATCCCCGCTGAGAGACGTTATGGGAACAGAGGGAGGCGGAGCAGAGCCAGATTAACTGCTTTATCCTTGTCGTTTGCATGAGCATCACAGGCTGGAAGTGCCGCCTCGCCTGGTGAGGTTCGGAGCACAACCTCTGGTCCATCGCGTCCTGGTTTCTTACCCAACCTGCAAGTAGGAAGGCTCATGTGCTGGCAAATGAGGTGCCTGTCAACTCAGCGGAGCTGGGACAGAAACCCTCCGCGGTACCAACATGGTCCTCGCCCTCCTTATTTCGGTATAGGCAGAAAAGGGCCGTGGGAGGATGACATTGCCTTGGAAGCCTTGTGCTGGCAGAGGGAAGGCGTATGGGACTGAGCTTGTCAACACCCTGATTTTCAGGGTTGTCAGTCTGAACTCTGGCGTGGCTTTGCCTGGAGGATACTGTGCACAGAAAATGAGGACAGTCCACTCTGTCCGCATTCAGCTGCCCCAGGATTCCGGAGTGGGGAGGTTGGTTTGGTTGAAGCCTGGCTGTGCGTTACAGACTCCTGGGCATGCGTGCGTGGTGCTGCACGAGGGATCGTCCCCTCGTCGCGTAAGGTTTGCGGGGCTCCGCGTCCCCCGATTCCTCCGTCCCCTGCTTATTGCCCTGCCCTGGCCTTGGGCCCTTGCTCACCGGCGTCCGTGCCCCAGCCAGCGCTGCCCGGGGGAGGCCGCGGCTGCGCTTGGCTGAAGACGAGCCCGCCCCGCTCCCTTGGGCGTCTGCTCCGCCCTGCCCGCTGCTTCGGGAGGGCCGCTCCTGCTCTGCGCCTCGCGTCGGCTCCCGCCTCCCGCCGC
>Ga0181612_116934_pt1 | contig 12093 bp, 5 predicted proteins | sample HoacroProtozoa21_FD_119630 | JGI IMG/M metagenome (GOLD analysis project Ga0181612, IMG submission 119630) | Hoatzin crop microbial communities from Cojedes, Venezuel. Combined Assembly of Gp0051906, Gp0051904, Gp0051908
AAGAGATAAAAAAGCCTTGATATAGAAAAGGAGAAGTTTGTACAGTAAAAAAAAAAAAAAATATTTTTGTTATTTAATTAAGAAAAGTTTGATAAGAGGTTTTAAAAAAAGGGGGGGGGGGGGGGGGGGGTGAGGAAAAAAGTTGGGGAAGCCAGAGGATTTTAAATAGTTTTTTATCTCAAATTTTTATAGAAACTCTGCTGTTAATGGTTTAGCGAATGCTTGTTTGTCTCCATGTGCAGGAAGATGGATGTGTGAAGAGTCACCCAAGTTCCAGGAGGAAACTGAGCAAGACAGATTAGTCCCATCCCAGCCTGACACCCGGGGCACGTCCTTATCTAAGGGGGTAAATGGATCAGAATGTTACTGCCCGTTTATTTATTCTCCTTCTGTTTGGAGACTTTCCCTGATTAATTGCTCCCTAGTAATTGCTGCTGTTAACGTCAAACCTAATTAACCTGGAGTCCCTTCATCCAGTACCTCCACCACCCCTTTACAAAGATGAGAAGGTCATCAGCAAGGAGGTTCTGAGGATGGCCACACTTTACCCATTCGTTTATTTGCTTTGGGCCTTGTTTGGTATTCCTGCTGCAAAGCCTGGCGACAGCTTTCTAGAATTCCCATCAAGTCTAATTGGCCTGCTGAAGCAGCAGTGAACACAAGATTTAAGAAATGTTTTCTTTAAAAACTTCTGGTCCTACAGACACTTTGAGATCAAGTTTCACTCTGCTGAAATCACACAAGATTCCCTGTGATTTTCATGAGAAATACCGTAAGAAAGTATTAAAAGAGAAACATGTCTCAGTGGTTTGGAGGGACTGATGGCCAGGGGGGTTGAAGAGTGGGTGGTGGTAACATAGCAAGGCATCTACAGAATCTTTAAGGGTTGCCAAAATTAACACATACAAGGTATTCAGTATCAAAGTTTTCAATATTTGGCTCCATAAACACAATACCGGTTGCAAAAACAAAGCTAAGGATTTCATGCTGATTACTTAAATAAAAACTGTTTAATTATGAACATTTGGGAAATGAAGTTATGAAGAACTGACCAATATTGCTATGGCTTCCTAGTGTTCATACCAGACTGTGAACACTGTGCCAGCATCTTACTGTGTAGCGTATTGTAGATCCAGCTACGGTAAACAGTTCTAAGGCTCAGCGTGGCTCAGTCAGATAGCTCAATGCAGAAGGAGGTCTATCTCATCACTAAGGCCTATTGCTTTTAGCTTCAATAAAGTGTGGACTTTCCAGTCCCATAAATGCTACTAGCATTTTCTGTGGAGGTGATGATCAAGCAGGTCAAGTTCCTATTTTGTTTTCTTGATTTTATCTGTTTTTAGATATTTTCATATAGCAACACTAGAAGATTTATTTCAGAAACAAGAATAAGACCTGTTAGTACTCGGGAAATACTGGATGACACATCAGATAGGTCACAAAGATCACATTTGTCTGCCTGTTTTTCTGTGGTTACTACTGAAAATATGCATCTCTTGGCAACTTCTTACCTGGATTACTCTTGTGTCTCTGACTTTCCTTCCTCTCCTGTCTACCATTCTGACTGGCTGCAACTAATTTTTCTGACTCCATTGCTACATCTCACTGTTTAACAGTCTCATAGATATAGCTTCCATTTGAAGCTTTGGAAACATAAGTGACAGTTATAGAGTGACTATGGTAATAAAATAACGAGTTGTATGTTCTCATACAGGTGGCTTAGGGTCACATGCTTTACACTGTAATATATAGTGAAGCATATGCCCAGTTAGTCACCACCTATCAGCTGGGGAGCTCTTGATACGACTACTATGGTGATGCAACCACTTTAGGCTCCTGTGCCCATCCACCCAGCTCCAGAGTGTATTTCTTACTCTCTCTAGTCATCTAGCATCAATTCTACAGGTGTGTACCTCCTGTTGAGGCTTTTCACTCACAAGTGGGGATAGTAGAAAACCTCATAAAACTACTACATTGAATGCTCTGTCCTGCTCTGTTGTGAGGAAAGAAGAGTTGTTTATGAAGTAAATCCTGCACTGCTCCCGTTGGTCCAGTATTACAAGGTAAACTTGCTTCAGTGTTCATTTGCCTTAAAAATTTACATTACAGCAGTTCAGTTGTTGTTTCACAACTAACTTAATATTTGTACTGAGGACAAAAGAAAGGTGAGGACAACAGGCATCTAGAGTTTGAAGTCTTTTTAGGATCCCATATAAGCTATTCCCCGTCAGGAGTCCAAGTTATAACTTTAATCATCTAATTAAACCAGTGGATTGTAATTACTTACTGGGTTGAAGGTTGTATCTTTCAGCATGATACTCCTTGTGTCACCGGCACTCACATCTTAATTACATCTTCTCTGAACCTCTCTCATTTTTGGTGTTGTAACTCTCCTGTTATGAAAATTCTAAAACATGTCACTCGTATTGGCTATGACTATACTAGTAAATTAAGCAATGCCAGATAATGTTTACAGCACAGAAATTTACTCATCTATCATATTGGATTGCTTGTGTGATGCCTGATATATAACATCCCTGACATTTTGGCCAGGGTCATTCTGCATTTTGTTAAACCATTCCTGGTCACACTCTGGGAGTTTGCAAATACGAGGGTCTACTCCCAGTAACTAATCTGGGCACAGCCACTCCGCTTTAAAGGATAGGAATCCTCAATAATACAGAAATAGGTTTTTCTATCATATTTAGCCTCATGGCTAGAGAGTGTCTTGGACAGGTCACTTTGCATTCCTTTTTTCTTCTCTCAAGTAAATTACTAGTCATTTTCAAATAAATAATATTGAGTAATGTTAATTTTTGAATAGCTAACATTAGGATCGTGTTCTGTGTCAATTTTCCTATGAAGGCAACGTAGACGGAAGCTACAAAACTGAAGAAAAAAAGTATTCCTAGCATTTCTAGGTGAAACACATCACCATTACCATCAGAAACAGCAAACTTTCATGGTATAATGACTGAATGTTCTAGATTTCCTATGAACAATAAAAGAGATTAAATTGCTGCTACCATCTAAAGCAAAAAAGGAACACTTGTTCCAGCTGTATGCAAACATATATAACCGACAAAAACGTATTCTATTATTAATTTTAGGTAATCATATAAAATATTGTTAGTTTGATGTTAACAAACAGGAAGGTGCAAATATCCATGGTTTTCATTTATGTGATCCTACGTCCTTAAGAATATTTACTATCTCGAAGAAAGACAGTCTTTTGTATAACATTGTTCTATTATTCACTTAACTTCCCTGTGCAGGTGTTGATATGAACATGTGGAAAATGCTAAAATTCCTTCTACTTTGATGTTCACAGCGGAATGATTGTCAGAATAAATGAATTTTAACCAAAAACCGCCTCGCCCCGCCTCGCCCCGCCTCGCCCCACCTCGCCTCTCCCTGTAGTAGAGAACAAACCATACTAGAAAAAGAAATGTGGGAGAAAGTTTAGCCAGGTACCACCCGGCTAAGGATCTCAACTTCTGGAGCTCTGAAACTGTCTCTGTAATGACAAGTTGAAGAGTACATGGAAACATTCCCAGACACTGCAACTCAATCCTGTACCTTTAAATTATTAGCATAGGCCTGGCATGGTTTTGACCCACTCCAGCTAGTCCCCTCCCAAGTATTCCTGGACAATATGCAGGGGTTAGTACGGGTGGAGGACCTCTCCCAGGAGGCAGTCTGGGTGGAGTTGCAATTTAAGCTAAAAGACCTTAATTATACAGATGCGGCCAAACTGTGCCACTTCGCCAGCACAGAGGTTCTTGGCACTGTTTAGTTTACTGTACAGACATTACCTGAAGCTTCCAAGATCTGTCCTCAGATAGAGTCAGTTCTGTTACAGATTAGACTCTGTTTTTCTGGAAAGGTTTCTCGATGATCTATTGCAAGTGCTTATGAGATTACTATTCTGAATACATTTAAATCTATATTTATCATTTCTGGTGTATCTGAGTGTTTCACAGGTACTTCTAACCTACCTGACCATACAAGTTGTATAAACAAGGCAGGATTATGAACAGATTGTGAAAGTCATTCATGGATCTGGAATGAGGAGCCATCTCCAAGGCTTGTCCCTCACCCCCCAAGACCTATCCATACCCTTTTTCATTTTGACTCTACCTGTGGTTTGGTTGTTTTTTTTATTCTTCCAAAAATATCACAAGTGAGGTCCAAGCCTGAATCCTTTGTGGTCAAACTGAGTCTACAATTTAAGAGGCCTAAAATGTGTTAAGGAAGAGCAATGTTCGTGAGCTTTTTCCAGTTCTATTTTATCTCGTCAACAACAGTATGCAAATGAAATGGAAAACTGTAATGATTACAGTAATTCCCTCATAAAAATGCCTCTTGCCAGAGCTGCATCATATCTGAAAACATGACTCATTTACAGGTATTTGGACTAAGTCTAAAAACTCAGATTTTACATTGATATAGCTGAGAACAGAAATGTTCCCTAATTACTCCTCTTGTTGCTTTTATGAACAGGTCTTGTTATGCTTAAAAGTGGCAACAGTCAGATATAGGTATTTTTTTTTTTTGGCTTCTCAGCTGCTGTTATACTGACAAATCCCTCATTTTTCTTTGAAAGATTAATCTAAGCAGAAAAAAATGAGTTAAGATCTTAAGAACTATCTTTACTGTAAGAAGATGTGCTGGTATGTTTCTACTAAATAATCTGTACCCAGAAAACTCTTTGTGTGTAGACAAGAGCTAATGTTCATACATACTGAGTAAAGAGAAAATCTCCTTGTTAAAAATCAGCAGCTTATTAGACTCATTCTCAAAATATATGTGAGGGGATTTGCCATCATAGTTTAACATTAAAAATTCTGAACAATGCCATTTATTGTAATGAAGACAGAGTATAGGCAAAGCCTTCTTAAGAGTCTTTTTATTTCCTAGGTGCCTTAGGCTGTAGCCTTTATGCAAAGCAAGTTACAGTGGGGTTATCCACTGCAGACAGAAGTGCCTACTTTTTTTGCTTTTTATTTCTAGAAGGCACGTGTATTTCTGCCTCTCATGATAGATCCATCTCCACATTTTCTGACAGTTTAGGTCTTCAGAAGATCTTTCATCACCAAAGAGGAAGACATGTTAGTACAAGTAGGTTTGGCACAGGATTTCTACTTTTGTGTAGAAAAGCTCAATTGATTGCATTAATTTAGCTACTGTAGTTAGAAATACTACAGTATTTTACTGTAGTTAGAAATACTACAGTACAATACTGGAAATTCTGTTGCATTTCTACATCTGCTAAGATGCAAATGACTTGTTTAGGAAAAGTATAACCTAAGAATCTCAATTAAAATCAGATAAAATCAATAAAAAATAAATAAATGAAGGACTGGACAATCATACTGCAGCTTAAGTTAACTTCTTGTTAGACAAAACAGTCTGTTGAGAATTTTAAAAAGCATATAAAAGCTATACTCCATGTCTGGAGTTGACAACATACTATGTCTCATGGTACTATTTCATCAATGGTTTCACTCCTAATCCTGTTTGTAGACAAATGTGCCATAGAAGTCCTACAGCCAGTCAAGCTATAAATAGGGTGCACACGATTAAACGGTGAAGGCAATTAAATATTTGAAAAAATTTGCAAACAAATATCATCATTTCTCCATCACTGGGAGTCTTTCCATCAGAACTGGGTGGCTACAAAATGCAAGCTAACATGAACAGAAGCTATTAAAAAGGTAATGTGGGGTCAAAATGTCCCCATATCCTTAAAAATCCTGAATATTTCCATTGATAATCATCAAGATGTGCTTCATTTGTCAAGGGCAGTTCAGTGGTTGAATAGAGAAACAGAAATCATCAACTTTGTTTTGTATTTACATGGGTGAATTTGAACCTTACAGGGCCGTAGACAGTATATACCAAGTGGATACTTCAAGAATGCAGCTGGACTCTGTTGGTCTCTGTCATCCAATATCATGAAATGCTTGACAGTTTTCAGGGTTAGAGCAATACCCAGAAAGTCAGTAACAGTTTACAATATTTATTAAAAACAAACAAACAAACAATTCTCAAAATATTTGGCATCACATGATAGCACGTTGTTAGCCCTTTGGCACTGTGTGGCTTGATCAGAATTTCCTCCTGCTTTGGACTGCTTTTTGCACTTGCTCTGATTTCTGAAGAAGTATTGTCAACAGTTTAAACCAGAATTTGGATACTTCTACTCTCAGAAAAAGGAACCTCAATTGGATTCTGTTTCCTTCCTTTGCAATTAATCCATTCTTTTGCCTTTCTCCATACCTATATCTTTTACATCTCTTTGAACAGTTCACAATACGTTTATGATGCTTCTAGTGCTACTTCAGTAAGGAATTTCAACATGTCTGTGATATCTCTAGGATGGTGGTCATAGGACACACAAAAAAGGTTCTATTTTAACAAAATCCCTTGCACCATGTAAAAGAGAAACAAACTAGATGAAATTCTGGCCTCATTCTTGTCTCTATTAATTTTGCCATGGCTTTCAAAAGGTTTATTCACAATTTGCTCTATATTCTGCTCAGTTTTGGTATGAGATGCTGCCTGCATTTATGTGAGCCTGTAAATCTGACAGGCAATATATTTATAGGCAATGGTAAACAATTCCTTAACAGTTTTGCTGTATGTCCCAGCTGGAAACAAATACTCCAAATCAATTCTTCTTAACACATGCAGAATTGTTTTTTATTTCTCCTTGATAGATCTTTATAGGCAGTTGACAATTTCCTTCACTATCAATTTATTAGTCCAGGCATCTTTATCCAGTGGTCCCAGCCATCTGCAAGTGGAGCCTGAGATATCTAAGACATCACTGTTTTTACTGACATCTCAGCCAACTTCTCCTCTTGCTCAGCCTTCTCCTTCCAGCTACAAAAGGTCAAAAAATCCAAATACAACAAGTTCCCACCCCTGTTCTTAGCATTAACTGGTATTTTCTAGATTACTCAGAAGCCAAAGCTAGTTATCAAAGAAAGGACTTAGATACTATGTCCTCAGATCTATACAATCAATCTGTACAAACACAGCTCTGATGCAGTTTCTTTGTTGGCTCCAAATTCTGTGTCAGTGGTAAAGAAAAGTTTCACAGTTAAATACACTAGCCATCTACACTGTACAGTAAATCAGAGATCCCACTGTTTGAAATATCTCCTGCAAAGATCCCTTTAAATACCTTTGATGCCATATTTTTGAAACCCTGTCTTCTTTTTGATACGTATAGATCCCTTCTCTGATGGCATTTCCAAATGTCCCCACTGGTTATCTCTTTCTTATAGATCTAACAAAGAAATAATGTTGGACATTAATTGGGCTCGAGAGATGTTTTAAAATTTAGCATCTCTTTCCCTAAAAGACAATGTATGAGTATTCCTACTACTTCATCCATCTTTCTCTTCCCCCCGGGTGGCTGAGAAGGACCATCCCATCTTGGCTCTGACCCTCCACTCCTGCTACTGTTGTTGATATTGCTGCTGACTCTCTGTTGCCATGATTGATGTCTTGCTGACAGGCACATAAATCACGTCTCTTCATAATGGTTAATGTTGGTATTTGCATGTATTAGGCATTTTTTTGCTCTAAAACACTTAGCACCATGTGTGCTGCATTCATTCTGCTACCTCAGGGTTTTGGAGGGAGGGGAAGGGAGTTTGCCATTTATAGATATTTTTGTTTGGGCAGTGGGGAGAGCAGAGACCATGTTAAAAACCCATCCAGATGAAAACGGATGAACTTTGCAGCTGCAGCACAATTCACTCAGACTACAAGACCCTACAGGATACATTGCCTGGCTGACAGCGTATCGGCAGCTGCAAACAGAGATGTATCTCCAGTATCACTGGATTTTGAACTATGCACTGGGGTATGAGTGCAAAAGAAAGATGTTCCTTAACCCCAAAGGCTCTTAATATTTTACACAGCGTTTTTTGGACACTTGACCATTTACAGATGATTTTTGGAGAAGGTGCTATTCAGATGTCACCCGTTTTACCAGTATAATCTCAATTGGCCTGAAACAACTGAGAAACTGTTCTTATTATTTCATAATATAATTATCAGTCATGGATCCTATGTTTCTGTCCTCTCCAAAAGTTCTCTGAAGGGAACAATCTGTCCCAGAATTTGGCAGCCTGGACAGCCTGCAGTTTATATGAATCCTCCTGATGGGAATGAAGTTTTGGCAGCTGATGGAATCACAGAGGTATGTGAAAGTCAAGACTGAAGAAAATCCAGGCTCAAACCTCCAAATCTGCAGAGAGTTTGTCCCTTTGGGGGTCTCCAGTTCTTCGACAGCCTAGGTCATGGAGGCAGTCTGTGACCCTCCCCACGCAGTTGTAGAAAAGAAAATTAATGACATGAATCATTTTCTCCTTTGTAGACAAGGCTGTTTTCTTTGCAAAACTAGAACTGGAGAGCAGATGTCATACCTGGTATTACCCATTTGTGATGGTAATCACTAGTTTTACTTTTTACTATTAAATTGTTAGCACAGTCCCTGGCATAGTTCTGGCACAGGCCAACTTGCACCACTAGGTACTCAGTATAGCTAGCAGCTTACCACAGCTTAGATATCATTTTTACATGATCACTTTGCATGATGTAGTTTTTAACTTCCCTATAGCCAACATAAGGAATCCGTGTATGCTTTTATTCTTTCAGCAGCCACCTTAATATTAAAAGAAAAAAAATACTGTAATGTAGTAAAACATTACAGAATGAACCCCATTGTGGTCTAAGTGGGCAAAGAAACATTACAGCAGAAGCTGAGATAGAAGTCCAGAAGAGGCACTTGCATTTAAAGAAATGGAAAATAGTTTTGTAGACAGGAACATTGTATAGAGAGAACTTTTTTTGAAGGGATGCTTTTTTCTAAGCCACTTTGCGAACATACTTATTTCTCTATAGTGTTTTTCCATTAACTAATGGGCTACATTGCAGAGGAAAGTAGTCATCAGGAGTCCTTACGGTGAAATGGGTCCCTATTCTCTACCCATGAGAACTGAACCCAAGCCCCTTGTAAAACATATAGCAGTGACTCTTGTAAATGTCACTGCTAATTAATTAAGGGCCTTGCCTGAACATACCTATTGAATCAAAGCTGTCATTTGTTTCAGAGAGAATTCTGCTTGATCAAAATGGAATACTCAAATTTTCTGTGGTTAAACTAGCACTCAAATTCGAAAATTCTAGCTTCTGAAATAACAAAAGGGCCATCCTTCAGAGAAATCTTTGCCAGGCCAAAATGGCACAAGAACCATATCCAGAGGCCAAGACTATGGATTTTTGCTCAGGCTCGCCTAGACTAAATGCATTGCTCTTTTCCAGAAGTTATTCAAGTGTGAGACACCAACCCAAAGACTGAACTCTGAGACCTTTTGGATAACAAAACCAACATGTTCAGCTGCAAAAAGGCGTGTGTTGTCGTGTTACCTTCTCTTGTCCATTTTCAGGGCTCTTACAGACTATCAAAATTGTTTCGCTAGGAAGCGTAACAGTTTTCACATTAAGTGACAACTAAGGAACAGGAGAGAATCTTGGGCAGGTGGGATGAAGAAGAGGGAAACTTACAGTGTGAATTCTTAGGCAACAAAAAGATTATTGGAGGAAACCCCAAGGTTGTTTAAAAAAATAGAGAGATAGGGAAAGGAAGTGGGAAAATATGATTATTTTATAATGGGAAATTATGAAATTGTCAGTTAAGTATACTTGTAATCATATGCATCTTAAAAAATACGCAATTGTTTTGATTGCAATATTGAAAAGCAAGCCAAGGACAAGGTGCCCGTCTTTTTTACTATACAAATTCTGACAGTTTCTTGTCTTATGAGTTTTATAGAAATCCTAAGGTGCAAATTTTCTTTGTGTACTCCTCTGATCAACTGTGACATGGTAAAGTTTAGACACTGGGCCTCCATCAGGATGAGACTTCCTGGCACATCCTTTGTTTAAATCAATGTATTTTAAAAAAAAATATTTTATTTGTTATTATTTTAAATTGACTTCTGTCTCCTTGAAAGCATTTGAATACTTGTCCTTACATAAAACATTCCCGCACAGGTGCGGAATATTTTAAGACACCTCAGAAAAATTCTTGCCTGCATTCACCAATAGCATAAGGATTCAGCAGATGGCAGGATGTGGCCACTTCAAGACAGCCAAGAATCTGGGCCTCCACCCTCCTTTCTGAGCATGTGTAACCAAGCTGTCTGTCTGTCAGACAGTGGGAGAGAGACCAGTGTGGGAACTGCATGTACTATTTTAATGAGTATCACTGTCACAATTAAGAAATTATCTTTATGCATTTAAACAGAGGCCCCACTTATGAGTTGTATGAAATTTTTAGTTTGGATCTCTGGAAATCATAGAATATTTCTTTGCATTGGCTAGGAACCCACAACTTCGCACATGCATTATAGAAGGATTTTTTTTATGATCCATTAAGATTAAGAAATACATGCACCCATTGCCAACAAGCACACCATCTAATCAATCTTGCATTCCATTATAATGTTTCATACTATTTTTGATGGGAAAATTCCACTGGGTGGGCCGTCATCCCTTTTATAAATTAAAGAATAAAATAAACAAACAAATAACCCACCCGCAACTCAGATTCATTCTAAGACTCAGACTCAGAAGGTTCTCATATATTAAATGACTGCATCCCAAAGTAACATCTATTCTGTATTTGAGTTCAAGTGATTTCAATGAAAATTAATGGCAGTTGTGCACATTTGGGAAAGGAAGGATAGAGCCCGATATACAACACTATTGCCTGTCTGTGATGGATTTGGAAGGCTTGCAAACCACCTTCCTAGCAGGGGAGAAATCAGTGATACAGAATATCTTAGAATCATTTATTTATACTCTGCACAATAGTCACTGAACATAGGTGGTCATAGACTACATGCAGGCAAAACCCTGTTTAGAAGTCTTAACCTAAAAGCCACTTTCCAGTTCTCAGGAAATAATTCTCACCAAGGTTTGAATCTAATCAAAGAGCATGAGATAGGTTGAACTCTCCAGTTGTTTTCAAAAGCTCCCCCATAAACCTGAATAACCAAAAACTAACAGTACAGCATTCCTTGAAAGTGCATGTATTCCTTATAGACTAAGAAAAGGAATGTGTAAGATTATATTTAACATGACCACCTGGTGACTCCTATCATAACAAAGGAAAGTTAATATTTTCAAAGGTGCTTAAGAGTCTCTGACATTAGTGGAAGTAAGTTTTATGTTCCATTGAGGATTAAACACCCAAGTCCACACACAAACAGGATTCAAAAAGTGGCCAGCATGTAGCTCCCAGGTGCAGTGCTGACGGCATGAATATTTTCTAGACACAGAGGTGTGGTTCATCTGACCAAGTCCAGTCATGTGGACTTCAGAAATTTGTCTCTGAGCTCACTGCTGACACTCCCTTTTTCATCCACGGAGGGAAATGGTCACTTCTAGGGTGACAGCTATCTCATCCTGAAGTAAATTTCTGAGCTAGGTCAGATCAGACCGACAAAGAAAAGATCTGGGGAAGGAGTCTTGCTGAGGCATTGATCTCTACATTGCAGAGGTCTGCATTTGGGTGAGATGAATCCCACTCCTTGAGTTTTGGCATTTTTCACATACAGAACTGGTCCAGTTTTGACAGTAATGAGTGGCTCATCACCTCGTTTATGCTTGGACTCTAGTAAGCTCTAAAAGCAAGGTGACTCTCTTCTTAAATACTTTGGGAAATACAATGATGAAAGTCTCTCACAGATCACCAACATGCTCCAACAAGTGAAAGATCTTGACAATATGTGACTATGGCATTTTTCTTTCAAAACCATAGACAAGGGCTCCCATCATGTACACAACCATGACTTTGTGCCCCTGGCAGAGGGAGGGCTGGGTTCCCCTTCACTCGGTGGGATTCTGGAATGGCATCTCCCATCATCTCCAGGAGTATCCTAACCCTGTTCACAGGAGAAGGAGGAGAACAGGCTCTGTCCCTTTTGCTGGAGATGTTCTGTCAGGCCAAAAGAATGAAATATTTATTGAGCCAGAAAGAGAGGGCAGGTGGGACTCTGATATTTGATT
>Ga0181612_143729_pt1 | contig 12093 bp, 6 predicted proteins | sample HoacroProtozoa21_FD_119630 | JGI IMG/M metagenome (GOLD analysis project Ga0181612, IMG submission 119630) | Hoatzin crop microbial communities from Cojedes, Venezuel. Combined Assembly of Gp0051906, Gp0051904, Gp0051908
CCGGGCCTGGAGGGCAGGGTCCGGAGAGCTCTGCGAAAGGTCTTTGGGTTTGAGTCCTTCAAGACTTCCCTGCAGGAGAGCGCGACCGTGACTGTGGCGAGAGGTGAGGCTCAGCGTCGGAAAGATGCGGAACACGTCAGGTTTTCCATCTTGCTGTGTGGGGGCCAGTGCGGGAGTTGGTTGCCTGTTTTGAGGAGACGTGTCACCGGGACTAGGCAGGACCCGGCCCTCCACGGCCTCCTTGGCTCTGAGATCGTTTCAGAGGCGTAGGAGCATGAGCTTGTTGTCCTGGGTTAAACTACGACACGTGTGCTGCACACAGGCTCTCTGAACACGGCTTTGCCCTGCCTGTTCTCCTTTGTATTTGTTTTGAAACACTCCTATTGCATCAACCAGAAAATAGGAAACCTTAACGTGCAGCATGGCTGGTGTCTCCACTGCAGGTATCCACCAGCGTGTTTATGGTCAGACGAGGTCAAAACTGTTTACATTTGTACATTTTCAGAGTAAACCTGTTCTTGCAGACGATGTTAGACAGAGATGGTACCAGCAGAAGACTTGATTTCATGGCATAGTTTGTATCTGTTCTCCGAATCATGCAGCCATTATCAGAAATGTGATTTTGCTGGCGTTAACTTGTCCACTGGCATACTGCTGTTGGCTGGACAGGCAACTCACACACGCAAGCTGCCAGCCATCAGCTCCCCTGGCAGGTCTCACAGTGTGAATCAGAACAGAGTCAAACTCAGCCCTCGGGATATAGTTGCAGTTTCCATCTCTCGCAGGCAGCTATGCAGACGTGCTAGGGACAGCAGGCAGTGTTCTGTCAGCGGGGTGTCGCTGCCGATTAACACTGCATGCACTGGCACCTCCCTGACTTGAAGTGGATACTGCTCAGTACAGTGACAGTCACTAACTGCGGGAGATTATCTATGTGGCTGAGATTTCCAACTCTGATTTCTTATGAGGTACCTTTCTGGGATTAGCTTTAGGAGGATGTGGTAAAGATCTGTCTTGGGGCTGGTAATTTGATAACTGGAGGTCTAAGATGAAAGCAAGCAGCTCGTCTGGAAGAGAATTAGCACGAATAGCTTGTTTAACTTCTCTGTCTTGGTTTCTGTGTATCTTCTGGTACTTTTGTAAGGCTGTTTCTAAATGTTTACGAAGTGATGAGAGATTCTTTGAAGGAAATGCTCCAGGCACACAAAGTATTGCTATGCTTTTAGAACCTAAAATGAAGTGTCTTTTGTTGGTATGCCATACGGTATGCGCACACATATGCTGTTTCTCAGAGATTATGAGCCACTGTGCCCACCCCTCCAGACAGAGCCCTGGGAACTCGCCACCACTCAGGAACCTTTAGCTTTCTTCTGTTGTCTTTGCAGGCGAGAAGGATGTCTTTGTATGCATGCCCACAGGGGCAGGGAAATCCTTGTGCTACCAGCTTCCTGCAGTTCTGGCAGTGGGCATCACCATTGTCATTTCACCTCTGATTGCACTGATTCAGGTAACTGTCTCCTGTTAGCTGTGGCAGAGCAGCCCGTGAAGGGGGTCGGGAGACGCTGGAGGCGCAGCTGCCTCCTGTCTTTCTGTCCACGAGTCTCTGCTGTTGGCCTGCCTCTGGATTCTCCTCTTGATGTCTCGGTGTGTTTTCATTGCCCTGGTGGTAGGTGAAGAGACTGCAAGTTAGCTGCAGCGCAGAGTAACTCTGGTATGATCCTATGCGGCTCTCTAAAAGGAGGTTCTTCTTCTTTAATATAACCGGGTGGTTTTTATAACTGAGCCTTTCTCCGTTTTCTCCAGTTGTCTTTTACCTCCAGTGTGCTATAGAGAAGCAGCAAAGTAGAGTACCTCAAATGGACCAAACTGGAAGAAAAACCAAACAGGAGAAAACTGCTATTTTACCTACAAAGTAATAACTCTGGGAATGATGAAGTTATCTTTGAAGGCATAATTTGTTCTGCATCAAAATGTCTTTTTGTTGCATGAGTCTTTCTGTCATGGGAAGAAGCTGGTTTAGCAGAGCTCCTCCTTGAGCACTTTCATCTATGAGACTAGGTTTTTTCTGTATTTTGCCTTTTCTACTGTTTCATCACCTGCTGGGAGAAACACTTCCCTGTAAGAGCAGCTGTAGACTGCATTGCTTAGGCTTCTGTAAAGCATCTGGTTAGCATTGCATGATATCTGGTGTTGTAGGCTGCTGGTTTGGGTTTTGCTTTTTGTGCATTTTTTTTTTAACTCATTTACAGTCTAATACATATTAAGAATTAAGAGCAGGCTTGGTGATACATCTCAGAATGGTGTTATAAATAGTGAATTAGTTCCAAGTGCAAGGATTTCTGATTAAACTTCAGCACAGACAATATTTTATCGGTGAAACAGAGGTTAAAAAAATTACCATTGGCAAGATTTGCAGGTGAAGCAGAATGTGCCAGAGTGACAAATTGGTTTAGATGGGCTCAGTGAGTCTTAGGGAACAGAGCTGAAATGAGCCTTCAGAGGTCTTCTCATCCAGCCCTGAGGTGGGGTGGCTGTGCCCAAAATGATCATGATGTATTTCAGTGTAGCTGGACTTCAAGAGTTTAGTCAGTGTTGTTTAGGGAAGTATAGTAGGGAATGCTGAGAGTTGACTTTGTGAACAGAAAACAGTGGATATTAAATCAATCACTGAAACCAATTATTGAGTGAAATAACGAGATACCAGTTTTCCAGGACTATTCATATCCTCTGAAATGTTATGTGCTAGTCAAGTGCAAGTGAACAGCTCAGTGCAGGGACAGGGAGGTGAATTTGTGTGCCCAGTGTTCGTCTGGATGTATCTGGCTGTGATGCCATGTTTTCTTCTTGGTTTTCATGGCGTGGTTCTCATCCAGACTTGGTTCTGTTGCAGTGGTGATTTGCATGACTCTTGTGTTTCGTCCTGTCTCGGCTGTGTTTGTAGCATCCTTTAGCTGTTTCTGAATGAAACGCACTCTGTTATGGTAGGGCGGTGCTGTGCATTTCCCATCTGCGACAACTTCATAGTGTAAATCCCAGACGTCGGTGGCTTGTTTGTGTATGCTGTGGCTATGATGAGTTATTTTGCACAGATCCCTGCTGGTGTTCCCAAGCAGCAAAAAAACTGTCTTAAAGTGACTGGATGCACAAAAATGCGGTTGGATGTTAGAGCTGGACAGATATGCTCGCAGCTGAAGATAAAGGCATTTAGAGTTGAAGTTCTGAATACCCAGACTGTAGGTGTCTGTTGTCCTGAGACTCGATCCTGGAGGTGGAAACTGGGCCCTCAACTGGATCTCCCTAGTAGTCTTTATTGGTGATGGTGACTTTGTTTATAGCCATTTGCTTTTCATTTAATTTTAATCTTGTGTTTACTCTAGGATCAGGTGGATCACTTGCTGGCTCTGAAGATCAAAGCCTGCTCTCTGAACTCCAAGCTTTCTGCCCAGGAAAAGAAGACCATCCTGGCTGACTTGGCAAGCGAGAAGCCTCAAGTAAAGCTCCTGTACATCCCCCCAGAGATGGCAGCCGCCTCTTCCTTCCAGCCTACGCTGAACTCTCTGGTGTCCCGAAACCTCTTGTCCTACCTGATAATCGATGAAGCGCACTGTGTCTCCCAGTGGGGACACGACTTCCGACCCGACTACCTGCGGCTGGGGACCTTGCGCACTCGCATACCCGCTACACCGTGTGTTGCCTTGACTGCCACTGCCACCAAGCAGGTCCAGGATGACATTGTGGCAGCGCTTAAACTAAAGCAGCCGCTTTCCACATTCAAGACTCCTTGCTTCAGATCTAACTTGTTCTATGATGTGCAGTTCAAAGAGCTCTTGACTGATCCGTACACCAACTTGAAGGATTTCTGTCTGAAGGCGCTTGAAGTGAAGAACACCACGGGGGTGAGTTTTACATTTGGGGAAAAAGGCTAAACTGAACAAAATCTACCTTAATGGTCACTGAACTTCCAGTGGTTGGTACGGCCCTGACAGGTCTGTGGCAGGGAAGGAGGAGGTCCCTGGGAGGAAAGTGCTCACGTGTATATTTTTTAGTTACTCTAAAAGTGTTCACACATGTTTTTTAGTTCCTCTAAAAGAGGTAGAATATGAAGGCTGTGTTCCTTTCGGAACTGTCCTTAGAAAAGGGTTGGTCTAAAAGAGAATGGATTAGGAATATGTGACTAGCATTTCTGTCTTGGTTTGTTATGTCCCAGGTGATCATTGTATGTTTGATTGCATTCTGCTCTTTTAGCATGGCGAGGGTGAACAGAAGATTTGGACTGTTGTATTGAATTTCTTGTTCTAATTCTCCAAATAACTCTCAGCAACTCAGTTACAGCCTCTGCACCTGAGTTTATCTGTAAGGCGGAGGGAAGCTGCTTCTTGCCTTATGCCTGCTGGGAGAGGATCGGGGGACGGTATTTGGGTGATGCTGGGCCCTGTAGGACTTGTAAGGAAACTCTCTTTACGTCTGATTTACTGTTGCACTGCCACAGTATCTTTCAGTTGCTGGGGAATCGGCTTGTAGAAGAGATGAGCTTTTGGCGTCCCTGCTGTCTCCACTGTACTAATGACTGCACTGTACTAATTGCTGATTGGCTTCAGACAGTGTCATGGAGTTTCTCTCCTGTCTGCCCAGGTGTACTCCGGTTGTGGCATTGTGTACTGCAGGATGAGGGATGTGTGTGACCAGCTGGCTATTGAATTGAGCTACCGAGGAGTGAAAGCCAAGGCGTATCACGCAGGTACTGGAAGCTGCATCTCTCAGTAGCTGGTAGAACTGAACTGTGCCACCTTTAAGGCCTGGGTTGGGGCTACCTAGAAAACAGCTATCTGGGCATGGCCTGCAATGTGTCTGATGCTCACGCGTCAGCTCTGTGAGGTAAATGTGCAGCCTTCAACAGAATGGCATTCCCTTCAATCCAGAACTGTTGGGTTTGTTGGATCTTGCATGACCTAAATGTAACAACTGCTTTTATCCCAGAGGACTCTGAATTTTTCTCTTTGGAATAGAAACAGCTGCTGCTGACTTCTGCCTGATCGCAGGCCAATTTAAACATGGGCAGAGAGGAGCGTGTACATCAGTCGGTTTTAGTGAGGGGGTTGGTTCGCAATGGGGTGATGGAGGAGGAAGAAAATCCTCATTTATTTGCTTTTTTCTTTTGGTTGTTGTTTCCTTCCCTCTTTTTCCCTTCCCAGGACTCAAGGCAGCTGACAGGACTTCAGTCCAGAATGAATGGATGGAGGAGAAGATCCCTGTTATTGTTGCAACCATCAGTTTTGGAATGGGAGTAGACAAAGCAAATGTCAGGTGTGTGAGGCTGAGGTTGTGCACCACCAGGAACTGAAACCTGAGCAGTGGGAACAGAAAGCCTCAGTCTCTCTGTTACCTGATACACCTGGCTCAAATGCCTCATGAACACTTGCTAAAACCCACAATTTTTTTTTTTTTTTTTTATCTTAGAAGCAGCAAAACCAAACCTGGAAGGGTTTTGTAAAGAAATTAAAAACAAGGCACCAGAGCTCCTCTTTGCCCGTCATCTTCAAAACGAAGAACGTTGGAGGAATGCTTTTTTTTGGCCACACCCTCCAGGGTTTCAAAAAGAGCCATCTCAATGCAATTACAGCTGTCCCTTTCACTTCTCTTAGTGCAACAGTTGCTGCTGAAAAGCAGAGGGAAGATAATCTGTACATAAAATAATTCATACACCATCTACTAAAATAGTCAGAGCTAGCTTTTTTTAGAGATCTCCTTTTGCAATGCAAAGGGGGGGGAAAAAAAAGCAGTTCACAAAAGGCAATAACTGTATAAAAATACAGCTCGAGGCCAAGGACAGAAACTTTGCACGTGTTTTAAATTGCTGTTCCTCTGGGACTTCTAACTGTCACCATAACTGTTCTATGCTGTTAGAACTCCTGCACCGCAGTATAGCTGTGCTGAGTTGGTATTGTGAGCTGTGATCAATTAGAAGAGGGATAACTTAGGTGCAGCTCACGCAACACCCCACACAGACCTGATCTTTACTGTAAAATCCACATAAAGCAATTGCTCTGAACACTGTGGGAGAGGGGTAGGACATCACTGAGACAATGACATCAGTTCACAACTGTGCCATTCTTCTCTCCATGGCACTGTGCTGCCAGATAACAGGATCCCGTAGCAATGACAGACTATTCTCCTGCTTGGTGCATGTCACCCAATGGAGAAATGAGAAGTCTCCTAGGAGAGCAGCATGAATTAATGGCCTGCTGAAACCACTCTGCCCTGTTCAGTACAGTGGTCATTAAAAAAGGCAAAGAGTAGCTGAAATCACAGAATCACAGAATGTTAGGGGTTGGAAGGGACCTCTGTGGGTCATCTAGGATTGAGAGTGAAATCTATCTGAAATATGCTTGTGATATGGTTAATTTCCAAGGAATGGAGTTAAAATGACTCTTTACAGGGTGTTTTTTAATAGCTCGAAGGACATTATACCTGAGCCCAGGCAACAAGACACTGCTGCTTAGCCTTCACTCTGTGTTGGCAGAGTTCTGAGTATTCATGTATATGTTACCGAGTAAGATCAGGTCTGACAACTTCTGGAGGTGACTCTTGGGCAAAGGGAAAACAGAGAGGTTTCTTTTTTCTGGTGGAATCTGCTCCTCCCTCTTCACTGCTAATTCAGTTTTGTTTGAGCTTACTTATCGATCCCTGCAGTGAACATCCTGATGGGGATCAAATGTGTAGGGCTCTGATGCTTCCTGCCTGGTCTGTTCCTGGAATGTTTGTGTTTGGAGAAACATGTTTGCCTGCTTTTGTCATTAATCTTTTGCCACACCCATATGCATCCTACCTGCCTCAGGGACATGCTGTTTTTGAGGCAGACTGGTATTTAAAACATTGGGAGCATTAGTGTACTGTAAAATCTTTTCAATGCAGGTATAAGCTGAATTGCTGAATATTCAGGTGCAAGCAGGTTTAAAGCAGTCTTGCAGTGGTGTGTTGAAAACCTTCCTTCAGAGATTACATGCAGTTTAGCAAGGATTCATAGTCATATTTGCTGGCTAGGAAGGGTGCCCTCATCTACAAGTGAGCTAGGTGAGACAGAATTTCCCGTGCAGACCTTGTTGGCAAAGAAGTGTCTTTTTAAAATAAAGTATTTCAGATTGTGTTCTATAATGTTCAAATTGTGTTCCACAAAATAAACAGGACTTTTTAATTAAAAATTTTATTTTATGGGAAAAAGTCCCAAACTCCTTAAATCAGTGTCCTTATTCTCACTCTTCATAGCTGTACAATTGTGTGCACGTTTGGGATATTCATGTGCTCATTCTTTTCCGTCATTTGGAGTGACATCCTGCTCACATGTTCAGTTGCACTTGCTTTCTTATGGCTCTGCTGCTTTCCTTGTGTCTCGTGCGCTAAGAGGACTTAAATTTCTGCATGCAAAATCCCTTGCTCTGCTAGATCCTCTGTCTTTTTTACTTTTGCTGCCTTATTTTTTACTGTTGTTGATGTCCACAAACAACACAATCATGTATGCAGTGATTGAGAAGTCCGCAGCCTTATGTTTCCTGTTGTCTTACCACATGCAGATTTGTTGCCCATTGGAATATTGCAAAGTCAATGGCTGGATATTACCAAGAATCTGGCAGAGCTGGGAGAGATGGGAAGCCGTCCTGCTGCCGCCTCTATTACTCAAGGAATGATCGGGATCAAGTCAGCTTCCTGATTAAGAAGGAGCTCTCTAACATCCAAGTAAGATCTGCAGAATAGTATCCACCTGCCTAGATATGCTGCCTTTGCTCTGATCTGGTTTGCCTCTTGTCTGCAGCGACCTCTGACTATGCAAAGATGTAATGAGTTTTTCTGGGTCTAGAGCTGTCTGTGGCCCTCTTTCGTGGGGTAGCAGAAGGGAGTGAAGCAGGAAGGGAGAGGGCTGCCAGACCCAGCTCCAGCTTTGTTAGAGAGGCACGGGTGTGGAGCAGAGGCAGGGTGGTATCTGGACCTGTTTGTCATATTGATCAGAAGGGTTGGATTTGCTCATTGCTAGAGTTTCTTTATCTGTTTATACTGTAGTTAAAGACTATAGTTATTGTCCCTGTCTACTTTCAGGAAAAAAAAGGCACCTTAAAAGAATCTGACAAAGCTGTGATGACAGCTTTTGATGCCATTGTGAACTTCTGTGAGGAGCTGGGGTGAGTGCACTTCTTCCAAATACTGTTTAATGTTGAGGAAACCATGCCCTGTGCCTTCTAAGGCACTGTTATGGCTGAGGTCTTGCATGTCCATGAAGAAGAAAATACTGAATGAATCGCCTGATACTTTGCTGTCTAGACTAAGGAAGGTGTCCCTGAGACATCTCTTACTCGCTCCCACCTCTGAGTTAACCAAGATGTTGATCTTGCAGCCTGAGCAAGTGACATGGTGATGTTAAACTATAAATCCTCTGGCTATGTTCTGTCTTTGATGATGGGTTGACTTAGTTATGTTTGCTTTTGTTTTGACTCTGTCCTCCTTCACTAGATCATCTCTCCTCTAAGGAGACAGACAGCCTAATCAGCATGGGATGGAAGCAATTAATGCTTCTGTAAATCTCAGGGGTTCTGCTCTGCAAAGCACTAGGTATCCGTGATTCTCATTGACCTTGGAAGGAGCTGATGGTGCTGAGAAGGTTTCAGAAAGAGGCCCAGATTACAGAAGTGCCCAATCTAAATGCAGACTAGCAACCACAGTGTGCATTGTTCAGGTTTAGTTCATGACTTGTAAGCTGTAATTGTACTAATTGCTACTCTATGCTGGATAAGACATCAGAGCTATAATTTTGCCAGTAAGAGAGCAGTATGTGTTCACCAACTGAAAATGGTCAACATGTGTCTGGCTTTCAAGTCTGTTTTGTTTAATTTTTCACACCTCTGTCTATGGCAACATTTTTCAATGTGAATGTAACACGTGCTGATTTTCTGATGCCCTGGTGAACATATGCTCTCCTTGTGATCTTGTTTGGTAAACAAATTCTGGTTTTATGAAGTTGCTCTGGGAGAGCCTTGCTTGTATTGAAATATGGTACAACATTGAGTAGTCCTGGGACACCTGAAGGAGCACTTTGTCCAAAGTCAAGGTGATTCTGGGAAGTAGCTACTAGGAGGCTTCCTGCTGAAAGAGTCTGATCCACTTAACTTGGCTAAGCAGCTCTGCTCCTGCTGGGGTGTGTTACGAGCTCACAGCAAGAGTGGCCAGATAGCTGTTTGTGTCTGGGTTTTGTGTAATCTGAGAGGTGGCTGTGTGAATCCGGTTAGATGTTAACCTCAGGAAACCTTGTCTTGGTATCTGTTTCTCCTTGACTCCCAAGCTGGTTATCAGTAGAGTTAGTAGTGACCATCATTTCTTGGAATAGACACAAGTTCTGTAAAAACTGGACTGGGATCACTGAACTAACCTTGCACAAGCCAGAAGCAGTTGCAGGACGTTGCAGGGTGGTGTCTCAGTGAGGGCCCGAGTTAGGCTCCATGTCCACCTTACAGCATCTCCCACTTCATGCAGGCCGTAAGGAGCCAGACTGCTCTCTGAAGTGAGAACCCTATTCTCTAGGGTTGCACTGCAGCAGTGAGGCAATAACCGAGTAGGGACAGAGAGAAAGCATTCTCCTTGGCCCAGATGAATAGTAATGGAAATAGGATTTAACTGGGTACACAGAAGAGAGATTTCTGTAAGGAAATATCACTGACCTAATTAGAAATCATGTCTCCCATAATTTTTCTTCCCTCCTCCAGCTTGGTACATTCTTCTTGCTGTATACCATGCCGTATGCATCCTAGAGTCACATATTGCAGCACCACTGACTGCCTTCCCCGCTCATAACTGTACAGGAGACGAAGATGCTATGTAAAGGAACGCCACGTTGCATTTCTTTTTTACATTTTGAATTAGTACAGCTCTATTCACTGTCCAAACAGTGAAAGCAAACCTGAAACTGACCTTGCAAGGTTCTAAAGAAGAACAAATACAGACAGACTTGTATACTGGCAAGCAAGTTTTTGCATAGTATATTTAGGCTATTGTCCGAGTATGACAGGAGAACAATGGTATAAGCTGCTTTTAGAGAGTGGGTTTAGACAAAGCTTTTTCTGTTCAGAGTTGCTTATTGCCCATTTGCAAGATGGAAAAAAATCTACCATGTAACTGCAGCAGCGGAAGACACCTTTATCAGTTTTAGGTGGTGGCTGACCATTTGCCACCTCTAACCATTGGTTTTGCTTAAAAGATAAAAATTGGGCAGAGATGAGTTGACTTTGGTATTTGGCTAGTCATGAAGCTCCTGAATACAGATAGCATTATGTATTGAGTTTGCTGTGGACTTGCAGAACAATTTGCTGGTGTTGGTGCATTGCTCTTGATGCAGAAAAGTTGCAGGGGGAGAAATCGCCACCCAGGGAGAGAATATGAGAGATCTTTCTGTGAGCAACACAATCATCATGTAGCTGGGCTGATCCTTGCTTAGCTGCAGGGCTCCAAGTACTGCATCTCAGCGTTGCTGTTTATGCACCACTCTGTCGGTGCCTTGGAGATGAGCAGCACCCAAAGATGGCAGCAAATAAGAGGAGAGCAACAAAAACAAGACAGAAGGTGCTAATCACCACTAGGCCTCCAAGAGCCCAGTCACTTCTTGTAATCAGTCTCTTTAGGTCTTCCAGAACTGAGGATGCCTCTTGTACTGATGACATGCTGGCTTCCACCCTGCTGGAGGTAGACAACAACAATATCAGATGTTCGTGTATCCTCTCTGTGCTCTGAGCCACAGTCCCAAAACCAGTATAGGCATGCATGCTCTCTGTGCCTGCAGGCATCCCTCTTCCAAAAGGGAGAGTCATCCTTCACAGAAATGGGAGCATAACCCAGAAGAAAGGTAACTGAGGCCAGTCTCACAGCCAGATCTACAGAGATGTAAAGAAAGCTTTGAGCTTTACAAGATTTTGGCAGTTGAGATTTATTTTAATCAGAGTTTATCAATATTTTTAATAATATAATATAGTGTCTCCCCCAGCACGTTCAGTATGAACCCTTCATCTCTGTCAATTGTACAGCCTAGACATGAAAGACAAGTATTCAATGGGAGAACTCAACTGATACCATTGGAAAGAACTGTAAAAAGAAGTTGGGCCCCTACACTCTGGAAACACACTGGAGATTAAATGAACACATTTAAAACCAAACAAATTCCAACCAAAACATCCCACCAACAATAAGCAACGATCTTCATGTACAACTTGTCGCTCTCATAGGGCTTAGAGTAGTTACGTAAAAAAAAAAAGTCTCCTGTTAAATGAGTTTGCTTTAGTAATGCTTTCAGTTACTCTGCAATAGAAGCATAAGTTTTCTTCCCGTGAAGTACTTACATTCAGCAATAATTTAAACTGGGATCTCAGGGGGTTCTACACACATGCTCTTTTACTGATACTTTGCATAATGACTTGGCTGTCAGCTTTCTAAAGAACATCCAGCATCTCTCTGCAAGTATCTTGTGGTTTTACTAAAGCTTTCTTGCCTCTCAAGGGAAAGGATGGATTATTTCTCACACTTTCACTCAAATATGACTGTGCAGACATATTACAGGAAGAGATCTTTGTTATTTTTGAAAATTTTTTGGACTTGCTGCCCCTTATGTCTGCATCCTTAATACTGTAAGGAAGCAGATTAGTCACGTGAAGCGTGTTTCATCCGCAGCAAGTCACATTTGACTAGGAACACAAGCTCACACTTCAGTTTGCTAAAGTTTTGGTTTCTTTCTCATCAGCCAAATATATTCAGTTCATGCTTTGCTTCCTGGAATGATGGCAGGTGACCATGCCCAGTCTCTAACGAACAGGCATACAGGACATCAGTGCTGTTCTGGGTAGCTTCCTTTGCCTTTAAAAAGCAGGCAGCCTAGATACTGGGCAGTATCTACGTAGACCCAAAGGCAGAAACCCTGTGTCACTGTACCCCCGAGAAGTTCCTGTCTCTTTTGCTAGCCACAGTTAATCGCAGAATCACAGAGTTGTGGGGGTTGGAAGGGACCTCTGGGGATCATCCAGTCCAGCCCCCCCTGCTGAAGCAGGGTCACCTAGAGCAGGCTGCACA
>Ga0181612_183270_pt1 | contig 12093 bp, 6 predicted proteins | sample HoacroProtozoa21_FD_119630 | JGI IMG/M metagenome (GOLD analysis project Ga0181612, IMG submission 119630) | Hoatzin crop microbial communities from Cojedes, Venezuel. Combined Assembly of Gp0051906, Gp0051904, Gp0051908
GAGATGCTGAGCTTGCCACTGGGATTTACCTTGCCGAACAGGGCATCTATCATGGCATATCCACCTTCCTGGCCCAGATACCAGCAATACATTACGGCAGGCACCAGTTCTTCCAGAGGGCCAACATTCAGGGTTGTGCCGCAGTTTACGAAGGCGCAGGCAGGCTTGCCAAGAGCAACGACCTGCTCTATGAGTTCCTTCTGGCCTGCAAGCAGTTCCAGGGTTGGGAGGTCGCCAGGCGCCTCTGGACCATACGCCTCACGGCTGGTGCCTTCGCTGTCTCCAACGAACAGCACCACATAATCGGCCTTGCGGGCGATTGCAACTGCCTCGGCAATCTTGGCTTTATTGTCTTCGTAAGTATATGCCTTGATAATCGGAGGGAATGGACTGTTCCAATCGGTAATTCTTACACCTTCGGAATAGAGAATGTTCATCCTGTCGCCAAACTTCTCGCGGATGGCGCGAAGCGGGGTAATCGTGTCCTTGGGCACGCCCGAATAGCCACCCAGGATGCACCTGTCGGCATTGGGGCCTATCAAAGCGATGGTCTTAACCTTGGTGGAGTCCAGAGGCAGGAAATTGTCCTTGTTCTGGATCAGCACCATACTCTCGCAGGCAGCCTTGTAGGCCACTTTTCTGTGTTCGACGCAGCCAACAATCTTCTCGGCTGCATCCACATCCACATACGGATGCTCAAAGAGTCCCAGACGGAACTTGCCTATGAGCACATTCTTTACTGCTTCATCTATCCTCTTCTCGGAAACCATCCCCTTCTTAACCGCATCCTTAAGGTAGATGTAGGCATCTGGATTGGGGAATTCTACATCTATCCCGGCATTCATCGCCATCACGGCTGCGTCCTCCATTGTAGGGCAGACCATGTCCACATTATGCATATTGGAAATGGCCCCGTAGTCGGAAACCGTGCAACCCTCATAGCCGAATTCATCTCGCAGGATATCCTGAAGCAGATGCTTGCTGGCATGGGCAGGCTGACCCCATATCTCATTGTAAGTGAACATGATATACATTGGCTGGCGGTCCCTTATCACCTCGCGGAACGGGAAGAGGAAGGACTCTCTAGCCTCATGCTCGTCGCAATAGCTGGGAGCGGTATTGTTACCGCCTTCGGGAGCACCGTGAACGCCCATGTGCTTGAGCGAAACCCCAGCCTTGTCGGCAGGAATCATGTACTCATCACCCTGAGCGCCATATACCGCGGCGTTTCCAAGTCGGGAAATAAGATAAGGGTCCTCACCCATCATCTCCTCGGTACGGCCCCAGCGGGGGTCACGCACAATGTCCAGGATAGGGCCAAGCTGCTCGGAACCACCCTTGGCGCGGATTTCCTTTGCGGTAATGGCAAAGATTTCCTCTACCAGGTCCTCATCCCAGGAGCAACTGAAGGCAATAGGCATCGGGAAATTCGTTGCGTCCTTGCTGATATGGCCGTGCACGCCCTCGTCATGAGCCTCCAGAGGTATGCCCAGACGGGTTTTCTCCACAAAATAATGCTGATACCGGTTATAGAGTTCAGCAGCCTCCCTAGCCGGCAGGGCGGGATGGAACTGCGGAGTCTCGGGGAAGAGGTTCTCGTTGGGGCGGCTCATGAAGCCAAGGCCATCGGGCCATTCCTTAGCCGCCTTTTCCTCATCGAACTTGCCATCTGTAAACAGGGCCTTCTTGGGCTCTGTCCAGATACATTCGAGCTGGGCTATCTTCTCGTCCAGTGTCATCCTCTTAAGCAGGTCGGCAGCCCTTTTTTCGGGAGAAAGATTAGGGTTCTTGTAGGCGGGTTCCTTGCTGCACGACAGCGCTGCAAGGCAGATTAGTGCCAATAATGCGGTTCTTTTCATATTGTTAAAGTTCACTTGTTTTCCATTCATCCTTCCAGTGGATTATGGGGTAATCCCCACTGAAATCTATAGGAAGGAACACATAAGTACCATTGTAGGTCACATCCCAATTGGTGCGGACCTCGTTGCGCTTGTCCTTGGGTTTGGGAGTTGAGAAATCCACCGGGAAAGGCTCGTGGTTGGCGTATGCAGATACCATCCTTTCAACCTCTTTTGCAGCAGCATCGCTGTTTGCAATCTGGGGCATCCATCTATCAGCAACGGCTACTAAGGCGCCATTTACCTCAACCACATCCGTTATCTGCGAGCAGAAGGAATGATGCCATTCATCTTCGGGATGCGGGTCGCCAAGTATCTGATAATCACCATGATAGTCTTCAAAGCAAGCCACCTGGCCCTGGTTGGGATAATAGCCCGTCGTGCCCGATGTAAACAGGTAGTGCTTGCCGTCATGCACGAAATGTGTGGGAGCCTCACGGGTATAAGGAGGTCGCAATCCACTGAAATGACTCGAGTACTCATCCGTGACATCAGAGAAATCGTTAGATAGAGTAGCGCAGATGAGTTCCCAGTGAGGCCTTTCAAACCACACATAGCCCTTCCCTGTCTCAGGGTCGGCATAAAGGTCAAAGTCCCCCACCCCATAGCCGTCAGGCTTTAAGGAGCGGACATAAGTATAGGGTCCAAGCAGGGAATCTGCCTGAAGAATTACAAAATATCCATCTTCGTCCATGCTCTTGATCCAGCACACATACTTGCCTGTAGCAGGGCATTTGATGATATGTGGACGGTCAAGAGACTGGGTGTAATGCAGGGGCGAAAGCGGATTAAGGGTATCGGGCGGGATAATCAGGCCGCAGTCTTCCCAGTTGTAAAAGTCTTGGGACTTATAGCAGCGGATGCCCCAGGTCCATACATGGCTGCCACGGGTGGTGTATTCCTTGTTTTCGCCATACCAATAATAGGTATCACCCTCCTTAAGTATCTGAAAGCCATGGGCTTGGACGGGTTTGCCGTTGGTATCCAGAATAATCTGTCCTGGGTGAACGGCATCGTAAGGCAGCGGGTCTTCCAGCACCAGGAGCAGGTCTACGGGGCCCATAAGTCCTGATTCGCTTAACGGTGAATCAGCATTAAAGAAGCGGAAGGCGGGATAGGTGTATTTAGTTGCGCCCGGCTGCTCGTCACCGATAATGCGGTTTTTCCAGAGGTTGACCACCTTGATTTCAAAGAGGTTTTCCCCTGCCTGCAGGGCATCGCTTACATCAAGCAGATATGGAGCCTTCCAAACAACGCCAAGGTCCTTTCCATTCACCTTTACCTCAGCAAGAACTCCTACCTTCCCCAGATTCAGCACGAACTTTCCCTGCTTCAGTTCAGGCTCTGAAATCAATATTGAATTAGTGTATACGGCATTGCCTGAGAAGAATTTTATTGCCGGATTGTCCGACTTGGACCAATCCTGCAAGGCATCAAAAATCACCGTATCGTTGGGAGCGCCATAGCCATCAAACACGGCCTTCCAAGGGGTGTCCAGATGTCTAAACAAGGTGTAACGCAGCTCAGGAACGGTCTCGCCTCCCTTCTTGGACTTGCCGCTAAATACCACAAACACAGCGTCTTCGGGCAGCAGATTCAGCTTTACGAAAGTCCTTCCGTCCTTTTCGTAATAAGTGCATTCGTCCACCTTGGCGGTTTCGGGGTGCCAGATTTGGGGCCTAAGTCCTTTTACGCGGAAAGAGGCTTCGATTTCCTTATTTTCCTTGCTGGGATTGCTTACCCAATAGATTTCGGCGTCATCTGTACTGCGATGCACGAAACGAAGGTTTTCGGCGGAAAAATCGGGCTCAATTCCTTTAACGGCTTCATCTGCACTATCAAAGATTTTAACCCCCTTGCGCTTGAGTTCATCCAGTTTTTTGCGCACCTCAGGACTCATATTCTGCGCATTGGCATCAAGCACCAGAACCTTGAATTCTACGCCACTGGGAGCCACAATATGCCCACCTTTTACCTTGATGTCATGCAGCAGAGCATCCGCATTAAGGTAGTCGAAATTATAGCCCTTGGGGATTTGTGGCAGCGTATGGGAGAAGAGTCCTGTAATGCAGTTGTCTTCGCCGTAGTAGTAAAGAATATCGGCGACATTCTGCCCCTGCTGGAGCATATAGGAGCTGCGTGCAAGATAGTCTGTCCAGGCCTTTGCCTGTTCGGCCCAGGTCTCGTTGCGGTTAAACCACTGTCCGAAAATCAGCAGTCCAAGGCCAGGCTTCTTGTCGTCAACGGGCTGGTGGGCGCTTTCGTGCACCACGAACCTGTTCACGCCACAACTCATTGCCAAATCAGCGACAGGTTTGAGGTTGCCAGGATAGAAGGAGTATGCCCTGTTATCCAGACCATTCGAGGTGAAGGATTCCAGCGCAACGAGGTTCTTTCCGTAGATATGGGATACAGCTGCGGATTCCCTGATGTCGCACTCGCTCATTGTGTGATTTGCGCCACCAGCACCTTCCAGTGCCCACATTGCTGCCATTGGAATGTCAGCCTTCTTCTTGACCGCCATACCATCAGCAAGGTACATTCGGCCGTTTTCATGAGACTCGAAATAGGACTTCATGCCATGTTTCTTGAGAATATCCTCGGTGGTGGCGTACATTTCTTCAATAAGTTCAGCGATTGTCTTACGCCAATCCTTGAGGAAAGCCTCACTCTGTTCGTTGCTGCCAATTATACGGCCGGTCAGCACAGGGAGCCATGGAAGAACGCTGTAACCTCTTCTGGACTGGAATTCTTCTGCCATCTTATTTGTCCAAGTCTCCCATCCGGCTTCGTAACTGTCTATTAATAAGTACTGTAGTCCTCTTTCTCCCATAAGAGAGTTGGAAGCATCATTGTACATTGACAGATAGGTATTAAAGTAATCTTTTACTGCATCCTTGTCCAGTTTATCGACTTCAAGGCCTGTGGCTTCGGGAGATGCGGGATGGTTTTTCTTGCCTGTTAGCGAGTAGCCAAAGCGGTAGATTTTCCAATTTCCTTCAGGTGCATTCCACTGTAATTTTCCGTTTTGCACCTTATCGCTAATGTCAACTACATCGCCTTCGGATGCCACATTTACCTCATTTGGAGTCAGGTTCTGCATCATGTCATGCGGGCTCGCAAAGCCTGCTTTTTCCTCGGCATGGTTGATTTTGGCAACGTTATGGAGCACCAGCTCAGCCACTTCAGTACCCTTGGCAGGCTGCACGCCGTAAAAGGCATCGTAAAGGCCATCGGCCTTAGGATTGTCGAAACGCACGCGGAAAAACCTTGCGGTGGTTTCAGGGATATCTATTGTCTGCAAGGCAGCGCCGCCTGAAGGAATCTCGCAGAGATAGGTAAATACGATTCCATCATTGCTATAGTCCAGGTATTTCGTAACCTCGGCTGGTTCGCAGGCCCATTCATTGCGCAGATTTCCATCTGCAATACTTAGTGCCTTAATTGTCTGTGCATCAGGGAATTCCACCTGAATCCATGCGTGATAGGCATCGTAGTCGGCAGGAAGAAGAACTGCATTATTAAGGTCACCATCACTTAGTTGCTCCAAAGTAAAATTGCCACCGCTCGAAGTGATTTTTGCACCCATCTGGGCCATGGTCTTTTCTGCTTCGGGTAACTTGACAGCAATCACGGCGATGTCTTCGTAAAAGGATTCAGTAGTTTCTGCTCCCGAAAAAGCCTCTGTTCCGTCCTTGGAAGGCACATTCTGGAAGGCTCCGGAGGTCGTATAGGGCTCAGGTAGGGCGCAATCAATGCTGCCACCATTTACCGTAAATTCGCGCCAGGTCAGCTTCTTCATTGCATTCTCGGGCTTTACCCAAGGGCCACCGGTGCTGCTCCAGCCCGGTGCGCTGGCTATTGCCATCTCCATTCCAAGCGAATCGGTCAGGTGAGTCGCGTAGGCAAAGGCGTCCTTCCAGCCTTCGTCCATATACACAAGACGCTTGTCCACCACCTGGGGAACAACCATGCCGGCGTCAAAATTATGCACGCCACCAATCCCGACCCTGTGCATCCACATCAAGTCCTTGTATATGCCATCCTTGGTAACATTGCCATTCATCCAATGCCACCAAACGCGGGGTCTAGCCTCCTGTGGAGGGTTCACAAAGCCATCGTACAAAACCGTGGACTCCTGCCTATCGCAGGAAAGCGACAGGCAGGCCACGGCTAACATAATGACCAAAAAATCTAACCTTTTATGCATATTCTATTTCACTATAATCCTCACTCTATCAATATTTTGCGAGCTAGTATGAACACGCTTGGCGTCGCCCTTTCGCTCAGATGTCACACGGACAGATGCGAAGTGCGTTCCCAGTTCATCATAGCTTAATTCCGTATCAAATTCCACATGGGCGGCAGGTGTAATCCTTACGGGAAGAGTATAGTTTCCGCTGCCATCCAGGCACCACTCTGCCTTAACCACCTTGCCGCAGCCCTGTGGAACATCCACAACAACATGTGCTATCACCTTTTCGCCGGGTGCCACCTCAACCGCCTTTGCGCCATTTACCGTTGCGGCAGGAACAGGCTGGATGCCACCTCTATTTACGCCATCTTCGCCAAGATATACCTGGCCATCAACTACCTTATAATCAGTGGTTTTCGAAGGTTCAATCCCCTTCTCCACCCAATCACTCAGGTCCAGCAGGGCCTGGAACACTGTAGGAAGATACGAAACGGTCTGGCTGGGGTCATCGTCATATACATCTCCATGCAAAGCCCTGTCGGTATACCAGAGACGGAAATTATCCTCATTTCCAAGATGGCTGATTATCCTGTTGCGATACCAATCTGCCTGCCATGCGTACGATTCCCTGTCCCAGAGAGAGTTGCAGAGTATCATCTTGGACTTAATATTGCCATCGGGGATACAGCCGGCAGCGCCCATTGCAATAAGTGGAGCAATCAGAATTGGCCTCTGCGGATAGATGGGATTGCCAACGTCATCGCGGAACTGGTCCCATACATGGTAATCAGGGCCCGGTACCTGATGGCGGTAATAATACATAACTGCCAGAAAATCGGAGTTATCTACCTTGACCTTGTCGCCCACCTTGATTTTCGCGAGAACTTCGGGCACATTCACGGCGCCTAGCACCAAGTATTTACCATTGGTACCACCTAAAGTTATTTTGTACCCGGCCGCATCTCCGCTTAGAATATCAAGGTCTCCTCCCATGCCGATATCCTGGATGTCCCTATCGACTTCGTAGGCTACGGGCTTATCCTTGATGCCGGCTCCAAGACTCTCCCAGGCACGGTCTGCGGTTCCTCTCTCTTCTTCGCTAAGAGCTGATACCAGACCTAGTTTCTCCGCTTCATCCTGTCCGATTAAACGGGTGATTACCGCCTCTGTCTGCACCCTATCCTTTGCGAAATATTCGGGATGGTCGTGGCCCTCATAACCGGGTTTTGTCCAGAAGTCATAGTGGAAGTAGCTATCGTCCATCGCTACTATGCTGACATAGAGCACCTTAAAGCCATGAATGTCCATGTACTTGTAGCCGTACCAGCTTTTAAGGGGAAATCCCATTGATGTGGCTTCCTTTAGCACCTCTGCCTCATATTCATCCAGTCCTTCGTAGGGGTCTCCACTGCCACCTGCATCCATAGCGTCAATTATTCCAGGCAGCTTATCCTTCAGAACCCGCAAGGCATTCATTCTTACCGAAAAGACCATTGGAATCGCATTTGGAGAAGCGCTAACGAATGGAACTCCCCCGTCCCAAATGCCTTCGGTGCTCTCGATTGAACCCATTGTACGATAGGCACCACCACTACCTCCAAAGCAATAACCGTAGGGCCTTTCGCAGTTATAGAGAAGTTTTGCGACATGTCGTGAGAACTCGGCGCAGGCAGCATTTGCCCTATAGGCTCCTATACTTGCATCCCTGTTTGTGCTAGGGTCGGCAAAATCAATCGCTCCACCCTCGTTTGTCTCGACGAAGTACGCCCCGTTTTCAATACTGAAACTGATTGGAGATGCCTCGTACTTATAGACCTGAGCTGCGGTTTCGCTGTCGGGAAATGGGGTTATATACTGGAAGAAATGTCCGGCATAATTCTTCTTGGAAGGGAAATAGAATGAGAACTTTGTCCCATCATCGAATCCACCATGAATATATCTGTAATTGCTTATCAGGGTATCCTTGTCAATGTATGGATTCTTGAAAACCGTGTCGGCGCAGACAAAGTCAAAAGCCTGCCCGACAAGGCTTTTATGCCCGCCGCAAGCGCCCACAAAGGCCATCAGCAAGGCTAAACCAAGTATTTTTATGCTTCTCATCCGAATAATTGATTATCGTTTCGGATGCAAATTTCGGGATTTCATCCCAAAGGGAAGTGTACTTTTTGTTCAGGAAGTTGAGCATTCAGTACACTAAAGAAAACAGCTTAAATCTCTTTACGCCAGCGGGCTAGCGGAATTCCCAGCTGACCGCGATACTTGGCGATAGTGCGGCGTGCGACCTTATAGCCGCGCTTGTTCATCTCTTCTACAAGCTGCTCATCAGTGAGCGGCTTTTTCTTATCCTCGGCATCCACGCACTCCTGCAGGGCCTTCTTGAGCTCGCGGGTGCTGACCTCCTCGCCATCCTTGTTTTCCATGCCTTCGGAGAAGAAATATTTGAGCGGGAAGATGCCGAAATGGGTTTCGATGTATTTGCTGTTCACCACTCGGGAAATGGTGGAGATATCGAATCCTGTGCGCTCGGCTATGTCCTTGAGTACCATTGGTTTAAGATTGCTCTCGTCGCCATCTAGGAAGTAATCGTGCTGGTAGTCAAGGATGGCCTGCATTGTCTTTTGCAGAGTGTTCTGACGCTGCTTGAGCGCCTCTACAAACCATTTGGCGGAATCGAGCTTCTGGCGCACAAAGCTGGCAGCTTCCTTCTGGGCCTTGTCGTCGGTATTCTTGGCGTTTTGGAGCACAGAAGCATACTGCTTGTTCACCCTGATTTCGGGGATGTTGAAGCGAGGCATGGTGAAGGAAAGTTCCCCATCGTGGTCCTCCAGCACAAAGTCAGGGACTATCTGCTGGGCCTGGTCGTTGTAGGAATCGTCTATCTGGCCGCCGGGGGCGGGATTCAGGCGCACAATGCATTTTGTAGCGGCCTTGAATTCATCTTCGTCGATGCCAAGGCGGCTCATTACCTTTGAAAAATGGCGGTTGCTAAACTCATCGAACTGCTCGGAGATTATCCGCTCGGCGGTCTTGACCTCGGGGGTCTGCTCCTTGGCCTTGAGCTGGAGCATCAGGCACTCTGGAAGGCTCCTCGCTCCCACTCCGGGAGGGTCCAGCTCCTGAATCACCTTGAGCATGTCCTCAACCTCCTGTTCGGTCACATCCAGACCGGCGTAGAAGGCCATATCGTCCACTAGGGATTCAATGTCGCGGCGGAGGTAGCCGTCGCTGCCGAGGCTGCCGATGATGAAGTTGCCTATCTGGCGCTTGCGTTCATCCAGGTTCCTGAAGCCGAGCTGGTCCATAAGGCTCTGGGTGAAGCTTTCCTTGACACTGAAGGTGTTGTATTCGGGGCGGGCGTCCTTGCCCCAGTTGTTTACCTGGGTCTTGTAGGCGGGCACATAGTCATCGTCCTTGAGTTCGTCGATGGAGATATCCTTGGGTTCATCGTCGTTCTCTTTTTCGGGGTCGGGAGTATCGTCCAGCACAGGGTTTTCGTCAAGCTCGGCACGAATCTTCTGCTCCAGCTCCTGGATTGGCAGCTCAATCAGCTTGATTGTCTGAATCTGGAGGGGAGAAAGTTTCTGTTGTTGCTTTAGCTCGAGTCCCTGTTTCTGCATAGCCTACTTCTTAACTTTAACTGTATCAACCCGATACGCCGTTGTATTGTCGAGTGCGGGATACTTGAATTTTTCCTTTACAATGAACGCTGCGGGGAAGGATGCTTTGATGCTTACGAGCGCTGCCTGAGCCTCTGCCCTGCTGCGGTAGTCACCTACCGTCACCTTGAAATAAGGGCTCTGGAAGGTTCTGTAGGCGGATGTGCCGGGGTACATCTGCTTAAAATTGTTCATTGCAGTCTCGCTTGCCCAGCGGGCGGTTTGGCTGTTATCGAAGAATATTCTGATTCGATAGCCGCTGTACATTCTGCCTCTGTTGTGGGCTTTGCGGGCTTCCATGGCGCTGCGAATGCCGCTGGACTGGGATACAGTCACATTTTTGGGCAGCACGGTGAAAACATTCCTGCCCGCCAGGGTTGAATCCACTGCGGGTGCGGGAGTGAACACCACTGAATCCTTCTGCTGCGCCGATGCACAGAGTGCAAAGAGGCAGAGCGCCGAAATTATCATTAAAATCCTTTTCATTTGTCCATAAACTTGCTCAGGGGCATATCTGCATATTCCAATTTCTTGCCAATTCCCTTGGCGCTGGCGTCTGCCGTGATATCCACCTTGTATTCATCAGGGTCGAAATTTTTGAACATTACTGCCAATTGCAGCAGCGAAAACTGCCTGTTGAGGGTTCCGCTGACCGGCACCTTGTACTGCTTTTCGCACTTTGCATCCACCGCTATGTTCTCTGCGCTCAGGTACATTACATCCACCGTATCCTTCTTGAGGGTGGCCTTAAGGTGCTTAATGTCGAAGGCGGGAGCGGGGTTGTCAATTCCCAGGTTCACTACGGCATCAAAGGCCTTCAATCCCGAGGGGATGAAGGACTCAACATCGAAGGAGGTTACTTCGACATCTTTGAACTTTTGCACACCACAGCCGCTCAGAAGCACGGTTGCAAGGGCTATAAGCAATATTTTAGCCTGTTTCTTCATACTGTCCAACCTGCAAATATACGAAAATTATCTATCTTTGCAGTCGTGAGCAAAAAGGTTTATATTGAGACATACGGTTGTCAGATGAATGTCAATGACACCGAAGTAATCTTTTCAATTCTTGCAAAAGAGGGCTACGAACGCACCGAGGACATTGAAAAGGCGGATGTAATTATGGCCAACACCTGCTCGGTTCGCGACAATGCAGAGCAGAGGATTTGGGGCCGAGTGGAGCAGTTTAATGTGCATAAACGCGCCCGTGGGGCGGTTGTTGGCATACTTGGCTGCATGGCCGAGCGCCTGAAGGATGCCCTGCTGGATACCGGCAAGGTGGATATCGTGGCCGGTCCCGACGCCTACCGTTCACTGCCTCGCCTGCTGGCGGATGTTTCCGAGGGGCATCCTCAAATCAATGTAATCCTCTCTAGGGAAGAGACTTACGGTGATATCAACCCCGTTCGAATCGATAAAAATGGGGTTTCTGCCTTTATCTCTATAATGCGCGGTTGCAACAATGTTTGCTCCTATTGCGTGGTGCCCTACACCCGCGGAGTTGAGCGCAGTAGGGACTATCATACGATTGTTCGCGAAGCCTGCGATTGCGTAGAAAAGGGCTACAAGGAAATCACCCTGCTGGGGCAGAATGTGGACTCCTATCTATTTGAGGATGTGAACTTTGCGAAGCTGCTGGCAATGGTAGCGGAGATTTCCCCTTCGGTGAGGGTGCGCTTCTCAACCTCCCATCCCAAGGATATCAGCGACGAGGTGATTGAGACCATGGCGGCCTACCCCAATATCTGCCATCATATCCATTTCCCTGTGCAAAGCGGCAACGACCGTATCCTCGAAAAGATGCGCAGGCGATACAACCGCGAGTGGTATCTGAACAGAATTGCAAAAATCCGCGAGGTGATGCCCGATTGCGGCATCTCCACCGATGTAATTGTTGGTTTCTGCTCCGAAACGGAGGAGGAATTCAGGGATACGCTCAGCCTATTTGAGGAAGTGGGCTTCGATTCAGCCTTTATGTTCTATTATTCCGAGCGCCCCGGCACCCTGGCTGCTCGCAACTATCCCGACGATGTTTCCCTGGAGGACAAGACCCGCAGGCTCAACGAACTGATTGCCCTGCAAAACAGGCTGTCGCTGGAGAGCAACCGCCGCGATGTGGGCAAGGAGTTCGAGGTGCTGGTGGAAGGGCCTTCCAAGAAGGGTCAGGGCCAGATTTGCGGTCGCGCCAGCAACAACAAGATGTGCGTTTGGGCCGATTCCACCCATAAAGCTGGGGACTATGTAAAAGTAAAGGTGACCGATTGTACATCGGCCACCCTACTCTGTGAACTTGTTTAAGGATTATTGCTCAGGGTCTGTCTCGCTCTTGACGAAGTAGACATCGA
>Ga0181612_114209_pt1 | contig 12092 bp, 3 predicted proteins | sample HoacroProtozoa21_FD_119630 | JGI IMG/M metagenome (GOLD analysis project Ga0181612, IMG submission 119630) | Hoatzin crop microbial communities from Cojedes, Venezuel. Combined Assembly of Gp0051906, Gp0051904, Gp0051908
CTTTCTTCACTGAAAGAGTGGTCAGACATTGGAATAGGCTGCCCAGGGAGGTGGTGGAGTCCCCATCCCTGGAGGTGTTTAAAAAACTTGTAGATGTGACCCTTTGGGATACGGTTTAGTAGGCATGGTGGTTTTTGGGTTGATGGTTGGACCTGATGATCTTAGAGGTCTTTTCCAACCTATGATTCTATGATTTTTGTTAGCTTTGTCATATTGAGCTGCCATAAAACTCAATACTCAAGTCAAATTTTATAATTATGCAATTAAAATCAGGAGTGAAACCTTCCACAGTCTCAACAGGAAACAGTCTAAGGTAATAGCTTTGGTGTTTTTTCGTAAGACGTACCTCAACTACATGGTTCTTCTATTTGGGTTTGATTTTGCTTTTGTCCCCCCAGCTAATAAACCCCTACTGTGTGGGCTGTTTAGAGGGTGCTGGTAACGTCATCAAGGCAGTGTCTGATCAATATGCTGGGAGCATACTAGCTAGAAAGGGGTTTATGCATCTCAAAAGGCACCAGAGGAACTGGCAATTTACAGCCCAAGGGGGCAGAAATCATCCTTTTTGTACAGCTCTGCAGTAGGTTGTGTTGACACCACATGGGATATCCATCACCAGGAGTTTCCAAGAGGAGAGGAAGAGGAAGAGAGGGAGAAAGCACCAGCAAGCATGTCATCGTTAGGGTTTAAGAATGTAGTCTCTCCTGCTTTGTGGAGAGAGAATGGTCTAGATTCCCTGTGATCCTTTCTATCTCATGTTCGGTATTTGCTTTGTTTGTTTATTAGTTTGTTTGTTTTTTAATGGATAAGGGCTAATTTATTCCTTTAATCCACAGCTAAGGAGCTACAGGCACCTCAAAGGTAAATCACAATTCATTTTGTGGTGGTTTTCTGGATTAGTAATTACATGTGGAAGAAAAACAAGCCTCTCATGAATTATACATAGTTATTGGTTTGATTTCAAAAGCTCTTGACATTGAGGGTATAAGTAATCTAATTAGTCTTTTGTACAACAAACCTTTCCTTTCTTCTAACAAGGATAATGCATTTTAATTATTATTGTGTTACCAAACCAGGCCACAAATTAAGTAAGACTTGATGCAGTTGATTGGCAATGTTAACATGGTATTTGCATTTAACGTAAGCATGTTAATGGTTAAGTTTGGGGAACATGTTCTGCATGCTGCTTCACAATTTCTGCCTCCTATTCCACAGCCAAGGCCATGACACAAAGCACCCTCCCGTTGAGCAGGGCAGCAAGCATCCAGGAGACCTCGTGCACTTACAGGATGTTGTTACAAACTTGTCTCCAAAGGACCTTCTGTAGCTCCCTAGAGGAAAAACAGTGGTGATGTATCAGGCTGATCTTCATGATACTAGAGTCGTGTGTCTTTCCTGCCTGTGAAGAAGGTCTATACCACAAGACACTACTGTGGTCACAAAGACAAGCTGATAACATCTCACTGACCTTTGACTGTAGTTCTTGCATCCTTTTCCAAGAGAAGTAGTTCACTATAGTAGTTCGTAGCTAGATTTTTCTTCCCTTAAATATGCAGCGGAACAAAAAACCACCCTCCCCTTGTCCTTACAGTTCATACTTCCATGGCACCTCCTATTTTTCTTTGAGGTCATAACTTATTAATAGTCTAAAAATACACATTTTGTTTCCACTGCCTACAGCAGAGAATGTGTCTTGTGTCATTCTCAGCCTTGGAACTCCCTTGTGTCCCACCAGGTGCAAAGCAACTTTAATTTTGTTTCCTACTGCTAAGTAGAAACGAAAATATATTGGTTGGCAGTCATTTATAATGCAACTCTCTCAGAAGAGGAGCCCAGGGACTATTATTTTATAAAATCAGAAAGCTGTGAAGATAAGGGCTTGTCTAGCAAGAGATGAGATTTGCACTGTGGGTTTACAACTCTAAACCATGGGCTCAGAGACTTGAATTTTAAAAGACATTATGCAGTTTGGCACAGTCCAGAGTTCTTGGGTAAACTTGCATTTCAGGTGCTTTCAATCTGGATGAGCAAAGGAGAAGGGAGTCAAAGCTAAAGGAAGAAGCTGTGTTTTGGGTCTGGTGGGTCAGGAACAGCACAGGGGCAGGACAGACTCCCAGGTAGATCGGAGCAGGCAGAGGAGATGGCAGCTTGGCATGCAGCTGGATATGCTGTGAGCAGGCAGCAGGTAGCCTAAGGGCAGAGCTGATGACATAGAGTTTAAATTATCAGAACAGTGAAGTTAAGAGTTATTTTCTTTGACTTTATCCATGTTGCTTTGCAACAGTTCCATGTGGCAGCTTAGCATTCACTCTCCCTTTAACTTCAATGGTAAGTCTCTGCTGAGTGGACTTTTATAGGCCTGAGTGCATTTTAGAACTTTAAACAATAAATCTAAACAAAAAGGAAACCCTCATGCAAAGACTTTCCTTTTGGGCTTTATAGAACAGAAAATCTGTTCAAAAAAGTTTCCCCTTTCTGCTTTTCACTTTTTTTTTTAGTAAGTGCTAAAATATTCTGTTGTGATAATATAATTCGTAGTATTCCTGACTGTAAAATTCTGTGTCAGACCATGTCGTGATTTTAACCTTCTTCCTGAATGGGCAAGGCTAAAAATTAAGTATTTTAATTAATCTATTAAGTCAAATATTCCACATCTAGAAGTCAACATCGAAAGAAGCCTGTAGTTTTCTCACGTTATCTTGTTTCACACTAATTGTTAGAATACAAGAATTATTGAATCACTCAGTTTACCGATTTGGCAGCCACACGAATGAATACATAAAGACCTGTCGTTAAATAAGTTAGCTCTGATTAGAGCAAACAACCCTTTTCACCACTAAAAACTACACATACATGGACTCACACACACATGTACTTCTCTGTTGACCAAAAGCACTGCAAGAAGAGTGTTTTAGGAAGCATACAGCAAGTGAGCTGGGACTGCACAGGGTTGCACAGATGTGCAGGCTGGGGACTGAGGCTGTGCACCTTCCACGAGATACTAAACGCTACTGTGCCACTGTGTAAAAGCTGGAAGAAATTACGACTTGGATTCCTGCGCATGAAAACTTCAGGGAACCAGCATTTGTACTGAACCCAGTACCTGGGCCACATCTCTGGCCAGAACCAGAGAAAAAAGATCCAAAATAGGGCTCAATATGCTTGATCGTGTTGTCCCCCAGATCCAGAGCGGGTGCATATTCAAACCACAAAGGAATCTAATTTATTTGACTAGCACCATTTTGGCCAGTCATCCTAACACACTGGAAGAAAGGCGGTGGTTTGAATTTCTGACCTCTCCCATCTTCCAGGACCCCACAGACACTGGAAAGCTGGATCTGGACCACAGTCAGCACGAGTGGTGCATGCAACTATTTTTGTGTTTATTTTTCCTCATCTAACCTGCAGCTTTTGTTCAGCTTTCCTATACAACAGAATGGCTTGGTCTGCTACAGCGATGGACATAAAGGGTGTAGAGGGGGCAGTGAGATGTGCTGTCCTGCCCTCAGCAGAAGAGCGCTGTCAGCCTTTGTTGCCCACTGGAAGTTTCAAGCAGACATTTCTATCCCTGCCATTCTGCCCCACAGGCTTGAGGAGAGATGGTTTTGCCAGGATTTACAGGGAGCTTCTCATCCCCTTTCGAATCCTTCCTTCAAGCCTCTCTTATGCTTTAGCAGCAACATAAAGCTGACAGCTGTTTGGCACCTCGATGTCACTGCCATTGCCCCCATACAGTGGTGGCTGCCCACCATCCTGGGGGCTCTGGCTGCTTGTCTCCCTCACCATCACCTGTCTGCATGCCTGGAGAGGCAATTCCACCTCCCCACAGCAGGGACCAGCTTTGTCCTCTGCACCTGGGCAGCACCTGGTGCAGCAGGACTCCAGGCAACAACGCTAGCTCTGGGAGAACTAATCCCAGCCCCATCTGAGGGAAAGCAGAGCCTCTCATGGACCAGGCTCTTAACATGCAGAAAAAGAGCTTTCTGAATCTTTAATCAAGTGGGGTCACTGGAAGTTGTTTGAATTCATCATCCTTTGGAGAAAGATTTCAACGCCCAACATGCTCAAAGGCCACAAGACCTAATTCTGACTGTAGTTCTGCAACGGAAGTTGAATTCGGAAATACACTTCAGTAAACGCTTTTGTTGAAGAATTCCTCCCTTGGGAAGAAGAAATTGGCACAGAAAGCTTTCATGAATTCAGTTCAGATTTAGCATGTAATGGTGACCAAAGAGGAAAAACTGGAAAAATCAAAATACTTTGACATTTGGCTGACCTTTGTTTTGAAAATTGCCTAATGAATGCTAAACCAAAGTAAACTTTTTGATTTTTAGTCAAGTGAAATAGTTGCAGGTAAGGAGATCTCTTCCTTATTTTACTGAGAAAACAAATCCAAGAGAATTTCACTTTGAGTCAACCCATCATTTTTCTCGGATATTCCAGCTTAGCCACTCATCCAAAAGCCCCTGCTTATTTAAGCAGCTCTAATTGCAACCCACTCACCCTGATTATTTCTAGAAGCAGAGCTCTGAGGAGGTTTTTGTTGATGCTCAAAGGGGGTTGTTTCGTAGGTTCAACTGCACCAGAAAAACACCTCCATGTGCAATTTAAGAATGTAAACTTCAGTTATCCTTTAAGTTACCCTAGTTGTAGAATCAATTTCAGCTGTGTGGGCCTTCAGGAGACCAGGTATTCCTCCAATGCCAATGACATTTTTAGAGCTGAATGAAGGTTAAATGTTTAAATAATAATTTCTCCATAATAGAAGAACTTTCCAAGTAGGGTTGACAACTTTCTTGCACAAAATGTTATTTTTTTCTATAATTGGTGAAAAAGGGGGTAATGCATTGTTTCCACAACCCAAATTTTATTGGCAGAAACAATACTGATCAAAGAACCGTATGAAGTCCCATACCTTGAAAGCCTGTCCTTTCAGAATTAAGATGCTAATTTAATACCTCCAAAAATTATTGGTTTGTCTGAATCTTTGCCCTGCTATCTTGATGAAGTCTATTTGTAAAAACCATGCACTTGTTCAAATGTAAGGCTACAAGAACCGATTTTGGAATAGTAAAAGCTTTCTAATATTAAAAGGAAGTTTGGAGACGAAGAAAACTTGTCAGCCACCGTGAGAAGAAGTGGTGCTGTTATGCATTACTGAGGCTTTTTACTGCAAATTAACTTAGGATCAGTGGTAATTATTCTGAGTCTGGAAAACAAAGATGCTTTTAACAACTGATTCAGATACCATTCTCACTCCAGCTTGTAGGACTAGCAAAGATTTGACAATCAGTCAATAATTCTACATAGATGAGACACCTGTTGAATTGGTAATTTTATTGCAGCTTCTATGCCTTCTGACCCTAATCCTGTTTCATGTTTTTGTTGCCAGCAGTAAAAAGATACACTAATTAGCAGCAATAAAGAAAAGTTTACCTTTGACTGTTCGTCCAACAGCAGCTAAATGCAGTGACTATATGACAGTTTCAGACAAATAAAACCCAACCCTTGGAATGGACACATCAACTCTTCTATTTCTATCTTTTAAAAATATTTTTACTTGTGCATGTAGTGCTGGATTGTGTGGAAGAATGAAAGAAATACGGCTTTCAATGCAAATCTCAGATCTAAAAGCAATCTAGAGTGACCATTACGGAAGTTTCTTGTTTAAACCTTCGCCCTCCTACCACAGAAACTCCCCCCACACACACGTGTGCTCTGTAGCTCGTCTTGTACTCTCAGCTATATCAGCTGGTGCCTGGGAGAGCAAACCTGTTATTATGAGGTGGGGGATCTCCCTGATTTCTGCCCAAGTTCGCAGGGTTTGAATGCATTCCCTTTTCCTCCACAACCTTGGGCTTTGGTTTTTGAGGGTGAGGAAGAGGAAGGGGATGTCAGCTGGGCTGCTGTAAAGTGATTTAAGAAGTTACCTGGAGCATTGCTCTTTTCTTCCCTTCCCTTTTCACTTTTTGCTTCAGGATATTAAAAAAAAATAGAAGATACATGACAATACAAGCTATATTTTGTATTAAATATTGCCAACAGATGAACTCTCAGATGTCACAAACAAGTAACACTTAGCACCATCTTTCCCAGTGAAACTGCTCATGCTTAGAGTTTTAGTATTTGTTTTCTAACCAGATTTTGAAATATTTGACAGTCACTGTTTTGGTGACCGTTCCTGGTATTAAGTGTAGACCCTAGGATAGCTGCAGAAAATCAAGAGCAACGTAGACCTGAATTTACATAGCAGTGAGTTTTAGAAGTGAGATGACTGGACACAGAAGCCTGCTTTGCATCTGCCCTCTTGCTTCAGTTTCAGAGGATGCCAACACAAGCCTGCAATGCCGTGATGTACTTTAGAATGAGTTTACAGCCGTGTTATTTTAGGGAATCCCTGTTGGGTGTTAAGTGAAGCTCGCCACTCCAGCCAGTACTGGTTGCTTTATTTAAGGGAAGGGGCTGCTGTGAGCTTCAGTTCCAGTTCTCTCCCTGGGCTGTCCCCCTTGCACCCAAACTGCTGTTCTGTTTTGTGCAACTTGTTTATAAGTTTGAGATCTACCTAATTATTCTAAACTACTCAATAAGAAGCTTGCATGCCTATCACAACAGGTGCAGGGGGAAAAGGCTTGGAATGAAAGGACAGAATGAAACATGGAAATGCCGTTGGAGGACATTAAGGTTTTTTGGAAGGGCTGCATGGGAAAGCAGCTACTATTTTTTTGCTAGTGTAAGGACTGTGTCCTTCAAATAGCCGCAGATGCCATGCGTGAAGTATTATTTTACATGGAACTGGAAGAGAAACTCTGCATCTTTACTGTCCGCCTGGGCCATGATCCTGCAAACATGTAAGTACTCGTACTCCCAGAGCAGCCGGTGCAGATGAAGCTAAGCAAAACTACAGTCCTTCTGTGACAAACTAGCACTCCTTTGGCTCCACTTTCCTGCTTTATCATATCATGACAGAGTGCCTGGCACAAATCAGCAGAGATTTTTTCTGGCAGCCTTATATTATAACCATCACAGAGAGATGGCCCAGTAAATGTTACCTGCTCACCGGCCCAGTAACTGGAATTCAGGGGATATACTGGTAACACGATCTGTTGCTTGGTTGGAGGCCATTGTTGCCTGCAGGTAGCTGCATTATTATTATCATTATTTTGAGACTATTGCAGTGACTGTCCTTTGTGGACTGGAAGACAATTGCTTCCCTTACTGAAGGATAAGCCCTTTCCTCTCATTCTTTTGCACGTTGCCAAACAACTACATAAGAACAGCAAGCAACAGAGATCATCAGCACAAATCTATTAGAACAAGTTTACATCTATAATTTTATGCTTTACTTGTTATTGGCTTTACTGGAAGGGCTGACTGCTAAAACAACACAGTGATCACCATGATAAAATGTGGTTATTTATTCATATTACTGTAGTACCTGAAAGCCTCCACCAAGAATTCCTGTTGCAGTGCTCGAGGCCTTATTTGAGGGACTTACCTAGCTGTCAGCTAGGTGTTATTCCTTAGTGAAGGCAGGCATGGTTATTATGTGCAGCAGGTTCAAGTGAGAGTAAATTCAACAGTCTGGGACTTCATGTGGCTGTAGATGCATTAATGGATTGGTGCACCAGAGGACCATGAGATCACACAGGAAAAAAGCGTTTAGAGGAAAGCAAAGGGCAGAGTCCAGGGAGTCATCACAGCAGTCAAATGAGATGTAATTATTTTGGAAAAACATGCATTTTAGGTGATTTCTCAGTTAATGCTCCCTCTTTTGCACTAAAACTTGTAATAATCAATAAAGTAGATGCATAGTGCGGTTGTGGCAGGAAAATATGTAGAAGAACATTTCATTTTCAGGACTATGTCAAACTCTTGATTTTTAGTTGAGTCCATCTTCTTTTCATTTTCCACTGTAATCATCTTCATTCTTGCCTGCTCATCTCTGCAAGTTCATACAGTACCCGAAGTGGAACATCTGCTTATCACTCATTATCTTTGTGCTCATTTATTCAGGGTTCTGGTGGAAGCAGGGCTCAAAACAGCAAAAAAGTGTCTTCAGTTTTATTTTATGGAAGGAATACTCCCAGCTGGGAACATCTCAGTTCCTTCCTTAAGATAAGGATCACTTTAGAGTACACCACCTCAGCAGGCAGCCAAGCAGGCATCAGTGGAATAAGCTACCTTCCTTGGTTATCTGCACTTGCTAGAATCTAGTATCAACACTTAAACAAAGAATGAATGCCAAACATGACAGGTAAATAACATTAAATGCTTTACATTTCCTGACTTCTCTCTTTAGAATTATTTTTAAAATTGATGGAAGTACTTCTAACTGTTCATATTTTTGTATTTTATGTTTATTGCAATACTTTTCCTTGGCAGGAAAGCAACTGTTGTTTGCACAGAAAGACAAAGCTATTAGAAGCAATTTATCCACATAAGCATTTATCTAGGTATTAATATGGCCCCCAGCTACATGAATGTGCTCTTATACAATAGGATTTAGTAATCTGCAAACAGATTTAACAAGTGCCAGCCAAGAGCTCCCTAAACAAACCTCCACACATGACAAATCAAATACACAATTCAAAAATAGAAACTCAGTATAAGGTTAATAGACTTTTATGGAAAAAGGATTCCTCTGTTTTGTTATATAAATCCCTGAAGACTGAAAGAACAGAAGAAACTGCTTGATAAACAGGCATAAAATTTCTATCCTGGAACAATTCAGTGACTCAAGAACTCACCTGAGACACCACAAACCTGGATTCACAACCTTACCATATCCTAATCCGACAAGAGCCTTGAACTCTTGGCCAGGGAAAATGTCCTAATCGGCAGCTATTTCCTGCTCAGCTTTTGTATTCTGGTAGTGGTGAGAACTTAAGGAAGAGCAAGTTTCCATGAAAAGATGAGATGAATCTGGTTCAGTGAATTGATACATTTGTATGGAAAGCCGATATACCAAAACAGTCCTTAGGAGTTCTGCTCCCGATGACCTGAAGGGACTTGGGAGCCAGGGCATGCAGAGGGAGGCTTGGCTTCCCAGGCAGCCTGCGGCAGCTGAGGCCAGCAGCACAGCCCCTTCCTGCGGGAGGGGTCTCCGCTTCGCAGAAAGCCCCTGTGAGAGGGTGGCCAAGGGCCTTTGGGGTCCAGCTTAGAGACAGTGGCAGGAGGAAGCCCAGAGAAGGCCTCCCAGGAAGACTGACACAGAAAACCAGCATGAAAACAAGATAGGTAATAAGAATCCATTCTAGTGGATGTTTAAGATCTGAGGGACTGCAAGAGATAAAAAGTACCTAGTGCGTTTTTGTAGGCAATAGACCCGGGTTACTTGAGATCCTATGATTTGGATTTAGGTTTGAAAGAAAGGAGAGGAGATAACATGAAGACTCTGAATTGTAGCAGAGCAAGGATTGAAAAATGGATGAATAGTTGGTGGGTGCTGTGTGAAATTTACAGTAGGCAGATGGAAAATGGAAATCAATCAAAGTGAAAGTGCCACGTGCAGCAGCAGTACCTACAGCATGAGCAGCAGAGGCACAAGGAGGAGAATAAGCTTATGCTGGGTGAACTTGGAGTTATTGGAAACTGGGAAACTAGAGTCTTCAGAGAAGGCTTAGCCTCAGGATTTTAAAATGAAAGCAGAGAGAATGAGAAATTATTTGGAATAGGAGAGAAATTGCAGCACCTTCTCTTTTACATTATAGAAATAAGAAAAGCAAGAAGTAGAAAAAGGCAAGCAGTAACACATGTTTACATTAATGATAAAGTTGTCTTAAAGAAGAAAGATCATCAAACCAGGATAAGAGCAGCCTGCAGATCGTTTTCTGTGAAGATGTTAAGACGCGATATGACCTCTCGCGCTTTACTTTGGACTGAAGATAGTTCTCCAGTTCCTGCCTGCTTTGAATTGGTCATTTTGATAACTTCATGTCATTACCTTAAAAATTACTTTTTCACCTGACCTGAAAACAAATAGGACTGGCTTTTACTGCAATATAAAATACTGGGATTGGTCTCGCAGTGCCTCAAAGGTTGGCAGCAAGAAGTTTTATCTCTTGCTATTCAGGGGCTAACAACTTGGTACAAATATCTAAAAGTTTTTATTATCACTCTGAAGAGTGTCACAATTTTAATAGCACAGTTTATTCACATGATAATAGCAAGGGAGCTTTATTACAAGATCACCAACATTTGCTGTTGGCGTCAAAGAGGACGGTCCATAATCCACACAGTAATGCACACTTGAAGCCTGATGTTGGCTGCTGTATACTTATCAACAATTAATCTTCTCTGAATGGAAGGAGTCAGGCTGTCACATCAGTACAGCCTGCTGAAAAAGCATGAGCTGAAGCTAAAGGAATGAGATTTGTCCAGGTGGCCATCAACCATTACACTGAGAAAACATAACCTGGAATCATGGGACATATGTAAACGTAAGCTAACCATTACTTGTTCTCAGCCAGCAGCAGAAAGACTGCGGGCATCCAGACCAATGCAATGCCACAAGGAGGACTGCACCGTGGTGATGTGAGCTCTTGGAGCACACTACGTAGCTGTGCATCACACTTGTATTTTCCAGCATAACTCTCCTCTTGTGGTATTTTTGTGACAAGTATAAATGCACAAATTTGGTTTAGTGTGGAATATCTCTGGTATAAAACAATTTCAAAAGATTTTCTCCTAGCATAATTTGCCAGATTGTTTTCCACATTGCAAATGTTCGTATTCTCTAAGCTCTGAAGTCTGTCTCTTGAAAGTGAGAAAAATTCCCAAGAAGGTTTGTCGCAAGACAGATATCAGCACAGAAGTTTTCAGCCCAGGCAGTTGCTTAAAGTTTTCTTAAAATTAGTTTTAAGAGGTACCTTGTAACTGCCATTTCCACACTAATCCTTTCTGAGCCAGTTTGCACAAGTTCACTCCTTTCCTACCATATCTCTACCAACCACGGTTAATGCCTCTATGCCGTTCACATTTCTCCTACCCATCACATCTGATCTCTACCACTGTAATATCATGAGATTAAAGAATGGAAGGAACAAGATGGTGAGTTGTTCTGACTAAAGAAATAGGGATGGACCACATCTGAGATGAAGACTAAGGTAAATATTTTTTGAGTTCTTAATTTTTTCATAGCCAGTTGTTCACTCTTTCTTAATAAGACTCAACCTTAATAAGATGAATCAGTAGGTCTTACAAACAGGTTGGAGGGAACCTAAAAAATAATTTCTGCACCACGAGTAGCAAGCTAACTTCTCTGACAACTAGTGTGCCTCCTCTCTTCTTCCCCCCTATTTTAGACACCTGCTCACCATAGTCTTCATAGGCAAGTATTCTCCTATCCACTTTTTCCTTTTTTACCACACTCAGACCTCATTTGAAAAAAGCATGGGTGAATGCATTCTTTCAGCAAACAACAACACATAGCAAAACACATTGCTCATCATGAGGTAGTGCTTGGAGGTGTGCTTTGTACAGCTGACACCCTTGACAAAGATCCTCTCCATGTCCATGCAAGAAGATCAAGACACCCCTGAGAAATCTCATTTAACTTCCAAGAACAATTTCAGAGCTGGATCAACTGTTATATTCTTTTTTTTATTGAATTCCTAAGAGAACTGAAGAAGTTTGCTTAATACCTTGATAAGCAAAGCACGCTGATCCACAGAAATCTCTTCAGCTCCATCCTGTCTAGGTTCCTACATTCAGCTTATCAGCTGAGCGCCTTCCAGCCTGGCATTAGAAAACACAGCCAAAGTCTGTCACATGCTGTTTGTTCCCATCTTCCCCCCAGGCATGTGCAGTAGACTGCCTTGTTTTGGTAGTTTTTTTCCCTGAGAACATGCATATAGCCATATGTTTGTGTAGTAGGTTGGAGGCTGGGCTTGTTCAGCCTGAAGAAGAGAAGGCTGCGAGGGGACCTAATATATACTTACAAATGTCTGAAGGGTGGGTGTCAGGAGGATGGGGCCAGACTCTTTTCAGTAGTGCCCAGCAACAGGACAAGGGGCAATGGGCACAAACTGAAGCACAGGAAGTTCCGTTTGAATATGAGGAAGAACTTCTTCCCTCTGAGGGTGACGGAGCAC
>Ga0181612_120854_pt1 | contig 12092 bp, 4 predicted proteins | sample HoacroProtozoa21_FD_119630 | JGI IMG/M metagenome (GOLD analysis project Ga0181612, IMG submission 119630) | Hoatzin crop microbial communities from Cojedes, Venezuel. Combined Assembly of Gp0051906, Gp0051904, Gp0051908
GGTGTATCTACCACACCTCCCAGTTTGGTGTCATCAGCAAACTTGCTGAGGGTACATTCTAACTCTTCATCCAGGTCACTGATGAAGAAGTTAAACAAGACTGGGCCCAGTACTGCCCCCTGGGGGACCCCACTTGCTACCAGGCTCCAACTAGACTCAGAGCCGCTGATGACAGCCCTCTGAGTTCTGCCATTCAGCCAGTTCTCTATCCACTTCTATTCATATATTTTTGTTTCTGTCAACTTCTGGTTTCTTCTATTCTTTTGCATGCATTCAAAACTTACTTTCCATTTTATGCATGCTGGAAAACCAAAGAGGAGCCAAGCCAAGGTTTGTCAAAATATGTTGTTGGACCCTGAGCAAAATGGCAGCCCTTCAGAACGCCTCACCAGTGTCTTTGGAAGCTGGAGCAGATTGATTTATGTTAAATAAAGCATTAGTGATAAAAAGAACTTTATTATTATTAAATAAATCTGATAAAATAAATTCTGTCTGAGTCAAATGATTTTTTTTTTTTTGCTTTCATATTAATTACTGGCTTCACTTGAGAAAATATTTGCATTCTCTAAAGTTTGTGAAAAACAATATTCTGCCAGTATTAGGACACCTTCTAAATATATTTAAAAATAGAAAAGAATATGCTGTCCATGACAAAAATAAAACTATTATGGAAAAATGCTATGCAGGTTTAATACAAAAATATTGGCTTCACTCTACCATGCAGGAGACCATAACCCAAACTTAATGTGTTTGTGTATCTATATCTGTCTCTCACTACATGTATGAATGCATGGCTATACAAGTTCCAGAGGTTCAGAACAGTTCAGCAACGTATCAGGAGGGTTACTTGTGGTTTTATACCTTAGTGTTTATTATCTGCCTATAGACAGGCTATAGACAGGACATATCAATCTCTCCAAGTGCTTTACAGCCACATCAGTAGAGAGCATTTTTACCTGTGTGGGGAGTTATTTAGGCTGTTTTTTTGTTTACGCTAATTGTTTTATGTCTTGAAAGGTTATTTATTCATTCCCAATAATTTTTTATTTTATGATTTTCTGTATATCTTCAAACTACCTCATGAATTTCAAGCACTATGCTTGTCACCAGCGATGGCAGATTTCTTCAAAGCACAGCCTCAGCCTTTTGCCTGTAATGTATAAGAGAAACATTTTACTACTCAACTTTGTGTTTAACCCATATGCCCAAGGAGATTGTCTGACACATGAAGACATGATACCGATACTTGAAGAGAGAGGAAGCCCTCCTGAGCACTGGGAATATTCTTCCTTTTTTTATTGACAGATTTAGGCAATTTCGGAGGACAACGTAACTCTTCATCCATAACTGAGATTTCTAATGGTTTGGGTATTTCAGCAAAGAAATCAGCTAGTAGGGATGCTGACTTTACTGTATTTGCCTCGATTAAAAAATGGTGAAGAGACAATACTCCATCAGAACAAATGTGTAGTCTGTCAGAGTCCAAACAACACAGCTTCTTTGCTATGTTTCTAGTTATGCCATTCGCAGAGGAAATTCTTGTAGATCTTCAGTGAAATAGGTATTGTGGGAACCTCCTCCAGATGATTCTGGTAGAATAGTAGTGCTTTTAAGGACAGCAAGAATAAACAAGCACTCAATGTAAAAAAACCAAACAAACAAACAAAAACAAAACATCAAAACCCACCCCAGTTTCTTCTTTGTTCAGAGATACTCTGTATAACTGCTTACACAATGCCTCCTTCCTTTCATTCAAGGTTCCGAAGAACATGAAGAATCTTTGCTTGAGAAGGACTTTGAAGGACACTTCACTCTATTCTATGAGAAGGAAATTAGAAGTGTACAGATTGAAGTGTGCCATGAATGCTGCCAGATCGTCACCCACCTCTCAAAAAAACACTAACCAAAACCCACTTTCCCCAACTATATGTTTGTATATGATGTACCATAACACGTGCATATAAAATGTATGGTGCATTTCATAGAATAGTCTCAGGTAAGTAACCCACCTTTAATTTACCTACCCTATCCCTCCGCCAGGTATTGGACCAACCCCCAACCCCCAAAAAATCTAAAACTGTGCAAAATCCATTGGTAAAGCTCTATGACTGGATTTATTCCTTTATTTCTTTATTGAAGGAATACCATTTTCTTCCAGGTTCACCCTGTCGGTGATTCTGAACTGACCTATATCCAGTAAGTTGTGAGACTTTTATGACATGCCATGGCTCAAAGTATCACAGTATCACTTGCAAAAAGCAATGTTCATCTCTTGGGTGGAATGATTTTTGGTCTTGGCAGTAAGTCTTATAAAGATTGATTTCAAGAGTCTTTCTGGACATTGCGGGTTACAGGCATGATAATTCAGAAGGTCAAAGGTATCTGATCTGATCTTTGTCTAATATGTTTTCATACTGTTGTATACTAGAATCCTCTATTTTTGTCTTCATCAAAAGCTCGCAATTCTTATTTCATTGTCAAAGTAAATGTCGTTAATAGAAATGAAGTAGAATAATATTTCTCCTTTCTGTATATGCTCATTATAAATGCCTACAATACACTTGACAGTTGAAGGATCATATATTGATTTCTTCTCTAATTTCAACAGTAAAACTGCAAGGCAGCTGGCTGGCTAAGCATTTGCAGATTCAAGATGGGTTGCCTCTATGAAAGGAATGGATTTTCTTGTTCTCTCTGATGGGACTATTGTTCAGACGAAGTTAATAACATGCCACAGTAGCATTTAAATTTTTTCAACACTATTGTACATCTCTGTCTAAATTAAAACAAACTGCATTAAGACAAAACCCCATTGTTTTGTATTCTAGCTTGGATATTACAAAATTGTGTATTCATTTTCTTTACTTTCCTGAGGATAACAAGGCTTTATAAAAGAGTGCATTACAACAGAGTGGTTGTAGGACAGGACATTTTATGCTCTGTTTTTGTTTCTAGAACAATTATACCATATGGATTTTGTCAAAAGCCTTAAATTAGGATTCATCATACCTAAATTTAGCCCTAAAAATTTAGATATCTTATACAGACTCCCCTCTAGTCCAAGAGGAGAGACTTGCATTCTGGACAGCAATTCATATAGTCTTGAGCATAGGGAAACAAGCTAAATAAATTACATAAGTCTGCCGTAGTAAATATATCAGTGTTGCAGCCTACTTTTCATGCATCCTGACAAGAAGGAATGAAACAGTGCACTTCATTCTGTAGACCTCCAGAAAACCTGTAGTTAAGAAATAACTTGATAAATGGTTGTGACGACTGATAGTCTTTGTAGGATGTATTGGCCAGGGAAAAAGAGTGAATGTATCCATGTCTCATTTGACCCTTAAATTCTGAATTCTTAATACTTCCATTTTGTAAAAAAGTAATTCTACCTACTAAAAGACCAGCTGCTTCCATTCAGGGCCAGGGACTGATGTCAAAAAAACCAGCAGTCTTAGATTAAGCAGAATCCAAACTGTAACAGCTGATAACATCAACTGAAAATCAGTCTTGATTGTGTTAATCTAGGCTGGATTCAAATGCATTCCTCACAGAGCAGGAAATGATAGGTTGGCTTTACTATTCAGGTTTCTGAGAAGCATTGATATTTCCTATAATAAAAATGGTTCTTTTGAAAAAACACAAGTCTCTATCAGTTCATGTGTTGAAAAGGCACTGTCAAGTGGAATCATGAGATGATCATAGGTGTGCAGAAATTCTTACAAATATGGTATTGATTACTAGTCCATTTTTATTGGAGATACTAAAGGATATGTCAGCATCTTTATTAAAGATATCATATGCATTTATAATCCTAGCACCTCTTGCTTCCATTTAGAATACTAGCAGATATTGAACCAACATTTATTTGGTGCTTGTGCTCACATATATTTTGTTGAATGCAGGTTGGTATAAGTCAGCATTTCTTAGACTTTTACATTTATATGCAATTATCATGTCCTCATCCTTATTTCAGCCAATCTCACTCTAAGAGTAATCCAACATATATTGTCTATACTTCAAAGCAGGCAAGAGTCATCTTAGACACATATAAAGATGTGCTTTCTGTTGCAAGAATGAATGTGTCTTAGATACAGTTTTTCCAAATAATATCATACCTAGAAACTCTGTTGTATCTACATTATCACTATAGCTGCAAAGGTCTTGCTGTTAGCTATATTTCAGAGGTAAGTTAACAGTAATCCCCAAATTTGCATGTCTGTTGTGTTTGATGTTGAAACTAACATTGTTACAGTGAAAGAAAACCAGAAATTTACTCTATCAACTACTGCTAGTTAAACAAAAAAATCTAATTAACAAACTTTTATCTGAGGAAAACTTCTTTCCTGAAAAATTTATTGGGTGTATTAGATTCTGTTTCCATCAAAGTAGTCCAGGTCCCATATCATCCTTGGATAACAGCTTTTCATCTGTGGCAAGCCTGTCGTATAATTCTTAGGTTAAAGTGGTTTTCAGTGTGAATGTTTTCTCATCCACCTAGTCAGTGGTATCCCACGTTCCATTTTTTGCCCTTCAGTGGCCTTGTGGCAGAGAATCAGCAGGTACATGTGATCTCATTAGCCTGACAGGCTCCATGTCATTTTTCTTCTGATATACGTTCTATTCAAATTAATTTTTTTTTTCCATTTTGGTCCCTGACAAACACTGGACTCAGTTTTAATGTTCTGGTCAGTATCTCCCATTTCCTTTTGTAGGTGAAGGCAATGCATGCAGGCAATTTGCAAGCTGAAAATGGAGCCCAATTGTCAACTTAAATTATTTGCAGATCACTCCCTGATGTTACTGTATAGCTTTGTGCCTGTGCGTTTTGTTTTCCTCTTCCTCTTTTTTCATTTGAATATTTACAGATGATTCTTAAAGGAACTTCAAAATGCTTTATAAAATAAAACCTAAATTAGAGAGGAAAATAATGTTGTTTTGATCATAAAAAAAAGGCATTGACTTTGAACCAGAGAATTGAAACCCCTTCATTTAGATACTGCAGTTTTATCCTAGAAACAAAAGGCTACTGTTAGTCACTCACAACACTGGAATTGGCAGTCTTAAAGCAGACCTCTTACACTCTTGACAACATGCAATAAAAATCATCAGACTGTACTGTAACCACACAGCAACAGATTATTTTTAAAACCTTGCAAAACAACAGAAAATAAAAACAGACTTTGAAACTTTTTCCTTTTGAAAGTTACTTTTTTCAGTCATAAGTTATGTGTAACAGTTTCTGAATATGCATCAGATATCAGACTTCTTAAAAGCAATGGGACTGCAGCGAAAAAAACAAACAAATAAAAAACAAAGAAAGAAACAAAAAAAGCCCTCACTACGCTAAAATCCTGAAATGAATGGCAGCTTATACTGAGTTCACAATAACAGGATTAGGAGTAATTCAACAAAGCCAGTAGGTGAAAATTGACCCACAACTATTGGTTATCTAGCATCTACTTTAAATGAAAAAAAACCAGTAACAAATCAAACAAAAAAAACCCCCAAGACTCTGAATATTTTGAAGATCTTAATTCCCAAAGTTCACAACAACACAGTTTAAAAAAATTCAGTCATACATTCTGTGTGTGCATCCATAGGCCTGCAAGGATTCATACTTTTACCAGTGACATCCTTGTAAGAAAGGGAATTTTCCCACTCAGAACTAGATGCAGCTATGAAAGAAGCAAGAGACCTCTACAATTACCTTTCTGTTATGTGATCCAGGATATATTTGTGTAGTGCAAATGGAGGTATTATAAGCCCCTTTTCCAATGATAAATATATTTTTGGTTTTACCATGCATATCTTTTATTATATTTATAAATTATAAAGTGAAAAAGAATATTGTTAGTATCCAAACTGGCTTATTTTTTGGTAGACATTATAGAACTTCCATGCATTAATTCTCATCTGAGGTGGGTTTTGCCTTTTTGCTAAAAAAGACACTGAATCAAAAAATAATAGTAATAATAGTAATAATGGAGTAATCATTCTAGCTTTTAAACTATTTACGTGGTCACTTACTTTCAGCTGACTCTTAAATTTAAATTAGAAATTGTGATTAGAATTTTTTGCCATTGGATCCTAGCATGCCTTTCCCTGATAGACAGGAAAGCTCACATTGCTACAAGCATAATGCAGCTAAGTGCAAAGAGAAATTATTATGGATACATAGTACATCCTCTGGAAGTCTGCACCCAACCCCAAATTTCCCTTTTGGAATAGTGGGTTACCCTGTCAAAAGTATATTTTTCAGAAGCCTGTCAGCATGTGTCTACAAACATAGTAATTGAAGTAGTTGGGGTTGCGGAGGTGTAATCAACTAGAGCTTGTTTTTACAGCTGAAACTTAGGAAAAAATTCAGCTGATGGACACCAGAAGACAAAAATCAAATCCAGCATACATAAAGTCTGTAAGCACAGCAGGGCTAAAAAAAATTTAAAAAATTCGTTCTTGTCACTAAGCAGATAAGAGTTGAAGAGTAGATTTTTTGATTAGGAAGGTGACACTCACTTTCCAGATTATAATGTCACTTTAACCAGTATTGCAACACTGATTTCTCAAGGAGATTCTAATGAAACTGAAACCTCCAGGAAAAACCATTTCAGATATGAGAAGGATTAATAAAAAGAATGCATTTTAATCACTGTTTAGTCATCTGGTAAGATCAGATATTCAAAGTAGAAAAAAAAACCTTTTAGCTATGCTGTTATCTGTGACATTATTTCCTCAGACGCAGTGCTTCTGCTTTAATAGTTTACGTAACTATTTGCTTTTATTGGTACAATTTTAAAGAGTTGCGAAGTGTGCATTTTGCTTTTTTGGCTGTTTTCACATTATCTAACTAATGGTTTTCATTACAGTGGTCAAAGTATTTAGGTAGTCGTGATAATGATTTTTTTTCTCATTCTATTGGTTATTTGAAATTCAGTGGCTTTTTGGGACAAGGAATAGTGGGATCTGGTGTTGGTAAATGCCTGAATGCCTAGCAGCACAAAACAACGGTCCAAGCTGAGGTACCAAATGTACCAATTCACAACAACAAAAGTAAGCCTTTAATACTTTCATTAAGCCTTAGTCCATGCCCTCCAGCACTTTTCTGTGTGTTTTGAATGCCTCACCAGAAGACTAAAATACTCATATCTGTGGAATTAAAGCCATAATGCAAACAGATTTCGAACAGTTTGAGCTGAGAGTGTTTCTAAGCCTCCCAGAAAGAGTAATTGCTGTCTGTCTTTATGAACTTTTTTACTGACCTATTTTCACTTCTTAATTAATTTTGAAGAGCTATGCAAATTCTTAGAACTCTTATATTTTAGCTTTGCAGATGTTCTTCTCCCAAAGACAAATGTCCTCACTTTCACCTCGTCTTATATCTGAACCTGATCAGGCCTAGGAAAAAATACTTATTCTCAAACTTTTCATTTACATTTAAATTAAATCATTAAAACATAGATAAACTCATTATTTGTCTCAAAAGCAAGAAAGGAACATTTTTTAGGGTCTGAAATCAAACATTAAAATAATAAAATGTAACTTACAGGAGCAAGAGGGCTATTACATAGAAACTTATTTAGTTTGCCAGTTGTAGAAAAGAACAGAGACTCGGTTGAGATAAAATAAACAAAAATTACATGATTAGGTGAGCCTGCTAGAAGAAATGTTCCCCTCTTTTATTAGTGAGGACACAAAGACTATAATAATTTTATTCAAAATGTGGAGAGATAACATTAAAGGTTTTGAGATAGCCCTTCCTCAGAACTGGTTTAATTTCTGCCATTCTTAATGACTTTTTGAAAATATAGAATTTCTTCAATAAGTTTCACCTGTAAATCCATGATGAGTAGGAGGAATGTGATTTTTTCACCTTTAGCCAAATGATGGAAGAGAAGCTTATGAGCTAGAAAGATCTACAGGGGTTTTAATATTAGAATTTAATCTGTTTTATGAAAAAAAAAAAGAAAGGAACCTCCATTGGCATGAGTTTGGAAATAATTTCAGATCTATATGCTGTATTTGAGACTGGGAATTCTCTTTTTATACTTTAGATTACACTTTGCATTTTAAATGTGGGCAAAATTACCTGCTTTTACCTCTATACTGAAGTAGAGTCCTTAGGGACTTTGGTAAAATTCTTGCGCTTAGTACTTAACCAAATTAAAGAGCCCTTGCTTAATTTAAACTAAATACCCTTGTACAAAGAGATGACAATTCTTTCACACTTCACTTTTCAAATTTAGTGGATAATAGCAATGCCCATCTGATAAAGTAGATGATCATTTTTTCTGTAAAAGAAAAGGTCTCTCACTGACTATTAATGAAGAAGAGAGAAAAGATATAAGATCAGGAGCAGAACATGCTCCAAGTTTGGAGAGAGAAGTCGCAGACCTCCAGGTTGGGGCCACCAACATAGAAAGAGATTTATATGGAGTCAAGAAGGTTTGTCTGCACTACGGAAAACAAGATGAAACACATACACAGAAGCTTTCTTCAACTGCCATGTCCTCCTGAAGATTTATAAATCCAGTTGTGCATGGAATTGATGCTTTTGGGAAGAATCTTAATCTATTGACAAGCTTTAATGAGCCTTGAGATCTTAGAGCAACCAAGACATGAGGACACACCTTTTTTTTGTGTGTGTGAATGATATTACTCTAAAGGAAGTATGGCTCAGAGGCTGATGCACTGCCACCTGCTCAACACATAAACTTTGCAATCATATGTCCTAGTACCACAGAACCCATGAAAGGCAGCCAAGAAAATGCTAAAGGGCTTCAGATCTACAAATATCTGGATGTCAGATGCTTTATAACTTTGTAGTAAAAGCAATGATCTTATTAAATTTTCCACTGAGAATTTATTCTTGCTTTTTTTGAAGTCAGTTAAAAATCTCATTAATTTCTGAGAAAGCCTGTTTAGTATTGAAAATTTTTTGTGTAACTTGTATTTTTAGGACCTCTCTCCACACTTTCTTTAAAGTAATCCTAAAATTCTGTTAAGTGCTTAAACCCACAAATTGTCTAGAATCCTTATAATCTTTCATCACATACGTACATATACATAAAATTACTTTCCTGTATCGTTATTTTATTTCAGGTCTTTTTGCAGAGGATTACTGTGTTTTCCTTAAAATATTATGCTAAAAATTCCTCATTTCTACTTCTATTTTTTGATACTTATTTATGATATAAAGGTAGTTAGGACAATGGTATAAAATTCTTTCAGCTTGACTCACTTTATATTAGTTTTATTACTTACTCTTTATCAAACTTACTCTTGTCATTCTGTCTCTCATCCTTGCTTTTTGTTTCCTGAAGGATTCATGTTTATAACATTCTGCCTATGAGGCTTACTTGGTATTTAGCAATAAAAGGTTCCATTGTCAGTGGCTTATAACTTTTCCAATAATTTAACTCTCAAGGTTGATATTCTTTACTCTTACCGCAAAATGAATGTCTTCAGGAAAAAGAAAAATTGATTTGTTCCCAAGTAGGTTTATTTGGCGTGCCAATCTTGTGGAAAAAAAGTAACATTATGTGGTAAACTATATATCATAATTCACAGGGAGACGAGGAAGATTCATTTATATATTGCTATACTCTATAGGAATGTCAATCAGTGCCAAAAGCATTTAAGAAGTGTAAAAATATAATTAAATTTATCAGTCTTGAAGTGTGTCTACAAAATTGTGGCCACAGCCACAGAAATCTCACAGCAAAAGAATGAACACAAGCAGTCTTCATACTGAGAAGTCTGAGGTGGTATACACAATCTTTTATTTTAACGTGGTATGTTTCCGTACATGTACGTGTGTCTGTGTGGAATACCAATATCAGGAAATTCACTGCTTCGAAGTTGGCCCTGCAAGATATGTCTTCCTCCTTTGCCTGTCATGAGATGAAACAGCAATAGGACTCTCTCTTGTAACAGATGACACTGTTGGATGTTTAAGAGTATGGCTAAGCCAAGCCTGGGAAAATAATCTGATCTAGTTTTAATGTTGCTGTTCTGGGTACTGACCATAGTTTATCCAGAACAGTGAAGATGAATGTGCTTTCCTGAGCCATTTCTGCAACTATCATGTGAACATACATTGAGATTTGAATTTTTACTACTTTTTTAACGTTCTTAGTATTGTTTATTTGGCGTCTTGTTCTTTTTCTGTTGTTGTTCTCTTGGCATCTTGATCTTTTCTTCGAGAAAACTTCAGCTCTTTATTTTATCCATATGCACAATATCAGACAAAATCATCTATTACAGATGATGCTAAAATAATAAGGTTTGTGCACACTCAGATAAGCCTCCCCATCCCTAATTCAACCAATATACATGCCTGCTAAAGTACGATTCCAGATTTTTTATCAATATGGGCGCTGTGTGGATAGTAATCAATGGTACTACTCTTTCTCTAAAATAATTTGGATCCCCACTTAGGATGCTCTATATAAGAATAGGCTGAAATAGGAAAAAGCTGAAAAAAAGGACAGGGAAGAAAGGTTTGTAAATTAGTTCCACTATCAACCTAGATACTTCAGGAGAATAAGGAATATGGGGGAGCCTAAATGTTAGCATGAATTTTAAGAAGGTGAAATATTTGTTAATTGCAAGTTTTTAGAATTATGAAAGGTTCTCCAGAAATAGTATGAGTCTTCCAGAACTAATATTTTTCTTGGGACAACATCTCTACTGGCTTTATGTGGCAAGATTTTTGTAGTGGGGAGCTGCAGAGGTGGCTTATGTGAGAAGATGCCAAAAGCTATCTGTATGTCAGACAGAGACAGTTCCAGATGCCTACAAGATGGACCCACTGCTGGTAAAAGCTAAACCAGTTAGCTTAGTTCGTAGTGTATCTGCGACAGCGTATTTAAGAAAGCAACAACAGCTGAGAGAATAAGAGTGAGAATATATAAAAGAAACAACTCTGCAGACACTGAGGTCAGTGAAGGAGGGGGAGGAAGTGCTCCAGGTGCTTGACCAGAGATTCCCCTATAGTCCATGGTGAAGACCATGGTGATGCAAGTTGTCCTCCTGCAGCCGAAGGAGGACACCATGCTGGAGCAGGCGGATGTTCCCTGAAGGAAGCTGTGACCCTGTAGAAAGACTATATGGGAGCAGGCTCCTGGCAGGATCTGTGGTCCGTGGAGAGGAGCCCACATCGGAGCATTTCATGAAGAACTGCAGCCAATAGAAAGGTCCCATGTTGGAGAAGGTCATGAAGGACTGTCTCCCATGGGTGAGACACCACGCTGGAGCAGGGGAAGAATATGAGAAGGTAGGAGCAGAAGAGACAAAGTATTGTGAACAGACTGCAACCCCCATGTCCTGTACGCCTGCTTAGAGGAAGGAGGTGGAGAAGTGAAGAGTGAAGTTGAGCCTGAGAAGAAGGGAGAGGTGGAGAGAAGGTGGTTTTTTAGATCTTTTCTTATTTGACATTATTTTGTTCTGTCTGGTAATAAATTAAGCTAATTTCCCCGAGTCAAGTTTATTTTGCTCATGATGGTAATTGCTGAGTGATCTCACTGTTCTTATCTCAATCCACAAGCTTTTCATCATACTTTTCTCCCCTGTCCTGCTGAGGAGAGGGAATGATGGAGCGGCTTGCTGGGCACCTGGTGACCAGTTAAGGTCAGCTACCACACTCACTCTCTGCATCCTCTTTCCTATATTGAAGATTAAAGAAGTTCTTTTACTCCCATCTAATACTCCTCAAGCCTATGTAAAGGGACACATGAAACAGAATAAAGGTGTGAAGTGTTCTCTTAGTATTTTGAGTTGTTTCTTTAACAGCAAGAACCAGAGATTTTGCAGATGACACCAAACTGGGTGGGAGTGTTGATATGCTCAAGGGTAGGAAGGCTCTGCAGAGGGATCTGGACAGGCTGGATTGATGGACTGAGGTCAGTTGTATGAGGTTCAACAAGACCAAGTTCCAGGTCCTTCACTTGGGTCACAACAACCCCATGAAACGCTACAGGCTTGGGGAAGAGTGGCTGGAAAGCTGCCCGGTGGAAAACGGCCTGGAGGTACTGGTCAACAGCCAGCTGAACATGAGCCGGCAGTGTGCCCAGGTGGTCAAGAAGGCCAAC
>Ga0181612_143848_pt1 | contig 12092 bp, 9 predicted proteins | sample HoacroProtozoa21_FD_119630 | JGI IMG/M metagenome (GOLD analysis project Ga0181612, IMG submission 119630) | Hoatzin crop microbial communities from Cojedes, Venezuel. Combined Assembly of Gp0051906, Gp0051904, Gp0051908
CCGGGTCACGTTGAGCTTCTGGTCACCCAGCACCCCAGGACCTTCCCTACTTACCTGGCTGGAGCCATCCAGCTGGGCAGCCGCAGCTCCCCACGGACGGGCGCACACGGGACGTCTCCCTGCAGTCATCTCCCCAGGAGCCGTCCCCGGCCCGGGCGCAGAGCTCGGTGGCTGTCACCACAGCCGGCCGTCACCACCGCCCTCCACCACGCCGCTCCTTCTCCTGGTCCCCAAGAGGGGCCATCACGAGCCCCACGTGGAACAGCAAACGGACACCTCGTGGAACAAATTTCAACACTGACTTAAAAAAAGAAAAAGCACAACTACTTATGTAACTGAGCTTTATTTAGAATCTTTGAAGTCATAAAATGTCTCGTACTACTGATAAATGTAAACATACAATCAGGAGGTTTAATTGCTTTTTTCCCTTGCACAGAAATAAAGTTTTAAACAAACCAGAACACCTCAACCCAGACAAGCGTAATGCAAATTTAATGATCTAACTTGGTCCTGTACATACAGCACACGCTCCTCCGCCTCGCCACTGGTTTATCAATTAGTTGCAGTATAATTTTTGGCAGTAATATATCGAACACACAAAGTGCAAATTACAAGAAGCAGAAAATGTTCTCTCTCATTCTGAGCAATGAGAAGTGCAAAATATCTCAGCCCATAAATTCTATTCTTTATGTATATGAACAGCATGTGCATAATAGGCTAACGAATAGCCGGGTACAACTCCATAGAGTAAACGTGGCAACATCTTAAAGTCGGAATGCAGTGATTACAGAAACACAATCAGAGGAATGATTACCTTTTGCTCATAAATTCCACACACTATTTCTGAGGGTACCTCTTTGGTTTCCGCCTCCCCGCCTTCGGCTTCTGCGCACCTGGGATACTTCCGCAACCAAAGGCAGCTTGTTCACCGTTCTCCAACCTGTTCCATCTGGACAGACTTCTGTGCGACTAAAACCAAGGTTCCACCGACATTCCACTCGGAGAATCAATCAGTCCAGTGGGAACCCACTGAAAACGTGAAGTTTCTTGCAGGCACTACTGACGGAATGCCCGCTACTGGTTCCGGCAGGCTAAATGCACTTTGTGATCACCTAAAGTTAAAGGAAACTTTTCAACGAAATAAGGAAAACCCTTTCAGCGAGAGCGAGTCACAGCTTGCTTGTTCCAGTGTAGTCCACCTCGCTCCAGTACCTGTTCTTTAAAGGGAAACTGTGGAACAACCACTCCAGCTAAACCCTACTGAGCCCCGGCACCTTCAACCCAAGCCCTGCACTACGCAGTGACTACACTACGGATTTTGAATCTTCTTTCCATGTAATTCCAGGGATTTTTCACATCAAACGAGCAGCCAATTTTGACCCCCTCATTTCTCCCAGCTACACCATCATTATAAATTACACCAAACAGCCCAAATCAGACCGGGCTGCTTCCTCTAAAACCCTGCGGTTCCTCTGGATGGAAAGATCAAACCCGAACGACTTGCGCTGCCGTTAATCTGCCCGCCAAATTCGTCTGCTGAATCGCCCAGGCCACGGTCATACAATCACGGCAGGAATGGCTGCGGCACGTAACGAAGCTGCGAACCTTCGGCCGAACGTTCCTGCACCCCACCTCCACCCCGCAGAGCGGGACAGGCCTCGGGAAGGCTCCTGGACGGCTTCAGCTTCCTCGCCTGGCTGAGCTTAACCCCAAAAAACCCAGTTGGCTGCTTCACCTGAGCCGCCCGACTCTCCGGCGCGGGCTGAGGAACCCCTCGGGCGGCTCTGCCCTGGGCGGACGGGGACGGCAGCCATCGCCGGGAGGGCATCGTCGCCTTCCGCCGCGACCTGGTGTTACTTGGTACGGTCCAAAACCGAACTCCAGCGGCCCCGAGGAAGAAGCATCCTCCGTGATCCGTGAAAGCCTCTTCCGGCACTATCTGATCCTGGGGAGGCTCCTGGAAACGTGGCACGGTTTGCTGGTTTGGATTAACTTCATCCGTCCTTCAAGACAAGGTGCGGAGGGACCGCTCGCCAGCGCTGCGGGAATTACGGGATCACGTCGCCGAGGCAAACTTTTGTCTTCATTAAAGTTTCAGGAGGAACCATTACGCCGCGACTTGGCACAACAACAACTGCCTTTGCGTGCGACATGCCTGGCACAGATCAGCACGTTTCTCCTTCTTTAAAAATATAATTAGAATAGAACGAGATGGGTCGTTGTTGTTGTTCATGCTGCCTAAATATGTGAAAAGGCTCAAACATTTTAAAAGCCTAAAAAAAAAAATAAATTTCCCTCTCCTCTAGTTTATTTTTCATGCTAAAGGCTGCAAATTGACACATCACAGTAATTACCTCTGACTAACTTCCCCAGACCTACCCAAAGAGATAAACATGAGAAGTTCACATTTGACTATCAGACTTACTGTGCCGAGCACAAATAATTTCCCAGAGGAGAATTTGATATTTCATCATTTGGAACAGTGGTAATTTAATTACATTGCTAATGTTTTCTGGCATACTTGAAAGGACAATTAGCATAAGTAAATCATGAGTGAGATGACAAGTCACTCGGCATTTATTTCTGCTCATCAGATGAGATCAGTTGATGATCTAAATTCTCTTTTGTGTGCGATGTGAATTCCAGGTTCAGTGGTTGTTAACTGGGGTTCAGACCAGTGGGGATAAAACTGATGTACAAATAAAGTAAAATGGATATTGTTCTTTGAAGTTTCTTAATTAAACTTGTCCAGAGAAACCTCAAAAGCCACCAGACGTGGGGGAGGGCGGGGAGAAAGGCTGATAGCTGTGGAAGCTCAGTGAAGCTCGAGATGCACACCACCCCTCCTGGCAACGGGGTGAATACCGCTTCGTTTTCACCAGGGTTTGCTTTCCATCCTGCTCAGGGCTGAACGGTGTTATTATAGCTCTACTGATGTTCTAAAATAATTGTATTTATCTCCGCAAGCGCAATGACATTCACGATAACACCGTTAATGTCACAGTTCCTTTCTGGCGCTTCAGAATAGCTACAGCTTGCTCATGAGTAACACCTTCCAAAGCTTCCCCGTTAACTGCTAAAATCTGGTCGCCGCGCTTCAGTCTGCCATCGTCCGCAGCTGCTCCCTGCAAACGGCAAAGCGATTCGTTAGCGCGGCAGCACGGAGCCCTCCCGTCTCTCCTAATGCTGATGGATGAAATGAGGAGGGACACAGCACTGGGAACCCCGCCGCGACCGGGTGGGGACGTGGGAAAAGGCAGTGCTGAAGCGTCCACGGGTGCTTCGACCACTGCCCATCGCTCACCCAACCCTGTAAGGTCCGGGGCAGCGCGGGTGGGCGATGCACCCCTGGGAAGACGAGAATCACCTCATCTCTGCAAAAACTGCAGTGTGGCGACTGGTTCTGGCTTTTATGATTATGGAGAGGCTCGTTAGAGCAGCATTTAAACGTCCACCACACCCAGTGTTGAGAAATGGGCTACAACATGGGGAGGAGAGGGACGCAGAGCTCCTGCAGCAGAACAGCCTGGGCACTGCCCCAAGCCCCGGACGGAGCCGGGCTCCACTGCAGCTCCTGCGCAGCTCCCGCAGAGCTTGGGAAATGGCTGTTTTCCTCCAGAGACCTCAGTGCCCCTCTTCCATCTCAGTCCTGAGCCCTGCCCGGCCCAGAGGCCGGCTCACGGCGTCCGCTTCTGCTCCACGGCTCCACCAGTGACCGCAGTGTGTTCTACCTTCGATTTAGGGTTTCTCAGCTGTGCTCACATCTCAAAACTTGTAAATCTAAGCATCGGTTAAAGGCACAGTATCTTCCCATGTTCATAACTGAAAATTTGTAAAAAGACCAAGTATTTGTGGTTTGAGCCCCGGAATCACAGAAGCAGAGGAGCCACAACTTCTCCTCCACCTTCAAACAAAGTTTTCTCAGCTGTGCCATCTACCCTGCCAGAAGTGACAGCAAGCAGGCGCAGGACAAAAACCTGTGTGTGACTGACTTCAGGGTTACTTTACGTAAAGCATTCCCAATTCCCACTGTTTTGGTTCCCCCTCCGTCTCCAGAACTCCCTCCACGTGGCCATGCCTTCACGCGAGCACACTGCCAGCAAGGGGACGGGTGGGAAAAAGGGCCCTTCTCCTCTGCGCCAGCGGCCGTTCCGGGGCTGCTGCCTCGAGGCTGTGCTGTACCACGTTCCCTCCTCGGCCTCGGTGGCCAGAGCCACTGCTGTACCCGGCTGGGACCCCCCAGTCCTCCCCTGACACTCAGGGTCAGGGGCAGAGATGAGCTGGGACAGCACACAGAGCAGAGTACTCACGGAGAGGCATCAGAGAGAAGCTGGAAGCAAGGGAGAATAACTAAGGCCAGGACTGGTGCATTAGCCAGTTCATTATCAGGCCACAAGCTATGGCGTTTTCACCTTTGGGTGTTTTTTCCCACTGGGGTGACTGTTGGAGCAGAGGAGCTCATCACTGCTTGGGCAGCTGAAGCTCAGCCACCAGAACACAGCATCGCTGCAACCGTCTCGTCTCTGGTACAGCGGGAGAAGTTATGCCTCCATACCCCTTGGAAGGCTCTTTGAGATTTACAGATATAAAGCTGCCTTATAAATATTTTAATGTATAAAACCAAGTTTCTCAAGTACACAGAGCAATTTTGCTGAGATAAAGTATCTTGTTTCAGCCATCAGTGATGCGAAATAGAAACTGAGAAGCTGGCTGAGAGTTCTGGGTCCACTTACTCACCCCAATGTACTTAGTACATTTCACTTTCTACTACATAATATATTATCCAAGCCAAATCTTAGGTTTATTTTTAAAGATAATACAGAAAAAGGGGAAAAAACAAACAGAAAAAAGATACCTTGGCAAATATAGTCTTGACATAAATGGGCAGGTCTCCATGGGGACTTCCATACCCCCCTACAATACTAAATCCCAGTCCATCAGAGCCTTTCTCCAAAGCAATAATCTTAGGCTGAGGTGCTCTGAAAACACAATAAATACCACTTAGAACAGCAATGTCCACCTCTGGGGACTTTAGGCAGAAGGAACGCTTACAGAGATATTTATCTACCAAGAAGTTCTTCATACAGTCACCAACCATGACGCTTGTCCTTGCGCTGAAACACACTCCTGCGCAGCCCGGAGTTCAAACGCTGCTCAGTGTGCTGCAGCTCCACGCTTGGAAAATACTTATTTTTAATAAGAGCTCCACAAGAGCACAGTGAGACTGCCCTCAGCTGCCATCGCTGCACGGGCGCGAAGGAGAGTTTGCCTTCTCACCGGCCAAGCGGTCGCCTTTAGCCTGCGTCAGTGGCAACGGCAGCCATTTCCTTGCAGAAAAATTCTACTTTATGACTTCAGAGGAGCGAGTCTAACAGACAGGGTGCAGCCAGGAACACTCGTGTTTATGGTCTCAGCTCTACCGCGGGCTCTTTTCTAACCGCTTCTGTGTGAGCTCCATCCCTGCACCCCGTCACCCCCGAGCCCCTCCCGCAGCGCCCAGGCCCTGAGCTGCTCGTCAGGGGCTGTGACTGTCCACGCTGAGCAAAGGCAGATTGTGGGGGAGAATTTAGACCACTCGTGTGTATATACCCATCTCAAATTTGAAAAAGTCATTTCTATGTATTTAGAAAAAAAATATTGCGGACAAAAGCTGTTTGGCATCTTCCACCTGTACAAAGGGGTAGCCTATAAAGACTAACGTCTGGCCATTTTTTTTAGGACAGAAGGAAAGTATACGCCTACCTAGTTCTGCTTCGTATTTTCACATTCAAATTTCCTTACTATTTTGATATGAAAAGAGAATACAAATCCTTTTGTGAAGCAAGCAACTCTCCTTTGAGAGCAGCAACAAAAACAGTTATCTCGCATTGTAGGAGTAGAGAATGCAGCATAAACAGCTTAACTTTCGTACTAAAACCCCCCTGAGGTAGGGCAGCAACTTGCATCTCAGCTTCTTGAAATAAATATGACGACTCAAAGAATAAAAATTAAGAACATAATGAAGCTGATAAACCAAAATGAAGATCAGATGAATTTCAAAATGGTAACTGGAATGTTATAGCTGCTCTAAAAAGCACACGATGGAGAATGACACATGGCCGTGGGAGGCTAGACCTCTAACTTCCATCCCCATGCAGAAGTGCTCTAAGCAGTAAAGTTTTTAATCAGGCTTTTTCAAATTGTAAAGCTAAAAAGATTCCAAAGACACAGAAAGTTCTGGGACGTGTTTTGAAACATCTCTGATACCAGGCTTTTTAACACCTCTTCCCTCAGTCTGCCAATGAGAAATTATTTCAAATTGCTACGGCCATAACTCCTTCGAGGCAAGGAAGCCAACGGACGAGGGCAGAACTGCCATGTCCGCCTAACACATCAGAAAAGAATGGAGGTGTTTTTTTTTTTTTAATGTCCAGAACTAGTGCTTGGAAACACATTTTGTGCTTATTTACTCAAGCCATTTCTGACACCAGGTGAAGACAGACACGAGTCCATAATCATCCTGGAGAAGGCCACAGTTACCACTTTGCAGGTGATGGAACATAAGAGAGAAAAGCACCGGGAGAGACCTCCTTCAGCAGCCTAGGCTTCTCCCTTGCGCGGGGCACAGAAATTCACCTCAGTTGAAGTACAAACTTACTCGGGATCTTCAGAAGGATGCTCGGAAGAAGAGTTAAGGTTGCACCCTGCAGACATGCTCTCCAGCTGGGTAGCAATGGCACTGATGTTGGTATCAGCCACAACCTAAACAGAAGGATGCAATTACTATGCATGTTCAATTAATACCAAAGATATCTTGGCTACTTACACAGAAACTAGCAAAATTAACTAAATTAACTAAAAACATTAGCAAAATCAGTCATTGATGTTTTTTTCCAGCAAATTTCCAATACAAGTCCTACTCTCTTAAATTTCCTTCTAATTGAACACTTCCAAATCAGAGAGTTCATAATAGCCACCTTTCTGGGGGTTAAATACAAACTTTGCTGTGAAGCTTTCTCTTGCCTTTGCATGGCTACCACTCCGACGCTGAGCAGAGGGGAACAGTCCTTCTGGATAATCCAGGGCAGGAGGTTACTTTGTCAAGGAAATAGGTAAGTCTCAGGGTCAACACAAGGTGTCCGGGATCGGGCTTGAACGTAAAGGTCCCCCACAGAAAGCACCTCAGCCTTTAGCAAAACACAGCAATCCACGGGTCTACGGGACTATGGGGCAAAGGCCGTGAAACACCCCCGGTTGGTTTGTTTGCTGAACAGGGAAGAAATGAATCCTTAGTTTTAACTTTTGTGCTATTTCCAGCATGAATCCAACAAAACTCGATTCTTCCCAATTCTGGCTCCTGTCTTCTTCTGAAACCATGACAAATTACCACCACATAGTAATTAATAAAGTTAAATAAAGACATTTTGACAGGCTGTGGGGCAGCAGAACTTGCTCAGGCTTTCAAAAGCGACCACACCAACGTTGAGTAGGTTGGGGACGAAGCCAGCCGTGGTCGTACGGAGGAAGCGGCTGCTGGCACTCTGACGCCTGGGGTTTGCCGCTCACGGGGGCTTAGCCTCGTCAGGACAGAAGCTGGCAGCTTGCAGGCCCCGTGGGATTTATTAAACACAAAGTGTCGATGCCCACTCTAGCTTTTTCTTTAACCTTCCGTTGCATGCTAATTTTCTATTCTTTGCTTTTTCTGCAAAAAACTTCAGGAAACCACTATGAAGTGTTTTGGACTTTAAGTATTCAGAGCTGAAGGGGCATCGGTTTCCTACCAGCTACCTGCCACGGTTATCCCCTAACTCCATCTCCTTGGGATGAAATATTCTCTGCTTGACGTTTACTGTACAGCGCAGGAGTCCGGCTCAGAGACAGCGAGAAATAGCCAGTAAATATATTTTCAATATTTCCTCTAGCTGTCTATGGCCTTATTTTATCAAAATTAACAGATGCTTTTTCCACTCCTTCCTGTGAACATGGCTTAAGGGAAACGTACCTTTTCGAAATAAAAAAATCCATTATATAAACCCGCATTTTAAATGAATGCTCACAATTTTTCCACAACAATATTTCCCTCTTTCTAATCACTTGGAGCCGAGAGGGTGGTAGCATTTTCTAGGACGGAAGATTAGTTCTCATGCAAATTTTGCATCCCAGGACTCCGGTTCTTGGATGCCCTGAATGAAGGGGTCCGGCAGACAAGACAGCTGCACCTGGCTCAGCCAGCAAAGACACCGTTAAGTTTTCCTTCCCGCTGCAGTAGCCGAAAGAGTGCCAGCCAGTATTTGTCGTATTTTGTTGTTAAATAAAATGCGGGCAAAATAAATCTATATTCAAAAATCTTCAGCTGGCAGTAAGAACATATCAGAGTTCAACAGCCTTGTAAAAAAGCTTCCCCTTATCTCATTACCACACCTGCAGAAAAGAAATTAAATTAAACCAAAGCATCAAAACAGCCGAAAGGGATGATTGTTCCCCTGAGACCCTAATCTCCCATTTGCAAACTCCTTTGCCATCCTGCCCAGGACCTACTGATAACAAGCCTTTCCACACCACTGAACACAATTATCTGACCTTTCAAAGCAGTTTGCCATGAAGTGGTCTAACCTGATAATAAATAGAATTACTTAATGGCACATCAGTCATGATTATCATAGCGATAGGATTATTCCACTTAGATTGTTTTAATAAAAAAAAGCGCAATCCAGTGATGGAGAAGTACCTGTGGTGAGCACGTAAGGTATCACCACGCTTACGGCAGGGCTTCCACGCTACTCCCTGTTGGTATTAAATATAACAACCCTCCTTCACAGAACAGATTTTTAACAGAGGAAAATAGACTCTATTCTATCAGAATAAACCTGTATCATCTGTAAAGAGCCGTTGGCCCATTTTAAGCTGGACAGCAGAAATGCCGAAGGAAACCCGTCAACTGACAAACCCAAAGACATTTCTAGAAGAATCTCTTTGTTTATGTGAGCCACCAACTGACAGCGTGCTTCATCAGGAATATTTTTAAATACATGATGAGGTGGAATACGCTGTATTACGGCTTTCAAGATCAGCAATTTTGGGTTCTGCAGCAAGCTTTCATTTTCTATTCAGGGAACACTGTTGACATGAAAAGTGAAATTACTCAACGTTACTAACAATATGATAACTATAATTTAACAGAAAATCCTCAGCTGGTGTCTATCTGTGTATTTCCTTTGACTTCAATGGAACTACACAAATACACCATCTGCTCTGGAACTGGCTCATCACTTACCAGGTCAGCGGTTCACGGACAGACAAAACAAAGAATAAGCAAGTCTAAAACTAAGTTTATTATCCTCTAATTTCCTTTTTTTTGTTTCCCCTCCCCCCTTTTTTATAGTCACATTTGTGTTGCAATGCAAGCAAGAAGCTTGCAAGAATCTCTCAAGACGTGTTCCAATCCAATATGCCGTGATGATAAAGAAAATTAGAGTAGATTTTAGTGGTACGACTTAAGCTTGTTTTCCAATCGTTACAATAATTCTGCAAACGAGTAGTATTTTGAATTCTCTCTGGCAAGTACTTTTCCCATTTCTTTGTGTAAACATGAAAATAAACCAAAGATGAATACACTGGCAAGCAGCAATTAGAACCAAAGTGGCAGAACATGTCTTCCATTTAGCTAGCATATACACGCGTCAGTGATAACACTGTTTTCCCTCTCGAGTGTTATTATTCATTACCTGTAGAATAATCAGTTCTAGGCAGCACTGTCTTAATGATGATGCTATCGGTTTTACTAAATGCTGCCAGCATTGGTTTCTTCTCCCCCTTTCAAGAACACAGAAATTAACACTGGGCAGTTTGGTCACAGTCTAGTTACATGTGGGCACACATACACGCACACGTCATTTCTTGTTCCTAGTTAACTTGAAATTAAAAAAAAAATCTTGGAAGCTTGTTGATTTATCATGTGTAGCAACAAGTTATTTTGTTTTCTTTGTTACGCTTTTATATAATCATGCTCACAGCCTGTATGAGTGGCAATAAAGAATTTTTGAATGAAAATTATTTCTTGCTTTCATTCTGCATAATTCCCATCAGCAAGCACCCTGCAATTCTGTGATGCCTTGTGCCAGTGATGCTTAGGGTTTTTTTTTTCCCCCTGAATGCCATTTATCTACCCTCATGCAGCTGCATGTTCAATTTATCACCATACCTGCAGGATAATGCTCCCATAAGCATTCTTTAGTAGATTAACCGCATCTGCATGAGACAGCCCATCCAAAGGTTGCCCATTAATACTGACAATCCGATCTCCAACCTAAAAGTACAACAGTAATGGAAAATTACTAGCATTAGAGAAAATTAAAATTAAGAATGCTTAAAATTCCTCGTGAACTTGGCACTGCACAGTCATGCTTCTCTTTTGCAGGATCCCTTTTGTGAGAATTCTGCATTGCTAGTGATCATCTCCTATTCTTCAGAGCCAGTACGATACGGGTTTTTTAAAAATAACAATGCGATCAGAGAAACAAAGATGGGTTGGGTTTTACTATTTCCATTTGCAAGCAGAGTGTGAGATTTTCCCTGCTGCCCTCCCGTCCAGAAAGGATTCATTTGTCTCCATACATGCAGACTTACAGACTGCTGAATGCAGTATAGGAAAGCAGGCACTTCTGATATTAATCTAATTAACCTAGATGATTTCTTCTTTTTATACATAAAAATGATCCTGTCGCTGGCACTTCATGCTATTGTGCAATTCTATTCGAGACATGGCACAAATGTAGCAGCGTGTACTCATGAATCTCACGGGCCAAAGCAATCCCATGCATCTGTATAATAAGTTCTTCTCAATAATAATGATTCCTTGAAACTCTAAACTCTACAAAACTGAAAGTGTTCACCACGGTCATTCCTGGAAAAGCCACCTATCCCGTGGGTCTGATACAAGTGCCTTATTTTGGCATTTCTTTATAAAGGCCTCAAGATCAAGCAACCAGCTTCCAGTCTTGCTTCCACCTGGTCTGAGCTCTGAATGATGCCCAGCCCGCAGCCCCCCGAGCGCCCGTGGTTTCCAGAGAGCCTGCCGCTGCCCTCCCGGGGTCTGGATGAACATACACATCCAAAGACCACTGCAAATGCATTTATGTTCTTTCTCCTAACGTCGCTTTTCCAGTGTGGGCAACAATTGCCATCATCCTAAGATGCAATATAATTAGAAAGGGAAGAGAAGGGCAGGTGTGGTTTTTTGGGTTGGTTTTTTTGGTTTTGCTTTTATATAAAAAGAGGCAGAGTAGTCTATGAGACCTTATCAAAGTGATGGCATATACAGAGGTGCCTGAGGCTCCTTTTCTGCAGGACACATGGCAGATGAAATAGCAAATATTGAGAGAACCCCTCTACTCACTCTGAGTCTCTGGGTGCGTGCAGCCACACCACTGGCTTGAATCATAGCAATGAAGATGGGAGTGTCTCCTAACGGACTTCCCTTCCCTCCTGCTATACTGATACCAAGTGCATCATTTGGTCCCTAGAACAAAGCAAAACAAAACCACATTTGCAACTGAAGCAACTTGCAGAGGTCCATGTTCAGGGTACAGCAATAACTGACTCATTTGATTTATGGAACAGGGAGAAAATAGATAGGTTTGATGGACACCTGCATCCTCACACACGCAGGTCCCAGTACACAGGCATACACCCAACAACCTATCGCAAACATAAATAATGCAATTTTACTTCTGAGAAACGCTACAAAAATGAACAACTTCAGTTAAAGGTGTCAGCTTTTTGAATTGATAGAAAATAACTCACTGACCCTTGTTATCTCCACAGTCCTTGGGCCCATATCTGCTCCTAGTAATAAAGAAACAAACAATCAGCTTCTGTAATTAAGAGATAATATAATTAAGAGATAACGCTGTCAGGTGACAATGGTCCCTTGCTGCCCAGTCAGAGTTATCGCCACGCAGAAGCAGAGCCTTCCTGTGCCAAACCAGGCAGTGCTGCTCACGTGAGGAGGACGGGGTTTCTGTTCCACCCAGAGACGGATGCGGACGCGATCACTCCGGCTGACGGATGCCACCCGGACGCCCAGCGCAGCCGCCGCCCACCGCAATCCACTC
>Ga0181612_147611_pt1 | contig 12092 bp, 3 predicted proteins | sample HoacroProtozoa21_FD_119630 | JGI IMG/M metagenome (GOLD analysis project Ga0181612, IMG submission 119630) | Hoatzin crop microbial communities from Cojedes, Venezuel. Combined Assembly of Gp0051906, Gp0051904, Gp0051908
GCCCCTTGTCCTGTCACTGGGCACCATTGAAAGTGGAACAAGCCAGCCCTTGTTAGAGCTGCTAACATAAAATCTATTTTCGTTGCAAAATTAAGCCTCCACATGAGGATTTGCTCCTAACCCGAGTCCTCATCACACTCCAAAGCACATACCTCAGAGGGGACTTGCTTTGCACACCCATTGCCCTGTTACGGGGACAGACACAACCAGTGTTCACCAATCTTCCCAGGTGCTACCACAGTCATCCCTTGTGGCTCGAGCAAAATTAGGTTCACACTGCAGGAAGACAAGACCTTAGACACAAGATGCGTCTGAAAGCACCCAGACAGCAGAGTGTAAACAGTTGAGAACAAAGAAGAAATTATACAAATAGCCAGGGAAGGAGTGAGGGGAGGAAACAGCTCCCAGTTAGTATCAGTGGTGCAAGCTGGATGAGATGGGGCTGGGAAGCATCACCTAATCACAGTGGTTGCCCAAATGCAAACCGGTGAAGCACGCAATGAGCCTGTCAGACATCTCCCACACACCCATGTCTAGCTGGAGAGACCCCAGGAGAGGTGGGTGCTCCTCACTTCCCACCAGCATAAATCAAAAGCAGTTCCCTGCGATCCACAGAGCTAAAGCAGGGAACTGGGAGGAAGAGTAACCCCATCGTGTGCAACCAACACAATATTCAACTGCTATCAAAATAATCCTGAGTTTAGCTTTGGCATTTCTCAGCACCAGCCCCTTCCTCACGCTGAATTTTTTCTAGCTTGCTCTGTCTTTACCCTCCTTGAGTATCGCTGGGGAAAGGCAACCAGCTGAACCCCAAACAACCTGAATAACATTTTGTTACCGCCAGCCTGAAATATCTCAGATGCTGTGGTGCATGATACCACCGCACAGATTTGTCTGGTAATACGCCGTCCAACCCAAATAAACTTTGGCTTCACTTTGGAATTGATCAACGAATCGAGGAGCTCTGCCGTTTCCCTGGGCAGCCGACCCTCCCGCAGGAATTTAACCCTCCCTGGCCCGACCGCTCTCCTCCGACACAACGGTTTTGCTCAGGCAACCCTGGGCATTTGAGCTCTTCGGTGCGATGTAAGGAGGGGCGGGATGGCTTTTCGTATCACCAGCCCTGGGATGCAAACAGCCTGGCTATCTCGCATCCCCAGCTGGCTCACAGCCAGGCGGTGGGAGATGGCTCAGCGAGTCCCAGCTATCAAAATGCTGCTTCTTTAAAAAGGCGCTTCGCTGGCTGCAGCCAAAGCCACGCTATGCCTAACGTCACCGAGCAACAGAAATAGCAGGCGTGAGTGAAGGGAGGAGAATGAGAGTATGAAGAGCGCACAGATTTCAAACATACTTGGCTAGGTAGCACGCTCCCTTCCTGCCGCTGTCCTTCCAGATGCGACGGAGCACGGGGATCTCTCGCTGTCTGCCCATGAAGAAGGATTCACTTTTTTTCTTTTTTCCCTTTTTTTTTTCTTTTTTAGGCTTCAGCTTTAATACTACTAGATTCATTTTTATTTTACATCTTTTAGGAAACTTCATCTGCTGGATTTAAAAGCAAGGTTTGAACAGGAGGAATCCATTTACGTTTGCAGCTCCTGGAAAGTGCATGGTACTCCTGTGTGATGATAATGTAGAGGGAAAGGCGGGACTGGCTGAGAAAATTGCTTAGACCGTAAGATGCTTGAATGGCTGCCTGGAATAACAAGGTCTCTATTGTGTGTGCATGTGTGTGAGTGTGTGCATTTAAGTCCGAGTGCAGTAATGACAGTGACTTTAAAACGATGCAAGGTTTCCCCAGTTTGCATAATTTTCCTCCTCTAGGAGCGAGGACTTGCCTAGCTGTGGGCTGTCTGGAGACAGGTGAAGTGTCTGAGCTGAGTTAGTGCTGTAGGATTTTTATGAATGAAGCCTAATGCAGGTTCAGTGGAAGAGAAGCAGAGCGGGGAGATGCGGTGTGCTGAGCTCTCTCGGGCAGGAGCTGTCGCACCAGGGAACCGCACAGACGTGCACAGGCACGGCAAGATCTGCTACAAGTCCCCGGAGCACAGTGTGAGGCAGCTGTGAGAAGACAGCACCTGGGCCATGGAAACATGCTCCTGAAAAGGAGCTATCACAAATCCAACTGAGCTTGATAGCTGTGTGTGTGGCCAGCTCCGGGCTTAGCTGGAACATCCCATGCAGAGCCATTTGTTTCCAACCAAGTGTGCTGGCGATCGTGGGGCAGAGGAGCAGGCAGAGCTCCCTGAACATCTGCATCTCCTTCACATGTGATGCTTTTGCTGCCAGCACAGCTTGTACGTGAACATCCATAAAGCAGATGATGAGGGAACAAGTTGGTGCGTGGACAGGCTGGCTACACATGTCCAAAGCCAAGCGGGAGGGGACTGCACAGCACAGCAGGGGAGGGAGGAGGCGGATTTGGGTTTGCAAGGTCCAGGAAAGCCGGGATGCTGGTGAAGCTGCTGGAGACCAGCCCAGAGGAACAACATCCCAAAGGAGCGCTAACCACTGCAGGACCACGCTTCATCTCTTCCCCTTGCATGTCTGTACCCAAGGAAATTGGGTGGAAGATAGGCTCTGTGTATTGTGTTTTTTCTCTTCTTTTTTTTATTTTTTTCCACCCCTATCCCTATTGTTAAGTGAGGAGAAATCTCCCTCTGGACTGGACTGCTCTTGTTTGTACAGAGTTTTTACATGACATCTCCATAGCACCCATCTCCCACAGCATGTGGTAACGGGGAGAAGATGAGGGCAAGTCTTGAAGAGGATGAACATTGTCCATCCTCTAGTGCTACAGAGGTCACTGTCGAGGTCTTTGACACAAGGGTAGCGGAGGAGGGCTTGGTGCTGCAATCCTGCTTCCAAGGAGCAAGGGGGAGGAAAAGGGCGAAGGAGTCCGAGCTGGTGTAAAGGCAAAGGGACACCAAACTCACCGAGAACAGCCACAAAATTTAGCAAATACGCAGGATAAAACAAACCCAACCTGCCCAGTGGAATGAGGCAAGGGAAGTCTTTGCCTGCTGAGCCCAGCAAGGACAAGGCAGTCCAGCAGCCCCTCTCGCAGCGGTTTTCAAATGAAGAGACAATCCGAGCTCCGTAAAACGTGTAGCAGACGCACTTCGGTGCACAGTGACCTCCAGATTGGCACAGGCTTCTAGTATGCCTTCAAATTCGGGCATTTTGGCTACTTCTTCAGTGTTTCTCTCAGGTGGGTTTGGTCTCCCTTTGCCTACACCCAGAGCCAGTATAAATTCTAAGCAAGGCTGTCATGATTTGTATCTCATTGGGCTTGAGCTAACCAAAAGCTCCTGTGTACAGAGTGACTACCTGCCTAACACGCCGCGGAGCAATCTCACACCTCGCTGAATAAGGCTGCTTAGAAAGGTTCACAGACAGGTCTGTCTGAAATATATCTATGCATGGAGACATGAAAATCCATGGGATCACACTTGACAGCATGAAAAACCCCTGTGTTTACAGACATATAAAACCCACAGTGAAACCTACACCTTGCTCTATAGATAGAAAATGCCTTTTTTATCCATCACTCAACTACAATTTGAAACTGCAGGTCAGGACACAGCACGAGCTTCTCATTCAAGGAAAGTTGCTCTGTGAAAACACTGCAGAAATGCTGGACAGGACTTAGAGTGTATCACTTACACAAAATAGAAAAAAATTTGTCTGCAGGTGGTAAATCCAAAGATTGTTTTCCTTTTTTGGGGGTCTTTTACTTCTTCAGAATTAAGAGCTCAGCAAAGAGGTTTAAGCAATCATGCTGATAGCTCTACAAATGTCGCTGTTATGAATTTGGGGAGGATGCTTTCTTCCCCCAACCCCAAACTAACTTTAAGGATTGCAGCAAGTGGTTTCAGTGGTCTGCACAACCTCTTTTGTCTCTTTTCCATGCATACACTAAGAAATGTCACCCGTCAAAGCTGTGCTCTTGTAATGATGGCATGAACCTTACAAGTGAGTGACCTCAGTGCAGAAGACGTTTGATATGTGCCGAAAGTGCAGATATGTACTCAGCCACAGGTAACTTCTGAATGATAATTTGTGTTGCTCTGGCAGATTTCTAATATGTTGGATTCTCATGTCTTTTCTCTATGCAGATCTTCCTTGGATGAGACACCGCTAAGAAATGGTTCACCGTCTCCCAGCAGTCACATTTCTCAGTGCAGAAGGAACAGATCTGCAGACCCCAGTGGCCTGAACAAAGCCTCTGGCATTTAAGGGCCAGGAGGATGTCCCTAACCGACGAGCTGGAGAGCCATTTTTCTGCAACCCCCTACACGGTGACAGATGCAAGCGAGGGCAGCCTGTTCAGAATCAGACCCAACACCTCCATCAATGCCACCGGGGACAGTGTGCTGGCCACCGGTTCCATGGAGGACATGATCGCCATCTGCACCATCGGGACGATCCTCTCCCTCATGTGTGTGATTGGGGTGACAGGCAACGTCTACACCTTGCTGGTGATGTGCCATTACCTGCGATCATCTGCCTCCATGTATATTTACATCATCAACCTTGCACTGGCAGACCTGCTCTACCTTCTCACCATCCCCTTTATCGTTGGGACCTACTTCATTCAGAAATGGTACTTTGGGGACATTGGCTGCCGCATCCTGTTCAGTCTGGACTTCCTCACCATGCACGCCAGCATCTTCACCCTTACAGTCATGAGCACAGAGCGCTACTTTGCTGTGCTGAAGCCCCTGGACACAGTGAAGAGGTCCAAGAGTTACCGAAAGGCCATTGCTGTTGTCATCTGGCTGGTATCACTGCTGCTCACTCTCCCAATGCTCATCATGATCCAGCTTGTGCAAAGGGACAACAAAAGCATCTGCCTGCCCACTTGGAGCAAGCTGTCCTACAAAGTCTATCTCACCATCCTTTTTGGTACCAGCATCGTGGGCCCAGGGGTAATCATTGGCTACCTTTACATCCGATTAGCAAAGATTTACTGGGTGTCGCAAACAGCATCCTTCAAGCAGACCAAGCGGCTGCCGAATCAAAAGGTGCTCTATTTAATCTTCACAATAGTGCTGGTGTTTTGGGCTTGCTTCTTGCCTTTCTGGATATGGCAGCTCCTCTTCCCGTATTACGAATCCTTCCCCTTATCTCCCCCGGTGATGAAGAACATTAATTATCTGACAACCTGTCTGACCTACAGCAACAGCTGTATCAACCCCTTCCTCTACACCCTGCTCACCAAAAACTACCGGGAGTACCTGAAGAACAGACAGCGGTCCCTTAGCAGCAGCAGTGGGTACTTCCAGAGGAGGAATCGGTTCCAGAGGATTTCGGGGAGATCCCTGTCCACGAGCAGTCAGCACTGCACAGAGACTTACGTCCTTGCTCACGCGCCTTTGGGAAACAGCAGTGCCTGAAGGTAAAATATATCTCCAAGAACAATCAATATTGACTTCAGTGTTGCTTTGATTTAAAGTGTACATTGTAAAGGCAAAGCCTTAGCAGATCCATAATGTGCACACATTTAGTTCAGAGGCTGTGCCGTATGTCTGTTCTCATTTTCTCCAGTGCCATTGATTTGATGCTAGAAACATTCAGCTAAACATCTATCTAAATAGCCTTTTGCTTTTTATCTTTATATTTTATAGTGTATGTCTCCTCAAGTAGCCATCAATAATGAGAGCCTATAACACGGCCGTGTTTTCTAATAGTATCAGCTGTCTCACAGCAGTTAAAAATATGTTATCCCATGAATGGTTGTAGTTTGCTTTTTCTTTTCTTTAGCAGTAACGCTAAATTTGTAGTTGTATGAGGACTGAAAACAACAAAATAAAGACAAAGCAGCTGATGTTTGTGATATGCGATCCAGTATGAATTTGGGGTAGGATTGGACAAGTTGGATGAGGCATATCCAGGGGTGTTTGTCCTGGTTTCAGTCATATTCACATTTATTCTACACTCACATGTACGCATTGGACTTGATTCTCCATTCACACAGGTGTCTGTAGTGGAGTTACGCCATGGTTCATGTTAACAAGATGGGCACATGTGACAGTGCCACAGTCAGGGAACACTCAGCATCCCCCGAAGGCACTGACCCCAAATACATCAGCCCCCACGTGAGGGAGCATCCTCTGTCCCGGACCCTCTGCCCTCCTCCAAGGAGGAATCAGGAACCTCTGATGTTGTTATTTGCAGGGCATCCACCGACAAACTGCAACATCCAGCCTGAGGGACCAGACCTACGTTACCAAGTCTAAGAGCAAGGACAGAGGGAGAGGACGGAGGGTGAAGAGACACGATTTCCAGTGGGAAAGCTGTGCTCTCTGAAGTCCCTAATATTCTGTTATAAAAGCAGAAGTTCCCTATTAGTGAGATCATTTGTTCTGTTCACAGGAGATGATTTTGCTGTACTGCTACAAAAAGTGAAGATAGTCCTGCCTACACCCAGAACACTTTGCCTGGCCTGGCTTTCGCTGATGATATAAATATATCCTCCGTGATGTCTGGCGCTTCTCCAGCGACTCTAAAAGTACCTTCTCTGGGATGCTGCCAACATCCGTACAGGAGCCCTCTGCTTGCATTAGCCCCGTTACCTCATTAGCAACGATACAACGATGCAATGCCAACACAACTCTAACCAAGTTACAGAATTAGAAACATATTAATGCTTAGGAGTAAATGCAGAACTGCAGTGTGATATGCCATTTGGCAGGGAACTCTGTTTGCTTATACAGGAATCGAATTTAGGTTTTAACCATCTATTCCCCTTCAAGGCATTTAAATGGTCATTGCTCACGGGGACAGTGAAAGCTCTGCTTCCAGCCTCCCTGGGTGATACACTCGGAAAAGAAATTGCCTGTCATGCATGGGCTTAAAGTTCATTATGTATGGGGAAGAATGCACACGTTGTGAAAGAGCACTCTTGTGCACGCAGTTTTAATGTTGAACTGTTGCAGAAACGGGAAGCGCCTCACTTTTTGTCCCCAACCGCCTGCCCGCACACCACCGCAGCGGTCCTGCAGGTCGGGGCACCTTGCCTGCACCCTGCTTGCAGCACAGCACACGACACTCAGCAGCAAGTCCTACTTCAGGATTAGCCCCTTTCTGATTTCAAAGGGGCAGAAATACCATTACATTTGGCTGTTCCCTGCATTGACAGTACTTGTTGGTCTGCAGACCCTCCTCAGCCTGGAGCCATGCTAATCGAAGCCCGTTAGAGACAGGAAAGCATCATTCACCCCTCCCTTAAGGAAGGGGGACCCCATGCATGGGAGGTGAAGAGGCTTGCTTTATTCATGAAATAATTTTCCACTTACATAGTCAGGTGTTCATCATGGGTCAGAATGTAAAATTTGGCCTTCTTTTCTTTGAAACTGGAATTTTAACTTCTCCTTGCTCAAAAACAGCCAGAAAAACTTAAGACCAGCTCAGCACGAGCAGCTCCCATTGTTGTGAAGTAAAGCTACTGCGGGCTGAGCCTTTAGAAAACACAGTCTATCTTTTCTAAAATCAGATAGTCAAAATGAGAGGGTGGTTTGCAAAGCTCAACTCATCCAGGCTTCACACACCAATGAGGACAGTGCAGGAGAGTTACCACAAGACATGGGAGCAGATCCGTCTGCAGCGTTTATCAGTCGAGCCACTCTGTCCACAGTGGTACTGCTCTGATTAACCTCTCCATGCCCACCACAACCAGTGTGTCTCACAGAAAGTATTTGCAAAAAGCCTACCATGTCCCCATAGGTGCAACAAGCACCCTGAAAGCAGTGTGAGCAACGTGCTGTGAAAGCGGGGCCATGCCAGAGGTCCTGCCGTGCCCCGGGAGGTGAGCTGGGCTCAAGGCAGGGAACGAGGGTTCCCTGCCTCCCCAGGAGGACACACAGCCTCTGCCCTGGCCTGCACAGTCTCATTTCATCTTTGAAGCTTGTGCTGTGCTCTCAGCAGGAGCTTTCTAGTGCATTTGTCAAATCGGCACAACAAAGCCAAGAGAAAAGAAGACATCCGCAAGCCAGGGAATGACTGCAGGTGACCTTTCTGTCAATACTGGGTCATTTTTGAATTATGACATGTTTCCTTCAAGCCTTTCATTTTCTACCCCAGGCTCCTTCAAATTTCCGCATCCATCACCACTCCGCGCAGGCTACAATAAGGGAATATTATTCCAAGTCCACAGGTAAAAGCAAGGCTCTGAGCAGTTCACAAGCAGCATGTGCCCCAGCTCTGCATGAAACTTTACGGGGCATCAGCCATGCTGATACCAAACATCAAACAGCTCTCCTGTTCCTGAAACCAAACAGCAACTCAACCACGAGAGTCTGCTGAATATAAACAGGGGAGCCAGAGCAGCCAGTGAGGTCCAAAGAAGGAGCTGCCTCCTTCAAGATGTAGATTAATTTCTTGGTTAATGATAGCCACAAAATAACTATTGCACCCTATTTATTCCTCCTTGTAGAAACCTATGACCTGTCAAAGATCCAGGAGTTGATTTTTGCATAAACAGAATTTGAAATGATTGTGAAAGGGATGTGTGTGTACACATGTCCATGTGCTTGCTACCTCAGACCATGCCCTACACCTGCACCCTATTTGCTAGCTCTTTCTTCTCTGTGAGGTGAGACCAGAAGCTCTTTCACCATCCTGAAGTCCTAAATCCTCCCATCTCCCAGGCATTCGGTGCCCCACAGACTGGATTTCACCAGCTGAACTCCAGTCAGCAGAAGTCAAAACTCCACCTTTTTGCTAATTTAAGCCAGGGAGCATTTAGCAATGCCTCAAGACTCCAAGAAAGTATAGCTGTAAATATACCACAGCAGGGCATCCAAAACGGGCCAGGACAGAGGTGCCAGCGCCCACGGTGCTCCCACCAGCGAGGAAAGGCCGGGTGCCCACTCTGGTGGCTGAAACAGGCAGCAGACTACAGCTGGGGCCACGCAAGGTTTTCAGCTGCGTAGCATCTTTGCCAGAAAGGTATGACGTTTGTGTTTACCCAAACTATTTGCAAATCCACCCAGAAATTTAAGAATCCTTCTGGACATGTGGTTTTTTTTTTTTCCAAACACTGAATTGTCTCATTTCAGCCTTTAGGAGGCAAAACAGCACGATTTCTCACTTCAAGGTGAAGCTTTACTCATCAGTTTGCTTGCACTTAATTTTAAAAGCCTCTTTCCATTTTATTCAAACCGCAGCGTGCTTACAGAAAGTCTCGTCATCCGAGTAGCAAAGCAGAGAGCAGCTGCTCACCGCGCTGTGCATCCCTCTGTCCTCAACCTGCCTGGATGGGGTGGGTACCCATGGGGGTGTGTGGAACAGTTCCCACCCTCTGCCCAGTTCCCACATGCAGAGTCACAGCAGCCACAGGCACAAACCTTCCTCCTCACCCACTGACGGAGCCTGATTCAAGCTGATCGACAGCCTGTGGCCGGTCTGAGGCCCCTCCTTGTTCCTGCAACAGTGATGGCAAGGGCACAAGATGAGGCTGCTTTGGGCCACCTTTTTAACCTGTGTGGGTGTCCCACTTTGCTCCCTCGTGATAATCAGGCCAGCAACTCTTCAGCCTACCTCTAACCAGACAGAAAAGCCTTGGCACATGCTCCCAGAAGAAGATCTGGGTGATGAATTAACATGCACAGCTTTGTTTCACTTACAGCCACAAGATGGGCAAGGACTGGCTGGGTGAGGAGCGAGGATCTAAGCAGCTCTTTAGCTCTAGGTCACTAGTTCAGTATGTGGCCAGGCTGTGAGAGATAGGACTTCCAAACTGGCAGGTGATCTCCGTTTGTTTCTCTGGGTGCTTGCTAGGAAACTTCTCCTTTCAGTACTTGCTTAAGGGCATTAAAAGGAGAGGCCAAAGGTTGAGATCTTGGAGACCAAATCCGCACCTTGGCAGAGCTGCCTAGAAAAAAAAAAACATTCCTCTTGCCGGTGCTGTCCCTCTTGCATCTGCTGTGACTGTGACACCGGGATGCCTCCACTGAAATTACTTGCCCAGCTTGCCTGAGCCTCCTCAGGCAGCTCCCCGAGGAGCTGCTACAGCAGCACACACTCCGACGGGCTGCTTTTTATTATTACTATTATTCTTAGAATGCATGATCAAACCCTGAGACCCTCAGTCAGTCATTGCTCCTTCTCCAGATCAAACTCCAGCTGTCTCCAGCACAAGTGAAGAATTCATTGCAAGAAAAGCACCAGAATCTCTCTTGTATTTGGCCAGCTTTGCTTTAAAGTGACAACCAGGCACGCTGATTACCGTCCTATGCACACCTGGATCCTGGCAGCTCTGCACAGGGATCTGTGCCATCTATTTATTGCACAAGCTGTCGTATCCTAGGAAAAATGTCAGTTCTAAGTTATTCTGCTCACTTTTGCATTTCCAAATTCAATATCTCAACTCTAAGTCCTGCTTACACCTGATGTGCAGTTAAGGATACTGACTTGGGCACAACAGAAGTGTGGTGGAATCAGAATCATCAATGAGGCAGTGCAATAGCAGAGAACATATTATGCTGTGAGAATATAGAGGTATATTTGAAAGTGGGCTGGAAAAGGAGAGGCAGAGCAAAAGCAGGCAATTCGTTGCTGATTCCCAGTTTTTCAGTGCAATAAAACTGAAAACTAACTGCAAACATTGCAGAAAAACAATCTCACCTTGTTGAGCGGGTGCCAACCAGCAGATAAATCCATTGCTGATATTAACAAAGAAATGCATAGGAGGAAATACAATCTTAGTTTTACATACCCAGTGATGGACCCTTCGCTTACATTTATTACTCAGGAAAGAGACCTCGGAGCTGTAATAAGTCACCAGCATCATGCTCAGCAGCAATGCAAGAAGCTAACGCGCCAGTTGTGCAGAAAGGCACCAAGGGCAACACAGGTTCAGCTCAGCCCAGCCACTTCTGTTTTAAAACTGAGACTTTTTCCTCAGTTTATCACCTCCCACGCTACTGAAGTACAACATCAGACTGTCGCACGCTATGACCAAAGCCACTTCACTTCACTTAGTGTATACCGCAGGCAGCTACCGGGATAAAGCACAGAACTCCAACACGCGCGTGTGACTCCCACGAGTCTCTCCAGGCAGCTTTAAGGCCCAAGTGCAGCAGTTGGCCAAGTGCAGTAAGTGCTGTAAATATTTTAAGGGAAAGTTTAGCTTGTTTTCATTCTGCTTTCCAAGGAACAAACACCCCATCAATGCAGATAGAGAACAGGGGCTCCTACCAGTCAAAAAAATCAGTTTTACATGTACTCTGAAGGCTTGCTGCTAAATCCTGTCTTCCCAAATGTTTATCACCTGGAAAGCCATCTGTCTGCGAGGAGAGCTCAGGCTTTTGCCACAGGAGAAAGTGCAAGTATCGTAAATTTAGTTTCAAAGACCAAAACACTCAAGCATGCAGAATTTTAACAGTCATTAGATTTAATTACACGTCAAGTAGCTGCCGTTACTGCTTTAAAGCTGTCTAGGAAGATGATAAAATAACACAAAATCAGTTAAATAACCTGCATCAATGATAGAGTGAAACATCCACTGACACAGGACCAGACAGGACAGGGTTTGCCACAGCAGCTGATTCTGGCACCACCTGTTTCAGACAGACACCCTGTAACTCCCCTAACAGAGTTAATTCCTTGGCACCAACTGCAGTTCCACCCACGAAACATCCAAGACCCATTTTTTCAGATGTGCCAAAGGCAGCACAAGTGGTGCACCCACCGATGGACAGATCCTTAAAATGAATTAATCCCTGTGGGAAAGAAAGGCCAATGCCAGTAGTGAAGAACAAGCATCAGCAATGTAGTTCTTTCAGCCCTGTGGACACAAGGATCAAATATTGCGACAAAGATTTCTAACTCTTAATCACTGTGCCTCAACAAGAAAAACATTAAAAGGAGGGAGGTTTCATCCAGAGAACAACGGCAGCAGGTACCCACATGCTTTGGGAACCAATGTAGCAACACTCCTTCCAAGGTTTTCTTTTCCAAGAAATCTTGATTGCTTTCAATTATTGAACCTGGTGCACAAATCTGAGCACACTGGGCGGAAACAACGCACCCTGGCTCTCCCGTGCTTGTGTTTCTTCGAAACACTAAGTGTCATGGTTTAGCCTGGATGA
>Ga0181612_157119_pt1 | contig 12092 bp, 8 predicted proteins | sample HoacroProtozoa21_FD_119630 | JGI IMG/M metagenome (GOLD analysis project Ga0181612, IMG submission 119630) | Hoatzin crop microbial communities from Cojedes, Venezuel. Combined Assembly of Gp0051906, Gp0051904, Gp0051908
AGGAAACCATCATCCCACCCGCTTCTTTCAGTGATTTAGCAGCAGATGCAGACATACCCCTGAAGAAACATGAATTATCCACTCTCTAGCATCTGGGAACAATCGTCTCCATAAGACTAGAAGCAGAGTGTTTAATATAATGACGTTATTCTAATGATGATTTGTTGATACTGTAGCATATCATTAGTCATGCTATAATCTTTATAAGCGTAAATGTTTTCTCAAAATAGTTTAAATGTTTGGAAAATCTGTTACAGGAGTCTGACGTGAAACGGTAGCTTGTTCTGCGGGAGTCTGAACAGCCTGAAATTTTGAGTTAGTCTGGAAACGAATTATTAGTGAAGGATCATACAAATAAAGTGGGAAATGTACTAAAAAAAAAAAAAAAAAGACAAAACAATGAAATTTTTTTTGCTTGAAAATGTGTTAATGGATTATTTGGATTTACCCAGGTCATTTTTTTTTTTCCCTAATGTTGACAAGAATGAGCATTAACAGTGCGTTGAATAATCCATGGCAACGCGTGTGCAAAATTTTGAATATCTTTGCTTTTCTTATCTTCTCTGTTGTCTGTGGTTGTTCAGCTTCTGCTCAGATGCGGAGTTGCAGGGGTCAGCAATACTCTCTTAAAACTGAAGGGTCAGGATTCATGTGTAGGCCTTTTTAAAGTTAATGCATGCTGAAGTTCCTTTTTCAAGTATTAATACACGCTGTGGAGCATCTAGCAAACTTAACAACAAGAAAACCTCCAGCCTCCACTAGTGAATGGGCTTTTCTTAAAGGGCTGTTCATCTCAGCCACACATATGTATAGAAGAGGATAATTGGAATTACTGCATATATCATTCTGTATTTGCTACAATTGCATTATTTATTCAAAATTAAGTTGTCTCACCTGTCTCTCTGGAAATACAGATTCGTTCTATAAAGTTTTTCCAGTATTGTTTCATAATGCATTACAACACCATTGGCATTCTCAATTTGTTTTTTATGTTACTGTGGTAATAAATGCTAAGAAATTATTTACTGAAATTGTGTGAAAACATTTGAGTATTTTAGGGATTTCTTTCCTTTGATTTCCTATAGCTTTGTTCTATTGCAGTAATAGCTTTGCAACAGACCATGTATTTACTACAAATGTACTACCAGATATTCTGTTCCAATTTAGATACCTTTGTTCCTCTTTCCCAATTATGCTTTTACTTGTGGCTGAGGCTAGAGGAAGTAAGAGAGTGAAATTTTAGTTACTCTCTAGGGCAGAAAAATAAAGCTCTTCAGAGTTGTAAATGAAAAGATGCTCTGTCATCAGTACTGCAGGAAACTTTGGGGTCCCTTTAGCTGCAGCAGTGTCTTCATTGGCGGGACAATGTATATTTGTTTTAAAAATAGATAACTCATTTTGAATAAGCAGAGTTATCTGTGATTGTTAAAATGCATTACGTAGGTTAATCTTGTCATACTTCATTCATTCAGGATAAGTAGAGACTATCCAATGTTGCTTTCAAGAGCACGTGTGCACAGAACTTTGTTGGACAGCCAGTGCTCTTTGAGTAGTTTGGTCTGTTCTGTGTATCAAAATTCGTTACTTACAGATATAGTTGTTATTTTATTTTAAAATATTCTTTTTCTTGTTTTGGATTATTCTGTAGTTTTCTTAGTTGTCTTTAATAAATTGCTGTATGTTCTTAAAAGATGAACAGAGGCTACAGAAATGGTACTGCACATTCTTCAAGTATTGCATGTGCCTGCACATCTGTCATGTACCAGAAGAGTTCAAACTACGTAATTTTGGTTGACTGCTTTTTCTGTGGATGTACTACCTGTATCATTTCTCATGAAGTTCAGAATGCATCACGTGTTTATATTCGAGTTAGAAGTAAATGAAAATTGATTTTAACTGCATTTTTTAATAATTAAATATTTATATGATGGAGAGAAAATCCCCCAGTATTTTCCATTATTATTTCTCTTGGTAATTTTCTTAAGGAAGTTTTGCAGTTTATTGAAATCTCACTCTTAGCACTTAAAAAATAATTTCACTCTTAGAACATCTTCTGAAAAACAAGGTATTCCATTTTAAAGCCAAAATGGAGTGTTGTTAAGGGGGAGAAAAAGCTTAGTATCTTTGTATTCTGATTTATTATACAGAAGGCTGTTTTTTAACAAAAAAGGGTCTTTTTTTTTCTTTTTTCCCTCCACTATTCTCAGTCTCTTTTGATCATTGATCTGGGTGACCCCACGCTCAGGGGTTTTTTCTTCATTTGACATGGACAGATTTTTGAAGTATAGCTCTCCTTTGGGAACCTCGGGCAGTTCCACTTGACTAACCTGTGATCTAATGAGCAGTAATGCAGGGTTACAGTGACCATTTTGTTTGCTTTGAGGGAGGATGGCTAGACAGAGAGTGGGAGAGAGGCGGTGTCTGTGGAGAAAAAAGATGCAGGGTGATCGAACAGTGTGAAAAAGACTTGTTAGCCCACATTAGTGTGCCTGATTTACTTCACAACAGGTCAGGAAAGGCCAAAGACAGGGTTGTCATTAAATTGCAAAGTTGAAAATCCTGGTATTCAAAAGCATTCAGATTTCTGAAAGTTGTAAATTAGAAAGTTTGTGGTTCTTGTTGAATTTGCCAGGAAGATATACAGAAGTACCAGCTTCTCTAAAACATGAAAGGTACATTATAAAATCATGCTGTAAATATAAAAAGAAAACCAGCTTTTTAAAGTACTTTCATGGTTGACTGTTTTACAATGAGACTGGGTGCGAAAGAAAGGCCAAACACTAACAAGGTCGTTGCACTTTCTTTATGAGCCCTGGGGACCCCTTAATTATGTGCCCGTGCTGCTTATTTTGAGATTTGTGGAGTTTATGTGTGCGCGTGTTCGTATATTATATAATTTTTATTTGTATTTATTAAATACACACACATATATATACACATATGCATATATGTGTAAAAAGAAAATTCTAGTACCAGTTGCCCAGGAACGTAGATTTCGAGTCTTCTGCACTGTATTACGAATTTTTGTTCTTGTATCCTTTATTGTTTCTCTTGGAGTGAACATTTAAAACACTAATCTTCATGCCATTGGTCATGAAGTGAACACAGGTTTGTCTTACATTTACACTTACAAAAAACAGTTGTCTTTATGTTCTCAGAAATTATTCTTCCTAATAGTAAATGTTGCTTCCTAACACTTGAATCGGACTTAACAGGCTGTAGTTAGGACAGGCTAATATACTTCATCATCTTTGGCTATTATTTGCAGATTTTTTTATTGTTGCTTCGCTGTTGCAAAAAGAAAAAGTTGGAGCTACCTATTTCTGAATTTACATTTCCTCTTCTGTTTCATTCACTCACTTGGCAGTGGTCTGAATCTCCATGATTTTATGAGTACAACTATCATGCAGAATATCCTTTTAAGCTGTTGCATTGATAGCTTCTAACACACAACAAAGTCTTGTCATTGCTATTTCTGATCTGGCTGTCTTTAGTAAAAATTGAAGTGCAGCTTTTTAGTTGTATTATCATTGTGCATTGAAGCAGTAGGTAATAAAACAAATGGGTGGTCTTAGGAGTAACGTACGTTTTTCTGTCTGCTACCAGAAGTTTCACTAATTGATTCTTACTCCTGCTGGCTGTCAAAAATCAGTTTTCCACAACTGGCATACAACTGTGTTAACATTTAGATTGTACTGTGTGGACAGAGTTTGTTGTCTTGATCTTGGTGTGTCTTATTACAGTTACTAAATGTGCAAAATTAGAAGTCTGAGAACAGCTGACCATAATTAAGAGAATTTTTCTTATCTGACTTCAGGAGCTGTGCTCCCCTTGATCATTCAGATAATTTCGTTGACATTAAGAGAATGTCTCTTCTTTGTTAAAAGGAAGAGAACACAATAGTATGTCAGGCTGATCATGTTGAACATTAAATTTTGGTTTTTACTTGCATTGGATTATGTATTAATATGTGGTGCCAGATTATTTTTGGTTTATCTTTATCCTCTTTTGTTTGCAGTGAACATACGGTATAGTTTTACCTTCTGATAAACTGAAGTTTGCAGGACAGTTGAATGTAGGAAACAAAGTAGATTTTCTATATGTAGTGCTGCATTTCTTGAGAACTTTCCCAGTGTGTCACTCCTGTTTTTACCACATTGAAAAATTCACTTAGAGTTTTGATACAGAATTAATTTATTTGAAGCAGTGTAGTGTCCAAAGCAGCTTAGTTGTTACTAGACTCAAAGACTAGTCTGAAAGAATATTGCCAGGGTACCTTCCCATTTTTTTGATTGCTTTAGGTGATATTTAGTTGCAGCAGCTTGGTGGGGATACATTCTAGGAAACTGCACTTGACTAGCTTTCTCTGTAGCTTTAGGTCATGTTAGTCAATGCAAACTTATTAGGGCATAAAATGATGGGAAAATGTTTAACAAATCAGAATACTGAATCAAAACACACTTAAGCTTTACTGCTATTCTTTTTCCATTGACTTTCTCCATTCCCTAAACGGCGTTGTCTGTGCAGTGTCTATGCACTCTTTATTAGCTCTTTTATTTGATTTAATTATTCAGGTACTCAGTGTGTCTGAATTAAGTCATCTCCGCCAATCTGCTTATTACAAAGCATTTGGTCAGTGAGAAGAGACTAATGTCATCTTGCTGGATTAATTTTTGAGGGTGTTTGTTTAGAAATCAAGATACTGGAGCAGTGTTTCAAAATTGTCTTACAAACAAAAGTTAGTCCAAGAGTAGATTAATGTACTGATATTGCCAGTTGCAGGCAGTGGAAGAGTGAATATTACTTACCCATTGGAGTAACATGGCAAATTTTCATATATTCTTGTTGCTTTCTTAAAGACATGAGTAGTTTTTACAGGTTGGTGTCTGGAAATTCTTTTAAAAAACACAGAAAGTTTGCTACCATGTTAATTGTTTTCAGATAAACTTTCCAGGTGTTATGTGGAAAGACTAAGATCTTCTTGGACAATAATATTGTTGGTTGGTTCCGGCATACCGCTCACAAAACAAGAGGGGATATGGCTGAATGCAGGCTTTTGGAAAATTTTACTTCCAGTTCATAATTACTGTTTAAGAAAGCATTTCTTGTAAGACAGAGATGTTAACTTTTGATACAGTTATTAAAATGAAACATAGATGTTTTTTCTGTTTATTGGTATGTCACAATAGATAACCTGCAGCAAAACATTATACCTTGCTGCAGATTAAGCTGTAGTTCCTGCAGGTTATCCACTGCAAAATCTTTAGTGATGTGGAGTGGTTATGACTTAGTCCACATCATGGATGGGATGCAACCACTAAGGTTTAGCGAAATAGGAGAAATAAAATATAAAAGTAGTTGTAGGTGCTTTTTTACTAAAGAATATGGGTGTGCCTTCTTACATTTCTCTAAAGTCATTATTTGTGTCTCTGGGCTATGTTTGAGAAATATACCTCTAAAAATATTCTAAACTGGAAATGCAGTAGCTTGTATGTTGCATAAAAAGTGAAGTGTTATGCTATGCCAATGGACTCCGACAATTCAGATTTTAGTAATTGTAAAATGGGCTTAAAATGCTCCACAGATGTATTTGGCTATCTCTCCTTTTGGAAGTCATTCCCCTGTGCAGTACGAAAAATCTTCCTTAACTAAGAAAATTAGTTCAATAATGCCACCCTTCCCCTGCATAAATAAGAAGGTGGGGGTGGTAGTACTATGGTCTGGGAAAGGAAGCAAAAATGCATGCTTGGATGTCCCGTTGCCGGCTGTTGTAGGGGGTGTGCTTGCCAGCAGTTTCTGGCAAGCTTACTCGTTCCAAACCCTCTTCAAATTCTCCAGGAGTTTAAAAAGTCTTTTGCCTGCTAGTCACCTTTCACTTACTTGTAATGTAGAAGCAATGTTTATTGACTGAAGAACTGCATGTTTTGAAATCAAGACATTGAACTAAGTTTTTGTTTTGTTAAATGTTTGTTGACATTTACTTGACACCAAGTTGAGTTAAGAAGATGGCTGTTAGTGGGCCAAACAGGGTCAAAACTTAAAGGGTCTGCTCTTGAGGGTAATAAAGCCCAGGATTTGGCTGATGTTTTTTGTGCATGTAGAAGGCAGCAGATCAAGTCTCTGACCTCTGTGCAGGGGGATGGATGCTTCAGAAGTGAGCTGTGTTCAAAGTGTAGGCCAGCAAAGCGGCATCTCCATTTTTAGTAGAACCTGGCTGAGAGATAATTTAAAAATCTACTGTGTTTGGCAGTGGGGCATGTGGAGCCACCTTGTGTTAGCATGTTTCAGTCATGGTCTGGTGTTTGAATTCTCTTCTGTGTACCGTTGATGAGGATGTGCATGGGTCTGAATCTCCAAAAGACACCTGAAGATGCAATGAGCAATGCGTATGAAGTTTCACTCGATAAAAATGTCATTTAGGGTCTGCAGCCGTAGCCAAAGCTGTGCTGGGGAGGAGACCCTGATAACTAAAGACTGTGCCCTAAAACACTGTTGGAGAAGCCAGTTCAGGCAGAGAGGGGTTGGAGGGAGAAAACAGATACAATGAAAGAGAAGGACCTTGACTAACATCCTAGGCAGAGCCATGGCTTGAATGCAAAATACTTTGCAAAACTGTTCTGCTCGGAAGGGTTCAGGTTCATAATAATATTTCTGTTCTTTTCACTCCCGTTTTGTTCTCAGACACACAAAAACTGAAGAGCGACAGAAGTTATAAATTGTTGTGCCAGAGACAGCTGGAGTTACACTGCACCTTCCTTTGTGGTTTTGAGACAGAAGGCTGTCTGGATCTTTTCATGCATCATGCTCCCCCTACTTAGGTCTTTAAGTGAAATTGTAGTGTAGTATTGGGACATGTCAGTCTTCTAATGTATGTGCTTGTCATCTCTGAGGTAAGGAAACAGTCTGCTACTCATTTTACAGAATTTAAGCACTAGTAGACTGTCAGCTACAACGGCAAAGCTAGTGGCCATCTAATTATTGGTGATTCCAATGTGAGTTTGAATCTGAAGCAGGAATTAAGAATTTAATGCGAAAGTTTGCACAAACAGGACAGAAGACTATGGTGTCCCAGCTGGTGCTGTCACTCTAATCATTGAATATTTCCGGTCTTCTGCTTTCCCAAGATGGCTCTGCTTCAGCCAACATCACAGTACTTTTACTTCCATAGACCCTGATATACACAAATTGAAGAACTGTGGTATCAGTCATGAGAACTGTGGTCATGAGGAGTCCTGCACTGTACATATGTTACTGTTAGGGCCACAATATTGTCTTCTCTGACTGGAGGAGTTATGCAAGTCGTTTAAGCAGTAAACTATTATGACATTTTTCTGCTCCTGGGGCTTTAGAATTATTTAAACTTCTCTGTTCTGAAAAGTACAATTTTAAGTATTCTGAGAACCTGCAATGAGTAACTGAAAATGCTTGAGAATACAGTACGTATCGTCTCAGTATTGTGATCAGACAGTGAGGGAAAAGTTGACTTGCCCTGCTCAGGATTATCAGTCAGGGGCTCACTATGTTAGTTTTTTGACTAAAACGTGTCAAACGCTGGAAAAAAGTGCCAAAGCTCATTAGGTTGTTCTAGTGTCACTGAAAATTAATTCTGATTTTTTGAATTAAGATTGGATTTAAACTCTGAATTTATATTCAAAATGCAATTTTTTAGTGTACTTCTGTAACCTGTCAGTTTGTAACCTGTTTAATAGCAATAGCTGCAAATTAATTGAAAGAAATAGTACTATTGCTCTGACATGTGAGCATTGCGTCATTCAAAACCTTTTTTGACCTTTTGAAAAAGCTTTTGATTTATTTGGTATCAGTCTGGATTCTCTTTTATTATAATAATTGGAAATAAATATAGCTCTGTCAAGTTCTAAAATGGCATTACTGAGTTACCCAAGACACAGATACTATACAGTATCTCCTAATTACTTATTTGTTATAAAAAAATTATTCTGCATACTTCATTCATTTCAGAATGTACAGTCAGTTTCACCACCTCATATTAAGGATGTCTGATCTAGAAAGTTAAGTCATTCTCCGAGTTTAATATTTTTTTATATCTCTGGTGATTTAATATTATCTATTTGTGTGATTATTTGCCTCTTTGTCATTCAACTGTGGTGTTAAAGAATGTGGGAATAGTGTTCCTATAAAATATTTTTCAGATGTGTGAAACGTCTGTACTGAGTTGGTCATTTTGCTAGTATACCTATTGAAGACCGTAATTTTCTGTGTCTTGTAGATTTAAAATTCTTTTGTACTGCTTATATTATTTCAGTTGTTTCCATGTCTTTTTGCTTGACGGTATGTTCTTAATGGAGGTTTAATTCATCTTATGTGCAAAAAATAATCATTCCTATTCAGAAGTATTTCAGAATCAATAAGTCAGAATGTGGGTGCTAATATTCATACTGTAAGTGCTAATATACTGAATATAAGTGCTAATAAATAACGACTCTTTAATTTTGTATTAAGAGGTGGAAAGTAGTCTCAGCTGGCTTACGTAGTGGAGTTTTTTGCAAGCTTTGATAGAATTCTGAATTTTTCCACATGTGAAAGAGAAAGCTTTAAATCTGATTCCCTGTTCTCTTTTTTTGGACCTTAATTGTTGCTTCATCAATTACTTTGTTCTTGATTTAGACTGATGAGGCTCTTCAGGAGTCAAGTTTATGGGAGTTTTGTGAAGATTGGTATTAAATATTACTGCTGAAAAGTGTAGCAATCCTGTACCTATTAAAGGAATTTGCAGCTTGAGCTGCACAAAAGACTCAGCAAGAAACCTATGTAGTTCTATAGAAATGCAGGAAAACTCTGCCAGAAATCCTGCAAAGCACCACAGGATTCCACAATTTTAGTGTTTTATTCAGCTGACTGCACTCTAGACAACTGCCCTCCCTCTGCAACAGTGATAGATCTGATCAGGCCCAGCAGTCTCACAATCTCGTTTTCTCTGTTATATCTTCAGACTTTGCTTAGATGGCTGCTTTGTGTAGTGCTCGGAAATAGAGAAATGTTTTCTTATTTGTAGCTTTTGTTACTCAGATGTGAACAATTATTTGTCACCATGATGTTTATGATTATCTTACTTGAAAGTACTCTGAAAGTCTTAATTTCTGGTGATACGAGGAAAATGAAAGTCTGTTCTATCTGAGCAAATTTCTACTTCATGGCTGTTGAAAATAGTTGTGTTTCAGAAAGAGTTTGTGTTTGTCACTTTATAGTTTAAATCCTCTCGGATATTAAATTGGATTTCTATGTATCTACCCTTTTAACAGAATACTTGCTGTTCCTACAGAGAAAGAGCTATGAGTACCACCATCATAACCTTTCTGTTCATGAGCTTCAAGGTACTGAGGAGGATTTCCAAAATAAAACTTCATAATTTTCTGTGCCAAGTGTGATTCAATACCAAAAACCTTCCAACAATCCCATACTACTTCTCCTTTAAATTGTGTGCTGGGTCCTGGATGCTGCAAGGTTTTACTTTGCTATGGTACTGTATTTTAGGGCCACGTCAGCATTTTTGTATTTCATAGCACTAGGGAAATATTATTATTTACACATAGCAGCTAAAGTTTTGTCTTGGAAGGGCCAAGCCACATGTCTCTTGTAGTCTGTCTCTGAGGCTGGCAGGCTATTGTTAGAAGAGGCAAGGTTTGTTTTTGTCATGCAGTAATAATCTCCTGCTTGTCTTTGCAGACCTGAGTATTTCATCTTAAATTTTAACAGGCAGACAACAAGGGAGGAGAGATGATGAGGGAAAAAAGCAAACTAGAGTCCTAGAAAATTCCTGTGCATTCTTTTTTTTCCCCCATGAAACTAGTGCTGCAGAGAAAAGAATATTTACAGACAGGGTGTGCCAGCTAGTGTCACCAAGCATTGAGTAGGAAGAAGAATGTGAAAAATCAGAAAGTGTGAGGTGTGCTTTCCTGTTTGCCTCCCCAGAAGAACTGAAACTGTCGGTGTTTGGGACTCCTTGCCAAAAGCTGACAGCCTCACCTGTCTACAGTGCTCTACGAATCTGTTCTGGTGACCATTTCCCCTCACAAATGTGTGTCTGAGAGCAATTAATATTCTACCAAAGAATACTGAAAAAAAATTAGGTATGTGTGTGTCATGTAGTTACTGAATTCTTTAAAGATAAAAACAAAGGCCACCACAGAAGCAAATTAAAGCCCCTGGGAGCTGACATGGTTATTGAAAGCTTTAACAGAGCTGCCCTGCCATAGAAGCCTGCTTTCCTATTGTCATTCATTTTGGTCTCTGAAGAGGAATTTATGATCAAAGTTTTGTCTGAGCACAACGTAATGGCACAGTTAAGCGCTCAGATTAGATTTTGGCAAAGTTGGCCAGGTCTTTGGTTATTGCTTGGTTTTGGATTTTTGTTTTCCATATGGCATGCATCCTGTAGTGAGAAAAGTGTTGTACCCCTGAAAATGTTTACCCCTTAAAACAGAACTTTAGCCAGGGTGGGGTTTTAAGGCAGCTGTTAATCATAGCTCCAATTAAAAAAAAAAAACAACGTGTAAGGATCTGTGTACAATATTTTTGTTGAATTACATTAAATCTGTGGTTCTTGTTTTGTATCTGCTACTACTATTTCACGATAAGCTCTAATCTGGAGCATTTTCTGTGGGTGACATCTCACAACATAAATAAAAACTGTGGATATTTAAAATATTTTAATTCATAAGATGCTCCTATGTATAAAATTTCCGATTTAATGACTCTCCAGCAAAATCAGTGAATGCCCACTGTCCAATTTTTCAGTTGCTATTGGCAGAAAGAAGTTATATTGTTGGCAATTGGTATACCATAATATAATTGTTTTTCATCTTACAAGCTGATTACCAGTTATTTTCCTTTGATAACATACACAATTTGCTTTAAACCCAGGGAGGCTTTTGGGGGAGAGGAATTAAGATGAGAAATAGCTGCTGTTTACAGTGGGAGATGTCAATACAATTATTGAGATGTTAGGAAATACAGGTTCATTTCTTGGCTTTGCTGTGGGCTTGCTGCACAGATCTACAGTTGATTTTATGGAAGTAGGTTATTTCTGCATTCCAGCTTATGTCCATATACAGAGTCTTATAAATGCTCTAGGATGATAAGGACAAGTCTGTAGTTCTGAACAACTTGGAGATCCAAGTACAGGTGGAAGAAAAGTTGATTTCTATGACAGAAAAGCAAAGCTCCAAAGATTTTGATGGTGAAATGAGTTGTGTAAACTAATAAGAGGTCATTTAAGACAAGATCTGAGTGTATTCAATTCCCTTAACATACAGTTGTGCTGGTATACGTTGAAATTTTAGAAGGAGCTTTAGAAATGCTGTCTCATGGTGTGATCAAAGTAACAAGAGCAATCAGCCAATGTAAGTTTTGTGTCTTGTATGCCCATGGGAAACAGGAGTATTTGTCCAGTCGTATATATAGGAGGTTTATAAAAGGAATGCATTAGAAGCTAAATAATGGATTTAAAAGACTGCCTTTGGAGTGCGTTGAAAGAAAGAAATCACAATAGAGGTCCCCCTCTGCTGGTAGAGAGTTCAATGTTCAAGACATTCCAGTGTGTCTAGACACAGGTAAAGTTGATTGAATCTGAACATGTATAAGTGATAAAAACCCTATTGTTACACAGTATAAATTATTGCGAATCTACTGAAAGCATTTTAAAGTGAAATACAGTACAAATGAAGTTAACAAGTTCTCTGTTTATTCATTTCAGCTGGTACATAAGTAATTTGTGTCAAGTGCCCGACAGAGAGTGTACACTGTGTTGTCAATTTGTATTATACCTAACCTGTGGCACTGTACAACTTGTTGTTTACCCATTTCAGTGCTGTTTAAGAATTTTGTTCTGGTAAGCAGCCTTTTGCCCTTTACAGAATCACAGAATCACAGAATGGTAGCGGTTGGAAGGGTCCTCTGTGGGCCATCTAGTCCAACTCCCCTGCCAAAGCTGGGTCTCCTACAGCAGGCTGCACAGGACCTTGTCCAGGCGGGTCTTGAATATTTCCGGAGAAGGAGACTCCACAACCTCCCTGGGCAGCCTGTTCAAGTGCTCCGTCACCCTCAGAGGGAAG